>ENA-OPRV01001058-OPRV01001058.1-human-gut-metagenome-genome-assembly--contig:-NODE-1058-length-15717-cov-2.405823_pt1 | contig 15717 bp, 10 predicted proteins | sample MGYA00241896_ERZ501886 | MGnify/ENA primary metagenome ERZ501886 (study PRJEB25962, sample SAMEA2042452) | human gut metagenome | biome: human gut; feature: human-associated habitat; material: faeces... | reverse complement strand
CAGCTTTCGGGTAATGAGGGTTCATATCCATAGTTTCCGCACCGTAGCACCAGCAAGAAGTTACGGTAATAGTAGAACCTACACCTTCTCTTTCGAACTTTTCAGCACAGGCTGCGCTTTCAGCAACACGGCCGATAGTGCTATCGGCAATCACGCATTCCACAGGGCTTCCGTCACCGTTTTTCAGATTACTGCTAATTAATTCGGCTACTGCTTTAGCCAAGTTCATTGTCTTTTCTTCAAGGCTTTCACGAACGCCACCCTGGCGACCGTCGATAGTGGGACGAATCCCGATTTTCGGATACTTTTTCATGGTTTCTTAATTTTTTTATTTAGTAAATAACATCTGTGCTGAGCTGTGCTGATTGTGCGGCAAAAAAAATCAGAGTGACTTTCGAAGTCGCACTTCAGTAGGCATGTACTTTTGTATCGGGACATTGTTGAGTACGAAGTTTGCCGCTTCATTTCCCACCATTTCCCAGTCAATACTTAATGAAGTAATTCCTTCGTCGATGACCTCGTATGAAGGAATATCATTATATGCTAACAGACCGAAATCTTTTCCGCATTTCAGTCCTGCCAATCTTCCTTGTTTTACTACCTTTACTACATCTTGCTGTTTGATAGCAATGTATACAGTCCCTTTGCGGACCGTCAGGTTCTCGATATCTTCCTGTATTTCATGCAAGAAGCCTTCTTTTTCACAGAAACGTGTGAAATACTCCTTACTACTCTGAGGGTGTTTCAAACCTTTAGAAAACAGGAAAACGATTTGAAGATATTTCTGCATTCTTTCTTTTAGTGTAAATAATGCTAGATAGAATGAATCATCGAAATCCTGACAGATATACGAGTATTTATCTTTCTCAAATTTTCCGAAATCAAGGAGTAATAACCTGGAAGGATTGATTTTATTCAGAGCTGTGCTGAACTTTTCGTTATCGAAGTTCATCACTATATATTTTTTATACTTCCCTATGGATTCACGGATGATAGTATTGAAAAGCCGTTCATTGTATTGGTGGAATAACAAGTCTACTTTATAGTTGATAGGCAAATGTTTTATGAAACTATTGTATAAGGCCTCTTTGAAAGGAGTATATTCGTCAAGTAATAATAGAATATTGGTTACCTGACTGGTCACATAGTATCCTTTTCCCGGTGTAGAGTCTATCAGACCCCGTTCGCGTAAATCCAGAAAGGCCTTAAAAACAGTATCCCGTGATACTCCATATTGTGCACTTAACTGATTGATAGAAGGCAAGGAATCTCCCTCACGAAATTCTTTCATGGAGATTGCCTGGCTGAGCGTGTCTGCCAATTGTGTGACTTTGCTCGAGTGTTGGCCGAATGTTGCTTTCTTATCAGTTCGTCTCATCCTTATTTATTATTGATAACTGTGCTGAACTATGCTGATGCAAAGAAAGGAATTTTATTCTAAATAGGAGAAATAATTTACTATGTTTTATAGCATAAAGAGGATAATTTCACATGACGTAACATAGAATTTGCTATTTGTAGATTATCAGGTCTCTGTATAAAACCTCAGTTTCTCTCGTGTTGGAACAAAAAAATCCCCTCCGGCGAACCGGAGAGGATTTATAGCTTTTCCTTGTTTCTTGTTCGGAATCTGCCGAATTTATTCAGCAGCAGCTTCTGTTGCAGGAGCTTCTTCTGCCGGAGCAGCAGTTTCTTCTACAGGTGCTTCAGCAGCAGCTTTTTCAGCAGCTTCAGCAGCTTTCTTTTCAGCGAGTGCTTTTGCTTTCACTTCGTTGATTTTCTTTTCTGCTTCCAGGCGTGCTTTGGCTTCAGCTTTCTTAGCTTCATCTTGTTTAGCTTTCAAAGTAGCCAGACCTGACTGTTTGTTGCTTTTCCAAGCTTCGAATTTAGCTTCTGCTTCTGCTTCTCCAAATGCACCTTTTGCTACACCGCCAAGAAGATGTTTCTTCATGTATACACCTTCGCGAGAAAGGATGTTACGTACAGTGTCACTTGGTTGTGCACCTTTCAGTACCCAAGCCAATGCAGCGTCGAAATTCAAATCTACTGTAGCAGGATTGGTGTTAGGGTTGTAAGTACCAATCTTCTCAATAAATTTACCATCACGTGGTGCTCTGCTGTCTGCAATTACAATTGAATAGAACGCGTAACTTTTACGTCCGTGTCTCTGCAATCTGATTCTAGTTGCCATTTTTAATAATTGTTTTTAATTAATGATTTGAATTATGCTACTAACTCGTAATAGCGGGCGCAAAGATACGGCTTTTCTTTTGATTGACAAATATTTCTGTTCTTTTTCTTTATGAATACCGTTTCGGATAACGGAATAAGATAGCGAGCAGGGCGCAAGCTCCCATTGTAAACGGATAATAAAGATTGCCGATGATACTGATAGGAGAGATATTGGCTAATCCGGCAGCAATCAGCATTTGTGCCCCGTATGGGATAATTCCTTGTATCAGACAGGAGAAAGTGTCGAGGATACTTGCAGTCTTTCGCCGGTCAAGGTGGAATTTCTGCGCAATGTCTTTGGCTATCGGTCCTGTTGTAATGATGGCTATTGTGTTGTTGGCGGTACATAAGTTGGCGATACTTACTAAAGCGGCAATACTTAGTTCCGCTCCCCGCTTTCCGTTGACGTGGAGGGTTAGTTTCCGGATAATAAAGTTAATACCACCATTGTAGCGGATTGTTTCAAGCATTCCTCCGGCCAGTAAAGTAATGATTATCAGTTCGCCCATGCCCGTAATGCCTGTTCCCATAGCTCCGAACCAGTCGAACACATCAAAACTTCCGGTAGTAATACCGATAATACCACTTGTCAGGATACCTATGATTAATACGAGCATAACGTTCATTCCGGCAACGGCTGTTCCCAATACTATTATATAAGGTATAACTTTTATCCATTCGATAGTTTGTACTTGGGTGGGAGCAGTGATGGACAATCCCTGGAAAATATAAATACCCAGCACGATAATAGCTGCCGGGACGACAATCAGGGAATTTACCCTGAACTTATCACGCATCACACATTCCTGAGTTTTTGTTGAGGCGATTGTAGTGTCGGAGATAAACGATAAATTATCTCCGAAAAAAGACCCTCCGACAACAACTGCCACCATGAATGGGAGAGCAATCTCTGTCTTTTCGGCTAGTCCTACGGCAACAGGAGTGAGGGCAACGATTGTTCCTACACTGGTTCCTATGGATAGGGAGATGAAGCAGGCGGCTATAAATATTCCTGCTAGCAGCAGATTGTCGGGAAGAATATGCAGAGTCAGGTTGACGGTGGCATCAATAGCACCCATTTGTTTGGCACTTTGCGCAAAGGCACCGGCGAGAATGAATATCCATATCATCAGGAGGATATTCTTATTGGCAGCTCCTACGGAGAATTGGTAAATCCGCTGGTCCAGTTTCAAGCCGCGCGTGATAGCAATCGCGTAGCAGGAAGAAACAAGAAAAGCGACAGTGATAGGTACCTTGTAGAAGTCGTTGACGAGAATGGAAGTTACCAGATAGAGGCAGAGGAACACGAACAATGGACTTAATGCCCACCAGCTACCGGAACGGTCGTTATGTATTTTTTCTTCGGTCATAAATGAGATTAGTAATATTTGTTTGAGCTGCAAAGATAGTAAGGAAACACATAAGTAGTATAAAAGGCTCAGATTTTCATCTTTTCTTTTTCCGTTTGAGCCTTTCCTTTTTCGGTTTCGGAAATTTAAAGTTGGGCGCTTTTCTTTGTTTCCTCTATTTTCGTACCGTTGATAATATAACTAATGTAGAATAGAATGACAACGACTAATTATTCAATGTGTATGCTTTTTATCTGCCTGTTTGCATCGTGCGGAACAGGAGAAAAGAGGACTGATGAATCAATACGGATAAAAGTGGCAGAAGTAGAAATGTCGGTTCCTTCCTCGGAACGTGAGTTTTCGTTTATTTCGAAACCATTCAAGGAGACGGAACTATCTTTTCGGGTAGGCGGTCCTATTGACCGTTTTGAGGTATATGCCGGTAACTATTATCAGCGTGGGGATATCATTGCTGAAATAGACTCTCGTGATTTCCGTATCCGTAAAGAACGTGCAGAGGCTATCTATAATCAGGCAAAAGCGGAATTTGAACGGATAAGAGTGTTGTATGAGAAAAATAATTTATCTGCCAGCGCTTATGAAAAAGCACGTGCGGATTATACTTCTGCTAAGACTGCTTTTGAGACAGCGACAAATGAGTTACATGATACGCAGTTGATTGCACCTTTTGACGGATATGTCGGGGAAGTGTATATCGAGAAATATCAGGATGTGAAAGCGACTCAACCTGTCATCTCCTTTATTGATATTACTCAATTAAAGATAGAAGCTTATGTCACACAGGATATTGCACTTCAGGTCGGAGAAATCAAAGAAGTAAGTGTGCGCTTTGATATAGGTTCTGATGTTGTATATCCGGCGAAAGTGGTAGAAATTTCCAAAAGTACTACCCGGAATAACCTGTCTTTCCTGATGACGGCATTATTACCCAATAAACAGGGTGAATGGCCGGCGGGCGTTTCCGGAAAGGTTTTGCTTGATCTTCCTTCTTCTTCAACGACATCCATGATAACCATACCGCAAACTGCTCTCAATCATCGTCCTACTGAAGGAGATTATGTCTGGACGGTAGATAATGCTGCCGGAAAAGTCTCGAAAAGAAAGATTGTTTTAGGTGAATTACTTCCGAATGGGAAAGTGGAAGTGAAAGGTGGATTACAGGCTGGAGAAACGGTAGCTGTCAGTAAATTGCGTTTCCTTTCAGAAGGAACATCTGTAGAAATCATGGCTCAGAAACAAGGAATGCCGGTCACTGCTCAAAAGTAAATTTGGAAGTATGAAGTTTGTGAAATATTTCTTGCAGAAAAGGTCGGTGACTATTCTGCTCTTACTATTAGTCTTAGGAGGAGGACTACTTTCCTATGTCAAAATGGGAAAGCTGGAAGATGCTCCGTTCACTATAAAACAGGCATTGGTATTAACTCCATATCCGGGTGCTTCTCCTTCCGAGGTACAATCACAAGTGACTGATGTGCTGGAAGAATCTATACAGTCTTTAGGTGAATTGTATTATCTTAAAACAGAAAACCGGGCAGGACTTTCCAAGATAACGGTTTATGTGAAGAAGGAAATTCGTGCGGATGAAATGCAGCAACTGTGGGATAAACTCCGTCGGAAGGTTAATGATGTACAATCTAAGCTACCGGCTGACGCAGGTCCGTCCGTAGTAAACGATGACTTTGGCGATGTGTTGGGTGTCTTTTATGGGTTGACTGGTGAAGGATATTCGTATCGGGAACTGGAAGATCAGGCAAAACTCATTAAAAACGAACTGTTGAAAGTAAAGGACGTAGCCAAGGTCGAAATTTATGGTGTACAACCTCCGACGATTGATGTTATTCTCACCCCTTCCGTCATGGCGCGAAGCGGTATTACTCCTTCGGATATTTCCCGTGCTTTCGAGGCCCAAAACAGAGTAGTAGATGCAGGAGGTATTGATGCGGGTGTAAACAGAATACGGATTGAATCTACCGGAAATTTTTATTCTTTGGATGATATCCGGAATTTGACTATCGTATCACGTACGGGAGAGCATTTTCGATTGGCGGATATTGCAGAGATTAAGGAAAGTTATCAGACGCCTCCGAGCAATAAAATGCGGATTAATGGGAGTCCCGCGGTGGGTATTGCCATATCTACCGTACCGACTGGGAATGTCGTAAATATGGCGGAAGCTGTAAAAGGTAAAATTGAGCAATTTTCGGAGACAATGCCCGAAGGCTTTGAGTTACAGACAATTTACGACCAAGGTTACGAGTCGGCTGTGGCAAATCAAGGTTTTATCTGGAATTTGATAATTTCCGTTGTGACGGTAGTTGCCATTCTGTTGTTTTTTATCGGATTCAAAAATGGTATCCTGATAGGTAGTGGTCTGGTCTTTTCCATTTTTGCAACGCTGATTGTGATGTTGGCTCAAGGGATAGCTTTGCAGCGTATGTCACTGGCTGCAATTATTATTGCAATGGGAATGCTGGTGGATAATGCCATTGTAGTATCCGATTCGGCATTAGTCAATATGCAACGGGGGATGCGCAAGCGAGTGGCCATAATGCGAGCTTGTTCCTCAACTGCATTACCGTTATTAGCGGCAACAATTATCGCAATTTTAACTTTTTTACCTATATATTATTCACCGCATATAACCGGTGAGTTGTTGTCATCCTTAGTTGTAGTTATCGGCGTTTCGCTGATGTTCAGTTGGGTCTTTGCGCTGACGCAGACTCCTTTCTTCATTCAGGAGTTTGTTCGTCGGCCAAGACCCGACGAACTAAAGGATGCTCTTTTTGCAGGTAAATATTATGATAAGTTTCGTACAGCATTGAGGTGGGTGATTTGTCATCGGTATGCAACAATAGGATGCATGGTTGTGATGATGTTGCTAGCGGCTTGGAGTTTCAAGTTTATTCCCAAGGTGTTTATGCCGGCGTTGGATAAACAGTACTTCACATTGGATGTATGGTTACCCGAAGGGACAAAAATAGAAGAAACGGACCGTCAGGTAATGGAAATGTCGGAATATATCCGTGGGCAGGAGGAAACGGAAATAGTATCTACTTATATAGGAAGAACTCCGCCACGTTATTACTTGTCTAATGTATCTTTTGGACCTCAGTCCAATTATGCACAAATATTGGTAAAATGTAAAACGTCAGAACTTTCCCGTCAGTTGCATACCCGGTTACAAGATTCGATTTCGCTGAAATATCCCGAACCTCTGATTAAAGTGAATAAGTTTGAATTGAGTCCTTTGACGGAGGCCGTCATTGAAGCCCGTTTTCTTGGCCCGGACCCTGCTGTACTTGATTCATTGGTGGGACAAGCTATTGAAGTGATGCGACGAAATCCCAAAGTAGCGGATGCACGTAATGAATGGGGAAATATGTCGTTGGTAATTCGCCCGGTTTATGATCCTGTGAAGGCGGGTGCATTAGGTATCACCAAGGCTTCGATGATGCAGTCAGTGAAATCAATCAATGACGGTCTGCCTGTTGGTATCTACCGGGATGATGAGAAAAAGGTACCCGTTTTGTTGAAATCAGGTGATGTGGATATTACTGATGTCAATGCATTGGGAGATTTCTCAATTTGGAATGGAGAAAGATCGGCTCCGCTTTCGCAGGTCACGGAACGAATAGAAAGAAGTTGGGAATTTCCTCAGGTACGGACATATAACCGGCAACTTTCAATGGCTGCCATGTGTGGGGTGAAACCGGGCTACACCATGTCCGAGGTACATGGAGAAATACGGAAAGAAATAGAGAAAATCCACTTACCGGAAGGATACACCTTCTTTTGGGATTCTCAATATAAAGATCAAGGGGAGGCGATGCAGGCTATTGCGAAATATTTTCCGTTGGCATTTCTTGCATTGATAGTCATTTTGGTGGCCTTGTTCGGCAATTTCCGCGAGCCGGTTATCATTCTTTGCATTCTGCCTTTGTCTTTGATAGGAATTGCTGTTGGTATGTTGCTGACAGGGTTTGATTTTGGATTCTTTCCGATAGCCGGCTGGTTAGGTTTGCTTGGGATGATAATCAAAAATGTAATTGTGCTGATTGATGAGATAAATGTTCAACATCGGAGTGGAATTGATTTATATACATCCATTGTTGAGGCTACTGTTTCCCGAACCCGTCCTGTGTTAATGGCTGCTACAACAACGATTTTCGGTATGGTGCCATTGTTGTTTGATGTTGCTTTCGGGGGAATGGCTGTTACTATAATTTTCGGATTGACATTTGCTACGGGATTAACGCTTTTTGTCACCCCCGCCTTATATTCCATGTTTTATAAAGTAAAAGGAAAATGAAGATGAGAAAAGGAATATTTAGCCTGTTGTTTTGTACTTTCGTCTTTTTGTCTTTGCCGGTTCTTGCACAACAAAGCACATTGCTGGAGAAATATCGGACTATGGCATTGGACTATAATCACGATTTGAAAGCAGCGGAAAAGAATATCGCTGCCAGTATGGAAGTAGAGAAATCTGCACGTGCCGATTTGAAACCGAAACTTTCCGGTGCTGCCAGTTTTCAATACACCGGAAATCCTATGGAACTAACTTTGGATATTCCTTCCATAGGGTTGTCGAAAACAGTGGAAGGAAAGAATTTAAACTATGGAGGTTCTCTGTCTATTTTACAACCGGTTTATACGGGAGGGCGTGTACTGGAGTCCATCCGTATGGCGCAACATCAGCAGGCCTTGGCCGGTAATCAGGCGAAAGCACTGAATGATGCTGTTTGTTACCAAACGGATATTCAGTATTGGAGTGCCGTTGCTCGGCAGGAAATTGTTGATGTCGCCGAAGACTTTCGTAATTCGATAGCAGCCTTGGTTAAAACAATAAAAGAAAGGGTAGAAGTAGGACTCGTTGACCCACAGGACCTGTTAATGGCAGAAGTGAAGTTAAATGAAGCGGAATATCAATTACTTCAGGCGCAAAGTAATTTTGAAACAGGCAGAATGGCATTAAACTCAATGATTGGTGTCCGGCTGGAACAGCCTACGGAGTTGGATGCGCAGATACCGATAGTAGTTGTCAGCGATTCTCTGTGGTTATCTACCGGGATGGGACGTCCGGAAATACAAATGGCTTATGACAAAATTCGTATTGCTGAGAGCACAAAAAAACTGAATGATTCGCAATTCAAACCTCAATTCTATGTGGGAGTAGAAGGTAGCTATTCATCTCCCGGATACAATTTCAAGAAAGATTTAGACCCAAACTACGCTGTTTATGCTAAAGTGTCCGTTCCTATTTTTGAATGGGGAAAACGGAGAAGCGAGAAGCGTGTTTCTTCCTTTCGTATCGGAATGGCGGAAGATAATCTAAATAAAGTCGTAGACCGGGTGGAATTAGAAGTGAGTGTAGCGCGTAAGGCATTGTCACAGGCTATTGAACGTGTTCGTTTGAGTGAAAGTTCGCTGGCTAAAGCAGAAGAAAATGAGGCAAAAGCAGTAGAACGCTACAATGAAGGAAAAGTTTCGGTGGTGGAAGTGATTGATGCGCAAACCTATCGGCAGACTTCGCAGGTGAACTATGTACAGGCAAAAGCTGCTGCACAAGGACATTATTCGGAATTAATAAAAGCGCTCCATAGTTATGATTATCGCTAAAAAGCAGTAACTTTGTGTGAAAAGAATCGTATGAATATAAAATTGAACCGTATATCATATAGTGCGCTGTTTTCAGGGCTAGGCGTTTTCTCTTTTTTCCTGCTAGCCAACTATGCGGAACTTTCCGATAGAGTATCGGATGCGTTATATTCGGTAGGAATGTTTCTGTTTTTTATTCTTGCGTTCAATTTGCTCGGATATTCTACTATTCGGCTGACTACGTGGGTAGATAATCAGTATTCGGTGAATATTCATCGTCGTTGGAAACTGATTTTTATTTATACAATGGTGATGTTGATGTTTTTTCTGCTCAATTATGGATTGTTGGTAACTGCCAAATTCTTGGTCGGTGCTTCACATCCTTTTGTTTTTCCTAATGGCGGGTGGCGTATCTTGATATTAGTTTGGTTGGTGGAACTGGTGATTTTAGGTTTGCTGCTTGCCAACCGTTCTATGCAGCATACCCTCAAATTGCAGAAACAGGCGGCTGCTTTGCAGGAAGAAAATAACATAGCACGCTATACAGCTCTTCAAAACCAGCTAAACCCCCATTTTCTGTTTAATAGTTTGAATACGTTGATTTCAGAAATCAGATATAATCCTAAAAATGCAGAACTCTTCACACAACATCTTTCCGACGTATATCGTTATACTCTCCAGTGTCAGAATCAGCGATTGGTGACGTTGCAGGATGAGCTTGGTTTTCTTGATTCATATATTTTTCTTCATCAAGTTCGTTTGGGTGATTGCATTTATGTCCACAACAATGTGCCGGATGAGTGGAAAGAGATGAAGATGCCGCCTTTGACGCTTCAGCTATTGGTCGAAAATGTAATCAAGCATAATGTGATCCATTCGGGGAAACCAATGGTTATCGAGCTGTGTAATGTAGAAGAACCTCCGACTCTGATAATCTGTAATCCGATTCGGCCCAAAAAATGCGGAGTCGTTTCGGGAATGGGGCTGAAAAATCTTTCCGCCCGTTATAAGCTCCTTTGTAATCAGGATATTGTGATAGAAAATGAATCTGATAAATTTACCGTAAAAATTCCCTTGCTTTCATGAATAAGATAAAAGCTGCAATAATAGAAGATGAAGTGCCGGCGGCACGTTTGCTACATGAGATGATACAGTCGCTTCGCCCGGATTGGGAGGTGATGATTCTGCCCGGTACTATCGAAGAATCCGTTGAATGGTTTCATGTGAATCCTCATCCGGAACTTTTATTTTTGGATATTCAGTTGACGGACGGCAATTCATTTATGTTGATTGAACAAGCTCGGCCGGATAGTATGATTGTTTTTACCACCGCTTATGACGAGTACGCTGTCCGTGCTTTTGCGGTGAATAGCATTGACTATTTGCTGAAACCGATTCATCAGGAACGTTTATTGCAGACTATCGAACGTTTCGAGAGTCTCACAGAGAAATATATCCGTGATTTTAATCGGGAGAGCCGTATACTGGAGGTGTTGGAAAGTTTGTCTGATACGCAGAAGCTTCCGGTGGTAGAGAATAAAAAATATCGCACCCGATTTCTTATTTCTTCCGGTAATAAACTTTTTACTTTGGCGGTAAGTGATGTTGCCTATTTCTATTCGGAGAACAAGCTCACTTTTGTAGTTACCAAGAATAATAGAGAATATGTTCTGGACTTTGCTTTGGATAAACTCTGCGAACAATTGAATCCTGATGTCTTCTTTCGGACCAATCGTCAGACACTTGTTTCGGTAGATGCCATTCAGCGTATCGAACCCTATTTTTTAGGTAAGGCGGTTGTACACGTCCTGCCACCATTTAAAGATAAAATCATAGTCAGCAAAGACAAGATAGCGGCTTTCAAGGTGTGGCTGAATTATTAAGCCTTGCTTTTACAATAAGATAATGCGTTTCTGCATGATATCCATAAGCTGTGCCTTAAGCAACCGTGCATTGATAGGTTTGGGCATATAGCCGTCAAATCCGCTTGCCATTACCCGTTGTTCGTCCGAAGCATATGCAAAGGCTGTAATGGCAATAATCGGTACCTTGGCCGAATATTTACGTATTTCTTTGGTTGCTTCGTAGCCGTCCATGACAGGCATATTGATATCCATTAATACAATTTGCGGATCGTATTCCTTGAACATATTTACGGCTTCTTGTCCGTCCCAGGCATGTATTAAGTGGTAATCATATTTTAGTATCGACTCGAACAGTTTGTAATTACTTTCATTGTCTTCTGCAATTAGAATTATTAGTTTATCTTTTGCGATTGTAATACTTTGAATTTTTTTTTGAGGAGCTTTTTCTATGGCTTCTATCTGCTTATAGGGTAATGTGAACCAAAATGTAGACCCCTTTCCTTCTTCGGATTCTACACCGATTTTTCCACCCATGTGGTTGATGAGTGTACGGCAGATTGAAAGTCCTAATCCTGTGCCTTGTGCAAAAGAATTTAGTTTGACAAAACGTCCGAAGATGCTATCCAGCTTATCTTGGGGAATACCACAGCCGGTGTCGGTCACATAGAAATAAAGTTCATTGTTTTGCCGTTCATAGCCAAATCGGATACTGCCTTGGCTAGTGAACTTAATAGCATTTGTGACGAAGTTGATAATTAACTGCGATAACCTGTTCTTCTCTATGTTTGCAAAACAAGGTTCTTCGGGAGCTACAAATTCCAGTTTTACGTTGTCTGACTTTAATTTCAACTGGCAACTGTTTTCCAACTCTCTCATTAAGTCATTGATTTCGACATTGGAGTAATGTAAATCCAATGTGCCTGCTTCTATTTTTGACAAATCAAGGATGTCGCTAATGAGTTGCAGTAATAAAGTATTATTGTTTTCAATGATACTCACATATTCTTGTTTTTCTTCTTCCTCTTCGGTCGAGGCCAATATTCCGGAGAAGCCGACTATGGCATTCAGAGGAGTACGGATTTCGTGGCTCATATTTGCAAGAAAAGCGGATTTCAGGCGGTTGGATTCTTCAGCACGGTTTTTGGCGTTGATCAGCTCCTGTTCCATTTTCTTTCGTTCGGTGATGATGAGTGAAGACCCCACCAAGGTCAGTGGCTTGCCGTTTTCATCCCGGGTTTCGACAGCAGCTTGTGCTTCCACCCATTCTATCCTGTGAAAGCCTTTGTGAGTGTTGATTACGCGATATTCTTCTTTTACTTTTTCTGAACGTCCCTCTATCAAATCTTTGTAGGCTTGTTCCACCCGTTTCCGGTCTTCTTTAAATATTTTAGAGAAATATTGAATATCGGGCACTGCCAGTTGCTCCTCGGCTATACCCTTTCCCTGGGTACTGAGTTCTATCGGTTTATTGATATCACAAAGAATTGTTCGGCTCGTTAAGTCCCATTTCCACGGCACGATATTGGCTACATCGAGTGACATGGCAAGTTTGTTGTTAATCGTACTTAATTTTTGTTGTGCTCTGTGTAGTTCGGTACTGTCCAGGCAAAAGACGTCTATCATTTTGTTATGCGGATTTCCCCGGAGTACTATATCGTAAAAGGCATCTATTTTCCTGAAATAATAAGGGAATGTTATTGCTTTGTTTTCTGCTAATGCTATTTGGATGAAATGCAAAAACTCGGGCATGGATTCAGGGAATATCTCACTTGCTTTCTTACCTTCTTCCTTGCGATAGAAGTTCTTCTCAAAATGGCTATTTACATTTCGGTAAATCAGTTCTACGGGAGTCCCTTTTTCATCGGTGATTAATTCTTCCTGCATATAAAGAATAGGCATATTATTTATCAGATTCTTAAAATCCGTCATGGCGTCTATTTCTTTTCGTTGTGCGTTCTTTATTATGTTCAGGCTGTGAATACGGTAAAATAGTAGAAATGCTAGTAATACAACAAAACATAGTGTCCCTATAATAAAGTACTCATTTTGTTTCCAAAATGATAGTGGCTTGTTCAGGAAATGTGTATCCGGTGGACACATGTAAGGAGAAAATCCCTTACGGAGTAAGATTTTATAATTGATAATAGGGGCGCCGTCTGTCGGTATGTAAAATGGAATATCGCGTGCTTGTTTGCCTGCGAGTATTTCAGCAATGGTATGGATTAATTGTTGGTTGAAGTGCTTTTGATTGTAGGTATAGCCACCTATCATTCCGCCGTTTTCTTCGGTGATGTCCGCCATATTGAGAGTGAATATGGGGGCGGCTGTTGTCCCTATCAGTTTGTGGGCATTGGAGACTAACGAGGTGTTGCCTGCAAATGTCGTTTTATAGAACCAGGAAGAAAATAAAACTCCTGTTGTTTTTGGATCAACGAAATACAATGAATCCAATAGTTGGTTCGTTGTCATGTCTTGTGGGGTTATAAACTGATACTCTACATTCGGATGCGTTTTTTTCAGTTTATTGCGGATATCTAAATTGTTGGTTTGGTTAATTTGCCGCGCGTCACCGATAAATATGAATTTCTTTATTTCGGGAACGATATGGCATATTAGTTGTATATTCTCATCCAGATAAAGATTTGAATATAAGAGAACCATATTATATGGGTCGGCCAATTGAGTGAGAGGAGTGCGGTCGGCTGTTGCAATGGCTTGTTTCTTGGTGTAAGTCTCCTGCGGACCCAGATAGTTTTCTTCCGAGCATAATACGATAGGAATGTCTCCCCACAGTTCTCTGTATTCATCGCGCATCAATAAGGCGGGATTTCCCAACAAAATAAGTAAACGGGGACGGTGTCTTTTATATTTTTGAGAAATCGACAGTTTGAATTCTGCCAGTGTGGAGTCATTTTCAATCATTAACATATTCATGTGTTCCGCATATAAAGCCAGTTGCGGGTCTTTCTGTACATATTCCGTTACCGTAGAAATCATGCGGTTACTCCAAGGGGAAGATTCTGCATAAGAGTTAATACATAAGATATAATTTGAAATGTCAATATGATCTCTTTGTGCTATACTGGGTACAATAGATATGAAACATAAAAGTAGCAACAATAAGCGTTTTTTTATATCCATGAAAAAAAGTCTTGTTTGTGATATTGTTATTTATAGATTGATCTTGCAAGGACAAAAGTAGTAAAAACAATCTGAAAATACCTACTTCCTAATCTGAAAATGGCAAAATGATTATATATTCGGAACTTTTAACTGTTTCCTTGTGTCTAAGTACGTAAGATTAATATGTTTAGACGCAGGCTTCTAACAGCATTTTGAATTATTGAATATGGGACTTTGCTTTGTATGGGGTGCGTAAACCAAAAACGCGAACCTTTTCCCTGTTCGGATTCCACTCCGATAGTACCGCCAAGATGCTCGATGATACTTCTGCAAATAGACAGCTTTAAGCCTGTGCCTTTCGAGAAAGTATTCAGCTTTACAAAACGGTCGAACACTTGGTTAACTTTATCAGGAGCAATGCCCATTCCTGTATCGGTCACGGAAAATTCTATCTTATTGATTTATAGCATCGTATATGAGGCGTTTTTGCTTTTTAAATCAACAGGTCATTCCTTTAAAAGGAACGACCTGTTGCACACCGAGAAATGCATTGTTTCTTTTAAAGGAACGCGCTTCTCTATAAACAGACTGCGTTGAGTTAATTTGTTTGTTTACATTTATTATTATATATTCCTGTCATTTGGCTTTATTTCAGTGCTTCAATAACTTGTGGTAACATTGTCCAAATAGTATTTTCATCCTGTGCAGTAAAGAAGTTACCGTCAATCTCTGATTTTTCATCGGTAGCTATTCCGTTTTGGATAGCCGGTTTGGCTAACGGATGAACAGCCACTTTCTTACCTTTCGTTATCCCTGTGAAGTCAAACATCATTGCACCGGCACAATGTCCGATCATTATTTTGCCCTTATCTCCGAAAGTTTTAATGCCTTGCATCAAATCTACGTTATAGGGTTTATCAGCATTCTGCTGAAATACAGGTACAGCGTCTCCGCATGAGAAAACAAATGCGTCAAACTCATCCTCATGTCCTTTCAAATTAGCAATCACATCATCTGTTGTCAGACTGATTCCTGAATTTGTTTTAATCTCCTTCGTATCCGATACGGCAAATACTTTATATGAAATGCCATTTTCAAAAAATGCTTCCAGGTATTGGAATAATCCACAACCATTTACCGGATTTACTGCTAAAACTGCTACTTTCTTTGCCATAATCATAATTATTTAAATGAAACAATAGTTATTATTAGTAAGTTTATTACTTTTGTGATGCAAATGTATCTTCCTTTGTTGAGAAAAGCAAGAACGCACCTCTGAATAAGGAAGTTACATGGAAGTAACTATTGTTGTAATTCAGTTAAATACAAAACGTTAAAAGATGAAAAACTTCCACCCGACAGGAAATTGTCCAGTTAGAGATGTGCTCAGCCGCTTGGGAGATAAGTGGTCGATGCTGGTGCTTATCACTTTGAATGCCAATGGTACTATGCGTTTTAGCGACATTCATAAGACAATAGGAGATGTTTCTCAGAGAATGTTGACGGTCACTCTTCGTACACTCGAATCCGAT
>ENA-OPRV01001036-OPRV01001036.1-human-gut-metagenome-genome-assembly--contig:-NODE-1036-length-15955-cov-32.253836_pt1 | contig 15955 bp, 13 predicted proteins | sample MGYA00241896_ERZ501886 | MGnify/ENA primary metagenome ERZ501886 (study PRJEB25962, sample SAMEA2042452) | human gut metagenome | biome: human gut; feature: human-associated habitat; material: faeces... | reverse complement strand
CAAAAGTACTAACTATTTTTCATTCCACCAAATCTTTTCGCAAAAAAGTTGCTTTCTTAGTGCCACTTTAACACTTATAAAGATTTAAACGAGCGAGTTTTTGATGTATACCTTATTATATATATGCGTGCGCCCAGGTACACGCGCTCGGATGTGTGCGCATGCGTAATATAATAAGGTGTGACCTACGAAAGTACTTACGATGGGCATTGAAACAAGCTTCATATTTCTGATATGTATGGTAAAACTATGCATTTTTTGTACTGATGCTTTTGTTTTTTCACATATTTATATTACTTTTGCAGTAGAATTACATAAGAATCATTAAAACAAGCATCATGAAAAGATTTACGATTATCATTTCTTTCATTATGCTCACCTTCATGCCGCTCATGGCACAGGTGAAGCAGACCGTTGCCGTTCTCGGTGACTCGTATTCTACTTTCGAGGGGTTCATTCCTAAGGGTTATGCAACCTGGTACTCCCCTACTACTCCAGCAAAAACTACAGATGTTAACAAGGTAGAGCAAACCTGGTGGTGGCAAGTAATCAAAGAAGGAGGCTATAAGATGGGAAATATCAATTCCTATTCTGGTGCTACCATCTGCAACACTGGCTATAATGATGCAGATTATACCGACCGTTCTTTCATCTCCCGCAGTTCTCTTCTTGGCAATCCGGATATCATCCTGATTTGCGGTGCTACGAATGACAACTGGGCTGATGCCCCGCTCGGCAACTATCAGTATAGCGGCTGGAAGCGCGCAGATTTATATTGTTTCCGCCCTGCCATGGCCAAGTTGCTTTCCGATATCCGCCAGCATTATCCAAATGTAGAGGTATATTTCATTTTAAATTCTGAACTCAAAGATGTTATCAATGAGTCGGTTAAAAAAATCTGCAAGACCTATCAGGTTCCTGTCATAGCCCTTCATGATATTGACAAGAAAAACGGTCACCCTACTATCAAGGGAATGAAGAGTATTGCTGAACAGGTTCTGAAGGTTATAAAAAAGTAAAGAAATAAGAAAGTTTAAATAGATAAATGATAGATTCAATACAAAACATTTTAGTTCAGGTTAGCGATTTCCTTTGGTCGTATATCATCATCACCGTCTTGATATGCTGTGCCCTGTTTTTCACTTGGCGTACCCATTTCGTCCAGTTCCGCCTTATCAGAGAGATGATCAGGCTGCTGATCCATCCCGACAAGGTACAACCGGAAGAAATAGGACACGATGAACTGTCGATGGAGGTGAAAGTGGATGGAGAAATGAAACACATCTCTTCCTTCCAGGCATTTGTGGTAGCATTGGCTAGCCGTATTGGCACCGGTAATCTTGCTGGTGTGGCTACTGCTGTCAGCATCGGTGGACCTGGAGCCGTATTCTGGATGTGGATGCTGGCTTTGCTGGGCTCAGCATCAGCTTTCATAGAATCAACTCTCGCCCAACTTTACAAGCGAAAAGGCAAAACATCTTTCTATGGCGGACCGGCCTATTATATGAAGTATGGTTTGGGGAAAGGATGGATGGGTATTCTTTTTGCCGTGCTGATGATCATTACCTTCGGCTTTGCCTATAATTCAGTGCAGAGCAATACTATCTGTCTGGCATGGCAGAAGGCTTTTGGCATCGAACCTGCCACCATGGGAATTGCCCTCACTGTACTCACCCTGCTCATCATCTTCGGTGGCATCCATAGAGTGGCTAAATTCTCTTCTACCGTGGTTCCTGTGATGGCTGTCGTTTATCTTCTGATAGCTGTAGGTGTTGTTATTTGGAATATCACCAGCCTGCCAACGGTTCTGCTTACCATTGTAGAGAATGCTTTCGGATTCAATCAGGCTGCTGGCGGAGTTCTTGGCGTTACAGTGATACAGGGTATCAAGCGAGGACTGTTCAGTAATGAAGCAGGTGAAGGTAGTGCACCGAATGCAGCTGCGGTAGCTACAGTCAGTCATCCTGTAAAACAGGGATTGATACAGGCTTTGGGCGTTTTTACAGATACGCTGGTGGTATGTTCCTGCACTGCATTCATTATCCTGGTGAGCGGTGTGGATCTTACTGCTTCAAATGGTATTCAACTCACCCAGGATGCCCTGACCCACGAAATCGGAAGCATCGGCAATCCGTTTGTTGCGGTGATGATATGGCTGTTTGCCTTTAGCAGCATCATCGGCAATTATTATTATGGAGAAACCAACGTGAGATATATCAGGGACTCCAAGCTGGGTGTATTTATCTATCGTCTTGCAGTAGCAGCAATGGTGATGGTTGGAGCGGTAGTATCTCTGGATTTTGCATGGAGTTTTGCAGATATCACGATGGCTCTTCTCACCCTCTGCAATCTCGTGGCCATCGTCCTACTTTCCCGCCAGGCCGTCTTCCTGTTGAAAGACTATCGCCAACAGAAGAAGGAAGGCAAGAATCCTGTATTCACAAAGAATAAGATGCCAGAGATTGCTGATAAACTGGAGGCATGGTAAATAACAATGATGGATTTTCATTTCGCGAAAATCTATCCTTCATACAAGACATCAACAAAATTCCTCGATACGAATCCTGCAGGAATACAGAGGATTCATATCGGGGAATATTTTTATGCACTAAACTATTTTATTTCTTATAGTAATCGTACAGGAAAGCATCAAGATAAAGAGGATTCCATAGCTTTGTGTTATGGAATCCCCCCTACTCTACTTAGAGCTTCATTTCTTCATATTCCAGTCCGAAGACATCCGCTACGGCCTTGAATACAACCTTTCCATTTACAATATTCAAACCTCTATACAAGGCTTTATCATCCTTACATGCCTTTTGCCAACCCTTGTCAGCAAGCGCCAATGCATATTTCAGCGTAGCATTGGTCAAGGCTGTAGTAGAGGTATTTGGCACAGCACCAGGAATATTAGCTACTGCATAATGCACGATTCCATCGACCATATATATCGGATTAGAATGTGTGGTTGGATGCGATGTTTCAAAACAGCCGCCCTGATCGATTGCTACATCAACAAGTACAGTTCCCGGCTCCATCAATTTCAACATATCTTTCGTAATAAGATGCGGTGCCTTATCACCTGGTACGAGCACACTACCCACAACGATATCCACATCATGCAATTCTCTACGGATATTATGCTCGTTGGAATAGAGCGTGTGTACATTGACAGGCAGCTCCATCTCTAACTGACGAAGACGGGGCAAACTGATATCTGTAATCCATACATCAGCTCCCATTCCTGCAGCCATTCTTGCTGCAGCCTCTCCTACGGTTCCACCTCCCAATACCAAAACCTTGACGCGGTTCACACCAGGCACACCACTCATCAGTTTCCCTTTTCCTCCCTTAGTTTTCTGCAGATAAAAAGCACCATTAACAATGGCCATTCTTCCTGCTACTTCACTCATCGGAATGAGTAAAGGCAAATGGTGGTTGTCTGTTTCTACCGTCTCGTAAGCCAGACAGACGGCCCCACTCTTGAGCATGGCATCGGTAAGTTCCTTGTCACAGGCAAAATGGAAATAAGTGAATACAAGCTGGTTCTGATGGATAAGTGGATATTCCTCGGCGATAGGTTCTTTCACTTTTACAATCATTTCCGCCTCACGATATACACTCTGGATGTCGGGTAAGATTCTGGCCCCTACCTTTTCATACGCTTCATCAGCAAATCCGCTATTTACACCAGCTGTATGCTGAACCATCACTTCATGACCATGTCGAATGAACTCTGCTACACCTGCCGGTGTCATTCCAACACGATTCTCATTATTCTTAATCTCTTTTGGAATACCTATTTTCATGATGTTATAGTTTTAAAGGTTTGACATCAGTTATTTTTAATTCTGTAAAGTTATTGAAAATATCTATAGGTTGTATACTTTGATGTTAATATTTAACAAATCTTATATTGGTTACATACTCATATCAATATTTTAGTTTATTCTAATTGACAGCAATTAGTTTATTAGTTTATTAGTTTATTCGTATATTCTATTTATCCGACAATTAGTATATTCTAATTTTAGATTATAAGAATATTAGAATATTAGAATATTATTCATGTAGATTGTTAGAAAAGTATAAAAAACTAGTTTTCTTTAGAAATAAAAAAGAATAAATTCTTTTATATCAACTATTTTACCTATTTTTGCAGCAAATATTAGAACTTAAGAACATTAGATCAATCAAATATAAGACTTTTAGAATTATCATAAGTTAGAATAAAAGTTTATTAGTTTGTTCTAATTGCCAGCAATTCTAATATTCGGATAAAAGATTAAACGAAAATAAGAAGCTAAAAGTAACAAGAATAAGACATGAAACATGAATTACAGGAAATTGTTGCAGTAGTGAACAACAAGGGTGGAGTAGGAAAGACAGCCACCGTGCAGTCTCTCGCATCAGGAATGGTTCGACTGAATCATAATCTCCGTATTTTGGTGATTGACTTAGACCCACAATGCAACCTTTCTTCACTTTTCGGGGTGAGAGACAATGAATATGATAACATATACAACGCCATGTGTAAACAGAGTGGTGTTCCTGTCTATAAATGCAAGAATGGAGTATACGCTGTTCCTGGATCTGCTCAGATGGAAAATATTGAGCAACACCTTCCAGGCGGTCCTTCGCTGAGAGAACAGATGAAGAGCTACACCGTATTGCTGAGCTGTCTGCAAGACAACGATTGCCATGACATGACGGGAGAAGGACTTAAAAACGTATTCGATGATTTCGACTACATCTTTATCGACTGTCCTCCAGCTCTTTCTAAGAACACTTACAATGCTCTGGTTGCTGCGAGCAAGATTTTAATTCCAGTCCAGATGGAAGCTTTATCTGTCAAGGGAGTAAGCGAAGTGCTCAGCGTTATGGATGAAGTGAAGGAGTTCCACATGAACGATAATCTGGAATTACTTGGACTTCTGCCGGTTATGGTAGATGAGCGAACCAAGATTACCAAGCAGTTGAGTAAACTTTTAGGAGAAAGACATGGCGAATTAATTCTTCCTTGCCGCATTCGCCGCTCTGTGAAGTTCCTGGAAGCTCAGGCTCACGGACAAAGCATTTTCGAATATGCACCTTACTCAAGTACAGGTATCGATTACGAAATAGCTATCAAGCACATGTTTAACATAAAGATATAATCTACCCAGAATAGGGTTAGAGGTAAGCATGTTATGATAAAACAATAGAAGACAAAATTATAAAAACAAGAATTATGGCTGTAGCAAAGAGAAATATTGAGGAAATTGGTGAGTCGATTGAAAATATGGGAAAGAACGACCGACCAAGTTTGTTAAATACAGAAGTTGCAAAAAACGAGGAGGATAAAAACGCATCTAAAGGTGGACGCAAGAGAAAAAGTTACTGGACTGCAGAAGAAAGACGCACCAGAACAAGTGTAGCTACATATCTTAATAAGGAAGAACTCCTTCTCTTGAAGATGAAATGCCTCGCAGATGATATTCCACAGGAAAATCTGCTCTACAATATCCTGATGGATTACTTGAAAAAGTAAGCAAACAAAAGAGTAGGTTTTAAAAGGTGAAAACCACAAAACTGTTTACCTGAAAAGGCGCAAAGTTTTAAAATAAGGCATAAACACCTTCAAAAACCACATTTCTGTTTACCAAAAGATGATAATTAAAAATTATATATTATAATAGGTTATTATATACTTATATATTACGGGAGTTGTAACCTCTTGACTATTAGATGGTTATTTTTATTTAGGTAAACAGAAATGTGGTTTTAGGTAAACAGTTTTGTGGTTTTAGGTAAACAGAAATGTGGTTTTAATATGAGTGTTCCAAAAGAAAACAAGAATCTGGTGTGGATTAACACACCTTTTTCACTGACAAAACTTGATAAGCAATATACATTATTGCAGCAAAACATATTGATGGTTGCAAGTACCCATCTCCAGAAGTATGTAGAAGAGTACTTCACTGAGAAGAGGGTGCTTGGAGATTCTCGCTCCGACTATCTTTTCGAGAAAGGTATAGAGCATGCTGTCATGGAGATACCGCCTATCATAATAGACATCAAGGATTTCCAGGTATCAACGGAGTTTCATAATTACAAGAATCTGCGTGATACGCTGAAAAATGACATTCTCAACCTCTCTGTGCGTGTTAAGATGGACAACAATACAGAGAAGATACAGCATGTATTCTCAAACATCGAGATTCCGACAACACAGAAAGGCTATACAAAGAGCGATGGAGAGAAGGTAGAGCGCATCAAGGGTGAAGTAATACTTGAGATAGATCCTAAGCTCACCATGAGCCTCTTTGACATGCGCCAGGGATACATTCACCATATCTCCATGATCGCTAAATATTCCAAGAAGGTGAATACGCCACGCCTCTATATCTATCTGCTTCGCCAGATGGGGCTTGACAAGTGTCTGGATGTAAAGGTAGAGTTCTTGCCGATGAAACAGTATCTGGGTCTGGTAGAACTTGATGAACATGGCAATATTCTGCTTGACGACAAGGGAGAACCTGTGATGAATAAATATCCTAAGTTCTCGCAATTCAGAAAACAGGTACTCGATGTCGTAAGGGAAGACCTCAACAGAATGGCCAGCCGCAGCGAGACGGATATCGTATTTGATGAATTTTCTGATGAAGACTTTATTTATCGGAACGGGAAGTGTAAGGGTGATCCTGAATATATTGTCTTCCATATCAAGCGAACGGATGTCGGTATCAACCATATCGGTGATAAAGATGCAGATATAGCCCGTCGCCTGAATGAAAAGATTAACCGTAGCAAGGGAAAGAAAGCATCTGAAGATAATATGCTGCAGGGAGATCTTTTTGCACATGTATATCAGAATCCTGACAAGAAGATAGAAGTTGATACAACTCAAGGTTCTGAGCAATGGAATCAGTTTGTTTCGATGGTGCATGATGATAATCAGATAGCTTTGTTGAAAAGATGTAAATTCATTGGTATCAAGAATGACAGATTCTGTGTTGCTGCCAGTGATTATGATTTTGTAGCTTTAAAAACTTCAGGTCTTGAAAAGCTTGCACAAGAATTCTTTAATTGTGTTGGCTCATTCATGCCTGTATTCTATAGAGCCTAAACTGAACTGTATTTCAGAAGAGGAAGTAGGGGAGTACCTTATTTCCTCTTTTTCGTAAAACCACATTTCTGTTTACCTACTTTTGAAAATGTCTTATCCTCTCAAGCCCAAAATTGTTTACCAGATATATTTTTGATAAAGATACATTTCTTGTGGATGAATCTATTAAATATTATCTAATAGATAGATTCCCAATGTCTTATATGCTTTTATGTATATTTTAGGTAAACTGTTTTATTGTTTAGGTAAATAACATGGTGGTTTTATCCAAAAGATACTGTTTCTTTCCTAGTTCTATCTGTTATAAGACTACGAAAATAATAGTTTGATTAAATCCTGTAACTGTATGCATATCAGCATGTATCTTGCGAAGCTACTAAACTGGCTGTCATGTTCTTCGGTTCTTTCCTATGGTAGCTGTAGGATACAACTTTCAAAAACCACAAAACTGTTTACCTGTTTTTAAGATGATTTTTACTTGCTATAAACCACATTTCTGTTTACCTAAGGAGAAGATTGTGTCTTTAGCAATGTAGGTAAACAGTTTTGTGGTTTAGGTAAACAGAAATGTGGTTTTGGGTATATAATAATGTGGTTTTTGGTAAACAGTTTTGTGGTTTATGAGTTGCTTTCTTTATTTTAGGTAAACAGTTTTGTGGTTTTTCTCCGATATATGAATAGACTCCTAATTGTCTAATTGCCTAATTGTAGAATTGTCTAATTGCCGGAAAAACTATATAAGTAAGCTTCATTGCCCATGTTGAGTACTTACAATAACCAACGAAGCCTGTTTCAATGCGCATTGAAACAGGCTTCGTTTTTTCTGTATCTGAGGTTGTTTTTATTCATTTTCCTTATATTTCTGCAAACGGTTGACTATCTTGTAGCCTCTTCCATATCTTTTGCCTTTGATACCAATCAGTCCACCATTATAGTAATTCAATACTTCTTCTTTATGTAGTCTTGATAGGGTGGTATTGAAGCAGTTTCTCTTAAGAGTAGGATAGAGTTGTATTGTCTTCTTCAGGAGATTCTCTTTTGTTTGTGGGAGAGATTCCTCTGTTAAAACCTTTACCATCGTCGATGCCAGAGAAGGCTTGGTATCATTTCTCAAGCTAGTCTTCTCTTTCTTCTCCTTCTTTACTTTTTTCTCCTTCTTATGGTTGTCGACAGTTGGAGTAGCAGTCTTTATCTCTTCCTTCTTTGCCTGTTTGGCAAAGGATTCCGTATTGATGTTGAGTTTCAGTCCCAGAATATCCGAAATGATGTTCTTAAGGACATAGATGAACAGCTCGCTGTCTTCGCTTTTGAGTGAGGTTTCCTGTTTCCAGTAGCGACTTTTGAAAGCAAGTTGAGTCAACTCTTCAATTTCCTGTTCAGAAATATCTTCTTTGTTCGTGAGACGTGCATTGGCTACATTGAGGAATGAAGTAAAGGAGAATGTGGAGAATTGGCTTGGGATGACGTATGTGAAAACATGACTGTTTTCTCCCTTTGCTGAAGGGTGTCTGAGATTAATCATACTCATCCCCTTTACCAGTGCTATCAGGAAAGCCATGCTGGCGTATGAGAGGCTTGTATTTTCAACCTCACAGATTCCTTTATAGTCGAGGTTCTTATCCGAGATAAAGTTCATGGTGAAAATACCATAGTTGGTCCATTCTGTAGAATAGAGCAACTGCTGGAGTGTTGGGTCTTCTGGTACTCCTAAACCTCGGTTAACGCTGTCTATATAGCGACGCATGGTTTCCAAATCATCCCATTGGAGAAGTGAATTATCTCCCGACTCATTGTTTCTGATGCAGCCGATGATTCCCAGTCTGATAACGTCAGGGGAAGTTGAAGTTCGCAGATGATTAGCGAGCTTGGCAAATAAATTAGGCATCCAGTCGAAATCATCAACTGGCGAATCTATATAGTCTTCCTGATAGTAGTTGTTATCAGTAAAATCTAAATCTTGATACATGCTATATTCTGTGAAAATTTTGAATTCAAATCTTTTATGCAAAGGTAAGAAAAAATATTCTATTCTCCAAATTTTTGGCTAACTATTTGAACATCAGAGTATATTTTATGGTTTTGTTTGCCTGAAAATCACAAAAATGGTCATACTTGTAAGAAAATACCCTTTTTTTTAGTTGACAGATCAAAAGGTGAGAAAGATTCTGTATTTTTTCTTGTATGATTGAAATGTTTTTTGTAACTTCGCAGCATGATAAAACATGAATAATAATACTTATATATAATTTAAGGTGAAAGCATTTACATATATCCAGCAAGGAAAGTTTGGCTTCACAGAAAAAGAGAAGCCTACGATAATAGATGAGCATGATGCCATCGTAAGAGTTACGCTGAGCAGTATCTGTACCAGCGATCTTCACATCAAGCATGGTTCTGTGCCTCGAGCTGTACCGGGGATTACTGTTGGCCATGAGATGGTAGGAATTGTAGAGAAAGTAGGGGAGAAGGTTACCCATGTGAAACCGGGAGACAGAGTAACCGTGAATGTGGAGACTTTCTGCGGAGAATGTTTTTACTGCAAGCATGGATACGTGAACAACTGCATTTCTCCACATGGCGGATGGGCACTGGGATGCAGAATCGATGGCGGACAGACGGAATATGTGAGGGTTCCGTATGCTACTACAGGTTTAAACAAGATACCTGATTCGGTAAGCGATGAGCAGGCTCTCTTCGTTGGCGATATCCTTGCTACAGGATTCTGGGCTACGAGAATATCTGAAATCACAGAAGAGGATACGGTGCTGATTATCGGTGCCGGTCCTACGGGTGTCTGCTGTTTGCTTTGCACCCTGCTCAAGAATCCGAAGAACATCATCGTCTGCGAGAAATCACAGGCAAGAAGAGAGTTCATTCAGAAGCATTACCCACAGGTGATGGTTGTTGAACCTGAGGATTGTGAGGCATTTGTCAGACAGCATAGTCAGCATGGTGGAGCCGATGTGGTGATGGAGGTAGCTGGTGGTTCGGATACCTTCCAGCTTGCCTGGAGATGTGCCCGTCCTAATGCCATCGTCACCATCGTCGCCATGTATGATAAGCCACAAATACTTCCGCTTCCTGATATGTATGGCAAGAACCTCATCTTCAAGACGGGAGGTGTGGATGGATGCGACTGTGGGGAAATCCTTGATTTGATAGCCCAGGGAAAGATAGATACCACTCCTCTGATTACCCATCGTTTCCCGCTTTCAAGAATAGAAGAGGCATACGATGTCTTTGAGAACCGCATGGATGGAGTCATCAAGGTTGCGATATTTCCTGGTTAAACTAGAGAGATGGTATAAGTCTGGATAATAGTTGGCGCATAACAGTTGACCACCGCATGCACAACACCTGTTGTGCATGCGCATATCAGCTGTTATGCAAGCGCACAACAGCTGTTGTGCGACCGTAGATACTAACTGTCTCAACAACATATCCTATCTTTTCCAACAACATATCCTATCTATTCTAACAACAAGAAGAGGGTGAATCATTAACTTATGACCCACCCTTTCTCGTTAAAATGCTATGTTCTGCAAATATTAAACTTTACTGTCAGGAATGGCAGAAGCAACACTTTGGTGCATCATACGCGATTTTTCCTTAGCCAAGGCTTGCATATCCACTACCACATCGTCTTCATCCACGATTTCTACGCCAGTCATCGTTTCGATTACGTCTTCCATGGAAACCACTCCTCTCAGACATCCGTATTCATCCACGATGATAGAGATGTGTTCTCGTTTTTCCAACATCTTTTCCCATATCTGGTATAGAGATTCATCCTCGTTGAAGGAAAGAATCGGACGCATCAGCTCGGATAATCTGGTTTGGAACTCATCGTCTGAAATCGATTTGAGAACCATATCTTTCAATACGTATCCCACAATGATATCCTTGTTGTTGTCATAAACAGGAATGCGTGAGAAATTCCATTCTTTCTGTTCGTAAAACTCCTTGGTAGTCAGATTTATGTTGGCTGATTCTACTACGATGGATGGAGTCATGACCTCCTTGGCCTTTACTCCGGCAAGGCGAATGCAGCTTTTGATGATTTTGCTTTCCGATTCACGGAAGATGCCTTCTGTAGTACCTACGTCTACCATAGCCGATACCTCTTCGCGACTCATGGAAGCCTGATGATTCTTCGGAGTAAATACCTTAGTGATAAGTTCCGAAAGCAGCACCAAAGGATAGGTGATGAAGATGAGCACACGGATGATCTTGGTAGATGTCATGGCAAGAGAGCGCCAATATGAAGCTCCGATGGTTTTCGGGATGATTTCTGAAAGTACCAGAATCAGAAGGGTGAGAATGGCGGAAATGATACCGAAGTATTCTTCGCCAAAGAGTTTCATAGACTCGGCTCCGACACCGGCAGAACCGATGGTGTGGGCGATGGTGTTGAGCGAAAGAATAGCACCCACCGGACGGTCTACATTATTCTTATACTGTTTCATCAGTGAGGCAGTCTTGTTGCCTTGATTCTCCTTCATCGAGATAAACGACATCGGGGTAGAAAGTAGTACCGCCTCAAGAACGGAGCATAAAAAGGATAGTGACAGAGCACCTAAAAAATATAAAATGATTAAACCCATGTAATTTTTAATTCGTTAATAATATGTTATCTCAAGCAAGATAGATATTACTTCCGAAGACTACAATTGAGGATGTAATGGGGAACATTACATCTATGTTTATCCAATATAAGTGCATTTATAAATACCATTACTATATGTTTCAATTTTCTGCAAAGATACAGATAAAAATATGAATTTAATATGTTTTTGCTGAAAATTAAATTGTTTTAATATGATTTTGGTAAATCTGTGTAGGAGTATAAAAAAAACTAATTTTAACAATAATATGATGTATAATTCATCAAGTATTTATGAATATTAGGTATTTTTGCAATCAGCATTTAGAAAACAGAGTAAATATGGAAAAGAAAATACCCATCATTCTCCTTAACTTTACCGGCGTATACGATTTGGAGGCATTTGTCTCAAACAGGAATATCGTCCATGTAGATTGCCGGGACATGAAAGGGGTAGACTGCTATTGTGACGAAGAGGGTAGAAAGGAACTGCACCGCCGATTGGCTCCTTTTCCTGCCGAGGCTGTTCATTTCATCGATTCTGGAGATTTCCACTATCTTACCGAATATTGGGTATCCAGGCTCCATGAACCTTTTTCCCTGATCGTTTTCGACCATCATCCGGATATGCAGCAACCGGAATGGGAGGGTGTTGTGTCGTGTGGCGGTTGGGTGAGAGATGTATTGGAGAAGAACCCGTTTGTCAAACACATTATCATTGTAGGAGCATCGGATGAGTTGATTGCTCAGGTGCCTGATCACTTAAGAGAAAAGGTGTTGTTCTACAGTCAGGCTGAGATTGATCATCACCAGGCTTGGCCGTCGAAGGCTGGCAAACTCATACATGAGCCGGTTTACATATCCATCGACAAGGATATATTGAGAAAGCAGGATGCCATCACCGACTGGAGCAATGGTGACATGACGCTTCTCCAGCTCCAAGCCGTGCTTCGCATCATCTATGACCATGAAAAAGTGATAGGGGTAGATATTACTGGCGAATGTTCCGCAACGCTTGACTATTTCTCTGAAGTGAAAGATGCTGCAGTCAATAATCTGGCTAATGAGGAACTGCTCAGGATGATTCTGAAAGAGAATAATCTCTCTATTTATCATAATCACCCTTAGAAAACGGATAGGAGAGCAGAGAATAAACGGATGAAAATGGATAAATTTGGCAGCAAAGTTTAAATTAATTATCCTTTGATGCCAATCCTGTCAAAAATGGCTCACTCTAGATATACAAACTGAGACTGGCACATAACTTGCTTCTACACAGGATGAAAGCGGAAGCCAAGAGGGCAAGGGGAACGGTAAGAACCCTAAGCAATGACATTTGAGGGTTTCTTGAAATCCTTGAACCTCGAAAGCCGAAGCGATCATTATTAGGATAAATACAATAAACAAGTAGAAATCCCGACGGAGCCGGAAGGCGAAGAGAGGACGAGAAAAATAAAATTCGGAGGTTTTACATTATGTTGTTAGCTCGTAGAAATAACAGTGTTTCAAATTGGTTGAATAGTTGGTTTAATGATAACTTCTTTGATACAGACTTGATGCCACACATGAACGCTACAGCTCCTGCAGTTAACGTCAAGGAAAGCGCTACAGCCTACACGATGGAGGTTGCCGCTCCTGGTTTGAAGAAGGATATGGTCAAGATGAACATCGACAAGGATGGTTACTTGAATGTATCTATCGAGAACAAGGATGAGAAGAAGGAGGAAAAGAAGGAAGAGCATTACTTGCGTCGTGAATTCTCTTACAGCAACTACTCTCAGAGCTATGCTTTACCAGAGGATGCCGATCAGGAGAAAATTTCTGCTGAGGTCAGTGACGGTGTCTTGAAGATAGAGATTCCTAAGGTAGCCAAGGAGGAGAAGAAGGAAGACGTTAAGCACATTGAGATCAAATAATAACTCATAACGTGCTAAACAGTTTTCTTGATGACTTTCATAAGCATTAGAAAATAATTAAAACGGAGGCTAGTCCCAGCAATGGGGCTAGCCTTTTTGTTTTTTCTCATAATTACCCGATAGAATCTTTGTCATCATCCGTCACCAGGGTTTGGCTTTCTTTCGGCTGTGGCTTAGGTACGAACCCAAGGATGGCAACCAGACAGCTCATCAGTGGACTGATGATGTTGAAGAAACAGAACGGGAGATAAACGAGTGTCGGAATGCCGAGAACCGTACTCTGTGTCATTCCGCAGGCAGTCCAAGGAACCAGTACGCTCGTAACGGTAGCACTATCCTCCGTACTTCGGCTCAAGAGTTCCGGCCTGTATCCACGTTCGGCATATTCATCCTTGTAGATAGATGCATTCATGATGATACTCAGAAACTGGTCGCCCATCACTAGATTGAGCAGAACGCCGGATGTCACCGTGCTGCATACGAGTGATACGGTGCTGTGGATGCTTTTCAGGAGGATGTGGGTGATGGCATGAAGCATTCCGCTGGCTACCATGCACGAACCGAAGCACATGGCACAGAGAATAAGCCAGATAGTATTGAGCATGCCCGCCATTCCACGGGTGGCTACGAGATCATTGATGCTGTCCATGCCGCAATCTACCTGGGTACGGGTATAGCAGGTAGTCATGATTCCTTCAAAGAGATTCTTGGCGGTAATGCCGCTTTCGCCAGCTATCTTTACGAGCACTTCCGGCTGGAGAATGAGAGCACAGATGCATGCTGAAAGGGCCGAAAGCAGAAGCGTGATGAGAGATGGAGTCTTGCGGTAGATGAGCCATCCGGTAAACGCAGGAACCAGCATCGTAAGCAGGGAGATGTTGAAACCATGGCTCAGACCGGTAAGATACTGGCTTACATCTACTGGTTTGGAATCATAGCAGAGTCCGATGATGAGATAGAGTACCAGTGAGAGCAGGATGCTCGGTATGGTGGTGTAGAGCATGTAGCGGATATGTGAGAAGAGGTCAGCTCCGGCTATGCTTGAAGCCAGAACGGTAGTATCGCTCATAGGCGAGAGCTTGTCACCGAAATAAGCACCCGAGATAATCGCTCCTGCCGTATAGGGTGCCGGTATGCCCAGGGCATCACCTATTCCCATCAGGGCAATACCGATGGTGGCAATGGTGGTCCATGAGGTTCCTGTCATCACCGAGATGATGCTGGAGATGATGCATGCGCAGGGGAGGAAAAAGGTAGGCGACATAATCTGTACACCATAATAGATTAATGTGGGTACAACGCCACTGATCATCCAGGTGGCTGACATCATACCGATGAGCAGCAGAATCAGGATAGACACTCCTGCATCGCCCACAGTCTTTTTGATCATCTCCTCGAAGATATTCCATTTCATCTTGTAGATGGTCATACTGAGCGCTACGCATACGGCTGTAGCTATCATGAGGGCTACCTGTGATGCACCAGCCAGGGCATCATCTGGGAAGAGTTTGACAACCAGGACGATAAGAGCGATAAGTACAGCCAGTGGGAGTACTGATACGAGCGGGTGTGGTTTGTACTGCTGCTGAGACGGGCTGAGAGCCTGGTTCTCTGCAGTTTGATTCATTTGGTTCTTGTTGTTTTGTTCCATTGATTAATTCTCTCTTACTATGATTATTTATTCCGGATGCAAAAGTACAAAAAAGATTTCGTTTACCTTACGTTTTCTCGTGTTTTTTTTGCGACAGCTTGTATCGCAGATTTTCATATTTCCTTTGCTTCCCAATGCAGTAGTAAATACATAGGCGTTAGGGAGATACGCCACACAGGAAAAGTAACATCTCGCTTTGCCCACAATTGCCCAAGCCTTTGGGCATCTTTGCCCAACTACGTGTGGCATTTTTACCCAAGGCTTTGGGCACGGTTACCCAAGACTTTGGGCATCCGTACCCATGTACGTGGGTATGGAAACCCGTGTACGTGGGTATGAGTGTCCGTGTACGTGGGCAGAATTGTTCTGCTTCAGCGCGCTGCTTACCAGGGCGTAAGCGTCTCCGCGTTTATACCTTGCATAATTCAAAAAAAAAGCAGTAACAGCTGATTAAACTAATGCTGTTACTGCTTTTTCCATCGGTCAGGAAGTAAGTCTCTATATTTTTCCCATGGAGTATTTGGTTGCCATTCTGCAGTCTTTTCTATTACGTCGCATATGTATTCGTACAGATTGATGCCATTCAGTCTGCATGAGATGGCGATAGAATATAGGATAGCCGCCCGTCTTGCTCCTTCGTGCGAGCCAAAGAACATTGAGTTTCTTCTTGATAGTGA
>ENA-OPRV01001009-OPRV01001009.1-human-gut-metagenome-genome-assembly--contig:-NODE-1009-length-16284-cov-3.735782_pt1 | contig 16284 bp, 10 predicted proteins | sample MGYA00241896_ERZ501886 | MGnify/ENA primary metagenome ERZ501886 (study PRJEB25962, sample SAMEA2042452) | human gut metagenome | biome: human gut; feature: human-associated habitat; material: faeces... | reverse complement strand
TGCCTATTTTTCTTATTTTCCACAATACTGCATCAGAACTACCGACTCAACATGCACAGTCATCCCAAACTGGTCCACGCCCTGGACCTTCCGGATCTCATATCCACCATCGCAGAGGATCTTCAGGTCTCTGGCAAGGGTGGCGGAGTCACAGCTGACATATACGATGCGTTCGGGCTGCATGCGGAGCATAGTGTTTAAGCAGGCATCATCACAGCCTTTTCGGGGTGGATCTACGACAATGACATCCGGATGGAGCATTTCATCGGAAGATGCTTCTGTGGTTGCCTTTTCGTAGAATTCCGGCAGGACTTCCTCTGCTTTGCCCACGAAAAACTCAGCATTTTCAATATGGTTTCTCTTTGCATTCTCTCTGGCATCGTCGATGGCCTGGGGGATGATTTCCACACCGCATACCTTTTTGGCTTTGCCCGCCAGGAAGAGAGAGATGGTTCCGATACCACAGTAGAGATCCCAAACAGTCTCTTTTCCGGTCAGTCCCGCATATTCCAACGCCAGGCTGTAAAGCTTCTCAGTCTGTACGGGATTTACCTGATAGAAGGAGAGAGGAGAGATCTTGAAGGTTAATGCATCCCCGGTATAAGGGTAATTTTCTTTCTGCATGTCCCTTACGTGGATCGTATCCTCAATGGTGCTCTCACCCCAGAGATTATGGATCTCGGTACCCATAATCACATTGGTTTTCTCGGTATTGATACTGACTGACACACTCGTCATGCCGTGGATTTCTGCCAGTGCAGCCAGTAATTCTCCCTGATTTGGTAAAAACTCATTCGTATTCTTCTGTACTCCGGCAGTAGAGTATGACATTTTTGTCATTTTCTTATTAATGACCAGACATACCATCAACTGTCCACTGGTAAAGCCTTTCCGGATCAATACATGGCGTACCAGACCTTTGCCAGTGACTTCGTCATAGGCAGTTATTTTATTTTTCCGCATATAGGAGAGTATGGTTTCGAGGATCTGCTGATTCTCAGAAGCACCAAGGGCGCAGTCTGTATTGGCAATGATGGTATGGGTGCGTCCGGCATAGAAACCGGTGATGACATTACCGTCTCTATCAGTTCCTATGGGGTACTGCGCTTTATTACGATAGTGGAAGGGTTCCTCCATGCCTACAATAGACTGCATGCGTTCATCAATGTATTCCGCATCGAACCCACCGATCCGGATCAGATTATTGCGGATCTTCTGTTCCTTGAAATGCAACTGCTCGGAGTAGGAGAGTGCCTGCAGCTGGCAGCCGCCGCACTGTCTGTGGTATGCACATTTCGGTTCCACACGAAAAGGAGAAGGCTGTAACACCTTCTCTAATCTGGCATAAGCGTAGTGCTTTTTACTTTTTATGATCTTGGCTTCCACCTGATCACCGATAACGGCATCTTTGATAAAGAGGGTAAAACCGTCTACTTTACCGATTCCTTCTCCGTCACTTCCCATATCTTCTATGGTCACCGTTACACAATCGTTCTTTTTAAATTCCATAAATATCCTTATGCCTTTCCGTAACCTGCAAACTTTTTTGTACTTTAGTGCCATATTCTAAAATAGCTTACGCAGGCTCTTGTTTGCGTGTGAAAAATTTTCTCAGCAAAGTTCCTCAGCGAGTTTTCCGATCTCGTCCTTGTTCTGCGCATTCATGGCAGACTTGATGCTTACCGTAGTCTCCGTAAATGTCAGATTCTTACTTTTTTCAAACATTCCAAGGATCAGTTTGCCTGCCATGGGTGCCCAGGTGCCGTTCTCAATGATTGCCACCTTACGATTCTGGTAATTACGCTCGGTCAGGCCTTCGATAAAGCTGCGCATGCAGGGGAAAAGGTCTCCATTATAAGTAATACCCGCCAGCACCAGTCTGTCATAACGGAAAGCGTCGGCAACAGCTTTTGCCTTATCGCATCTTGCCAGATCATACAGTACTGTTTTCTGTCCTTTTTCCTGCAAAACATCCGCGAGGTATTCTGCAGCATTTCTGGTATTGCCGTAGACAGAAGCATAGGCAATCACCACTCCGGATTCTTCCGGCTGATAAGAAGACCACTTATCATATTTTTTCAGATAGAATCCCAGATTCTCCTTAAGTACCGGACCGTGAAGAGAGCAGATGGTCTGAATGTCCAGTCCTGCCGCTTTTTTCAGAACAGCCTGCACCTGTGGACCGTATTTTCCGACGATGCCGATATAGTAGCGCCGGGCTTCGTCCGCCCATTCTTCCTCTGCATCCAGCGCACCGAATTTGCCAAAGCCATCTGCGGCAAACAGTATTTTCTCGGTTGCTTCATAAGTCATCATAACCTCCGGCCAATGCACCATGGGAGCATAGACAAAATGCAGGCTGTGCTGTCCAAGCTCCAGGACTCCATCATTCGCCGCAACGATGCGTTGTTCCGCAGGTAATCCCTGACCGGCGAAAAACTCCGGGAAAAACTGTTCCATGAACTGAAATCCCTTAGCTGTGGATACTACTGTGACTTTGGGATATTTTTTCAGAAAAGCCGGAATACTGGCGGAATGATCCGGTTCCATATGCTGTATAACAAGATAATCGGGCATTTTCCCATCAAGAACCTGTTCCACATTGTTCAGCCATTCTTCGGTGAAAAATCCATCCACTGTGTCCATAACGGCGATTTTATCATCCAGGATCACATAGGAATTGTAAGACATTCCGTTCGGAACCTTATACTGTCCCTCAAACAAATCTACCTGATGATCGTTTACACCCACATATTTTACACACGCACTGATTTCCATATGTTTCCTCTCTTTCCTGTCTGTTCATAGAATTTGTAGTATTTATTCTGTTATTTATTCCATTTTGGTAGCGCGCAGATTGGATTCAAACAATCTGTTGTAACCCAGCCAGCCACTGTTTTCACTGTTATTTTCCAGAATTTCCTTAAAGGTCTCCATTTTGGCATCCGTATCATCCGCATAATTCAGAGCCACTGCCTCGATCAGCGCCGGCACCTTTGGGGAGCCGTATTCCAGCTTGCCGTGATGCGCCAGAATACAATGCTGTAATTCTGCCAGCAGATTGTGAGGGAATCCGTCGATCTTAGCGGCACGTTCCCCAACCATCTGTGCGCCCATCACGATATGCCCCAATAACTGACCGTCATCGGTATAATCATTCACCGGAAATGCAGAAATCTCTTTTACTTTTCCGATATCATGACACATAGCCGCTGTCAGAAGCAGATCTCTCTGTAAAATGGGATAAGCAGAACAGTAGTAGTCACATAATTTGGTAACACTCAGAGTATGCTCCAGAAGCCCGCCTACGAAACCGTGATGTACTGTCTTGGCTGCAGAAGAGTTGCAGAATTTCTTTGCGAAATCTGCATCATCAATAAACAGATCCTGCAACAGCTGGTGCAAATAGGTGTTCTTAATGCTTCCGATCAGAGTCTTTAATTCATTGTACATAGTGTCGATGCCTTTGGAGCTCACCGGCAGATAATCGGATGGATTATATTCTCCTTCATGGCAGACACGGATACGCTTCACGCTGATCTGAAGCTGCCCCTGGAAATTTGTCACATCACCGTATACCTCTATGTAATCCAGATCATCATAATCACCGATACCCGGATTGTTCGGCTCCCATACCTTGGCGTCGATAGTTCCGGTCTTATCCTGTAAAATCACGCTTTCATAGGGTTTACCGTTCTTGGTAACAGCCTCCTGTTTATGTTTGCACAGATAAATATCAAATACTCTGTCGCCTTCTTTTAACTCTTTAATAAATTTCATATTGTTGTCCAAACCTTTCTGTCAATCTATTTCAACACCGTTAATGTGATGTCGAATTTCATCTCTTTATATTCCTGCTGTGACTGCCGCATAATCGTCAGTTCTACACTATCTCCCGGTTTCATACTGAGCAGAGAGTTCGTATACTCGTCAAAGCTGATGATCACGCGTTCACCGAATCCTGTGATGACATCTCCCTGCTGGATTCCCGCCAGCATTGCAGGAGAGTCCATTTCTACCTCTTTAATATAAGCTCCATAAGGAACCCCAAGTTCGCTGTTGGCTTCCTCCGTAACATCCACGCCCTTAAGACCCAGATAGGCGAATTTTTCTCCATTGGACATTTTCTCGATATGACGCTTCAATTCCGTAATACCGTAAGCACAAACCATATTTTTCATATCTGTGGCAGATTTGCCATTGGTAATGATACCAATGACCTGTCCCTGAAGATTGAATAATACGCCGCCTGCATTCTGACTGCCTACAATATTCGTCTGCAGAATCCGATAAGTGGTATCCGATGCCGCCGACTCACTGGCAGAAGAAGTAATGATGCCATATCCCAGTGAGCCGTTAGTACCCATGGGACGCCCCAAAGCCACCACCGGAAGTCCGGCAATATCTTTGATATTAGAAGATCCCAAAGTAGCGATCGTAATATCATTCTTCAGAAAATCTTCATTCAGAGTATCCAGTTCTACGGCGATCACCGCCAGACCTGTAGTCTCATCTTTTTCCTTCAAAGATGCATCTGCCTGAGTGCCATTATTAAATGTGACAATAATGTCATCTGCTTGTTTTACCGGAGAATAATCGGTTAAAATCAGTAATTGCTTGCCATTTTGCGCTATGATCACACCGGATGACTGGTTCTTGCTCTCATTTACATTGTTGAACCAGTCCACACCGGATGACACTCCTGTCACAGTAACCATGGAACGGTTCATCTCTGCTACATACTGGGTAAGAGCACTGTAAATCTGTTTGTAATTATCCAGATCCAATATGATTCCGGATAACAGTTCCCGGATCTGCTCCTGTTCCATAACCTCACCAGGAACATAAGAAGACTGACTGTTCTGATTCTCCTGCTGCATATTCTCTGCCAACATCTGCTCCGGAGACATCTCATCCTGATCTTCGGGGAATACCACCACCTGTGGTTCCTCTTCCGGGTACAACCAATTACTGATCACCGGTTCCAAAACCAAGAAAGTGAAACAGGCCACCAGACCGAAGATCACCGCCATGGAAACCGTGATCAAAGTCCGGCGCAACAGCTTTTTCTTATTTACCGGACGTTCCTTGATTTTTTCTATCATAAAATTTTTCTCAGAAACGTCATTTTGTTCCTTCTGCTTATTTTCTTGCGAATCCGCCATAAATATGCCTCCTCTGCTGCCTACAGATACACCGGCTTTTTCTTAGGACTCTAATATCTCAATTATACAAAACTGTACCAAAAAAGGCAATAAATATGGTATAATAAGCTCACCCATAAAATCCTGCGTGACTGCTTGCAGGCAAAGCAGGATTTCTATGAGGGGAGCAAACAGACATGAGCAAGAAGGACGATAGTCCGGATTGCGAATGGATATAACGATTTCGAGAGTGCGCAGCACGAAGAAATCGTGTTATTATGTAAACCAGCATTGAGCAGTACCAAAATCGAGAGATGTCAATTCGACTGCTTGCAGGCGAAATTGACAGATCCGATTTTGATAGGGCGATAGCCCGACAGCGAGGAAATGCGAAGCATTTTCGAGCTTGTACTGCGATAATCCATATTTCGAATTTCAGTATTAAGGAGCCCCACATGAACACAAAAGTACTCACCACTTTAGAATATACGAAGATCATCGACCTCCTCACGGAAAAGGCCGACTCTGAGCCCGGTAAAAAGCTTTGCCGCGATCTGGTGCCTTCCACTGATCTTTCCACTATCAGAACCGCACAGCGGGAGACAAAAGACGCTTTAGCCCGTCTCTTCCGTATCGGCAGCACCTCATTTGGAAGTAACAGAGACTTAGGTTTTTCCATCCGTTCTCTGGAAATCGGCAGTTCTCTGTCCATGTCCGAATTGTTGAAGCTGGCATCCTTTTTGGATAATGTCAGCCGGATCAAAACCTATGGAAAAAAAGAACGGGAAGACCTCCCAAATGACAGCCTGGATGCCTACTTTGAAGGCCTTACTCCTATGACACAGCTGGCTAACGAAATCAACCGCTGTATCCTGTCGGAAGAAGAGATGGCTGATGATGCCAGCCCAAGATTAAAGAGTATCCGTCGTTCCAAGCTGTCCACCAACGAAAAGATCCACAGCCAGCTGACCTCTATGGTAAATGGCGCTTACCGTACCTTTTTACAGGATGCAGTCATTACCATGCGTGATAACCGCTACTGTATCCCCGTAAAAGCCGAATATAAGAGCCAGGTGAGCGGTATGGTGCATGACCAGTCCTCCACCGGTTCCACCTTTTTCATCGAGCCGGCTGCTGTCGTGAACCTGAACAACCAGTTAAAAGAACTGGATCTGCAGGAGCAGGAGGAGATTGAAGTTATTCTGGGTGATCTGAGCAGCCAGGCTGCTGTTCATACCTCAGAGCTTGCCGCGGATCAGAAGATCATGACTACGCTGGACTTTATCTTTGCCAAGGCAAAACTTGCCATGGAACAGAATGCCACAGAGCCTATTTTCAACACTGAGCATTACATCCAGATCCGTAAGGGCCGTCATCCACTGTTAGATAAGAAAAAGGCGGTTCCCATTGATGTCCGTCTGGGTAAAGATTTTGACCTGTTGGTGATCACCGGTCCCAATACCGGTGGTAAGACCGTGTCTCTGAAGACGGTGGGACTGTTTACCCTGATGGGGCAGGCGGGACTGCATATTCCGGCACTGGATCGTTCCGAACTGTCTATTTTTTCGGAAGTATACGCAGATATCGGAGATGAGCAGAGTATTGAGCAGAGTTTGTCCACATTCTCTTCTCATATGACCAGAGTTGTCCACATTTTGCAGCACGCAGATGCGGATTCCCTGTGTTTATTTGATGAACTCGGTGCCGGAACAGATCCTACGGAGGGTGCCGCTCTGGCAATTGCTATCTTAAATTATCTGCATGACCGTGGCATCCGTACTATGGCTACCACGCATTACAGCGAGCTGAAAATCTATGCACTTTCCACTAATTTCGTAGAAAATGCATGCTGTGAATTTGACGTGGAGACCCTTCGCCCTACCTACCGTCTGCTCATCGGTATTCCCGGTAAAAGTAATGCTTTCGCCATTTCTTCCAAACTCGGACTGTCCGACGAGATCATCCATGCTGCAAAAGAGCAGATCAGCAAAGAGGACGAAAGCTTTGAAGATGTCATCGCCGATCTGGAACAGAGCCGTGTGACCATTGAAAAAGAACAGCAGGAGATTGCGGAGTACAAAGAACGGATCCGTACCTTACAGGAACAGTTACAGAAGAAAAACGAAAAAATCGACCAGGCTAAAGACAAAATTCTCCGCGATGCTAATGAGAAGGCAAGAGCCATTCTCCAGGAAGCAAAGGATGTAGCTGACGAAACCATCCGTGATTTCAATAAAGCAGGTGCTTCTGCAGACATCAAGGAGCTGGAGAAAAAGAGACAGAAGGTCCGTGACAAGATCAATGAGAAGAACGGAAAACTGGCCCTTGGTAATACACAAAAGAAACCTGCTGGTCAGAAGACCGTGGATCCGAAGAAGCTTAAAAAAGGAGATTCCGTGAAGATCATTTCCATGAATCTCAAGGGAATCGTAAACACTCTGCCGGATGCCAAGGGTAATCTCTTCGTACAGTGTGGAATTATGAGAATGCAGACGAATATTAACGATCTCGTACCGGTAAAAGAAGAGACCATTACAGCACCTGCCCTGCAGCGTACCAACACCGGCAAGTTGAAAATGTCCAAGTCCTTCTCCGTGTCCTCCGAGATCAACCTTCTGGGATGTACGGTAGATGAAGCCATTGCAAAACTGGATAAATACCTGGATGACGCTTATCTGGCTCATCTCCCCAGTGTGAGAGTCGTGCACGGAAAAGGCACCGGTGCTCTGCGCAGTGCCGTACAGTCTCACTTAAAACGTCTGAAATACGTCAAAGAATACCGGTTGGGTGAATACGGTGAAGGCGATGCCGGCGTAACCATTGTTACTTTTAAATAATAACTGACAGGAGGCCTATACTACATGGTAAGTAAACAGAAAATTCTCATTGTAGATGATGATAATAATATTGCGGAACTGATCTCCCTATATCTGACGAAGGAATGTTTTGATACCATGATCGTCAATGACGGAGAATCCGTGATGCCGGCTATGGAGACCTTTGCTCCGAATCTGATTCTGTTGGATCTGATGCTTCCCGGCATTGATGGTTATCAGGTGTGCAGGGAAGTCCGGGCACAATACTCCGTTCCCATCATCATGCTTTCCGCAAAAGGTGAAGTCTTCGACAAGGTATTGGGACTGGAGCTGGGTGCGGATGATTATATGGAAAAACCTTTTGACTCCAAGGAACTGGTGGCACGTGCCAAAGCAGTCCTCAGACGTTATAAGTCCTCCAATGCCCCCACAGAAACTTCCAACGACAAGTGCGTGGAATATGCGGATCTGACCATTAATCTGACCAATTATTCCGTCATCTATATGGGACACACTGTGGAAATGCCGCCGAAAGAACTGGAGCTTCTCTACTTTTTAGCATCCTCACCGAATCATGTATTCACCAGAGAACAGCTTCTGGATCAGATCTGGGGCTATGAATATATCGGTGATACCCGTACCGTGGATGTGCATATCAAGCGTCTCCGCGAGAAGATCAAGGATCATGCCAACTGGAAGATCAGCACCATCTGGGGCATCGGCTATAAATTCGAAGTACGTAATTAAGTCATACCAAAAGCAGGATTTGTTATGAAAAAAACACTTTATCTAAAATTTATACTCGCATATTTTATTTTTGGTGTATTTGGTTTCATCATTGTTACAACTTTTGTTCCCAATATGACCAAAGAACATCTGATCCGGGAAAAGGCAGAAAGTCTCTATTCCGAAGCAACCCTGATCGCCGGAACCTATGCCGGCGGATTGTACACCAGTGAAACAACTTTGGAAACCGTTAAAATGCAGCTGGACTCCCTGGCGGTCTACCTGAATTCCGAGATTCGCATCATCAATCCCTCCGGACGACTGGTACTGGATACCAATAGTCCCTTAGATGTGGAGAATGTGGTTGTCATTGAGAATTTTGATTCGACCGTAACCAGCGGCTCCTATTACATTGTTGGTGATTTCTTCGGTAATTTTGATTCGGATGTACTTACTGTATTTGCTCCCATTACCTCCAACTACAAGGTAAAAGGCTATGTAGTCATTCATACCGATATGAATGATATTCAGAAATCCTGTAACAGCCTGCTGAATATTTCCTATATCACCCTTGCAATCCTGTTCCTGTTATCCCTGATCATTCTGATCTTTTTCACTGAGATCGTATATATTCCTCTGCGGAAGATCACTCATGCCACAGAGCAGTATGCCGCCGGTAATATGCATTATGAATTTCAGGTGGATAGTGAGGATGAAATCGGTTATCTGGCTTCCTGTCTGAATTATATGGCAAGCGAAATTGCCCGTTCCGAGGATGATCAGAAAAAGTTTGTAGCCAATGTATCCCACGATTTCCGTTCCCCTCTGACCTCTATAAGGGGATATCTGGAGGCCATGCTGGACGGCACAATTCCACCGGAAATGCACGAAAAATACATTACTATCGTATTGAATGAAACAGAACGACTGACGAAGCTGACCAACAGTCTTTTAACCTTGAATAATCTTAACACCAAAGGAATGCTCTTAGATAAAACAGATTTTGATATCAATCAAGTGATCCGTAATACTGCAAGTACCTTTGAGGGCACCTGTCATAACAAATCCATTGCTATCGAGATGATCCTGACCGGCAATGAAATGTATGTCCATGCAGATATGGGTAAGATCCAGCAGGTACTCTATAATCTCATGGACAATGCCATTAAGTTCAGTCACCATGATTCTGTGATCCACATTGAGACCTCGGAGAAGAAAAATAAATTGTTTGTCTCCGTAAAAGACACAGGAATCGGTATTCCGAAAGAAGATCTGAAGCTGATCTGGGACAGATTTTACAAATCCGACCTATCCCGAGGCAAAGATAAAAAGGGAACCGGGCTTGGTCTTTCCATTGTAAAAGAGATTATTAATGCTCACAATGAGCATATCAATGTGATCAGTACTCCCGGCGTTGGAAGTGAATTTATCTTCTCCCTGCCGAAATCCCATCAGGAAGACGAAGAGGATTAAGCCATACGGCCTAATCCTCTTTTTTCATCTATATAATCTATATATCCATGACACGATATAAATAACTGTTTCCCTGTTTTCCTATCCTTTCTATTGTCCCCATTTCAAATAATATATTCAATACCGTCTGTGCCAGTGAGAGAGGAATATGGGCTGCTTTCGCAAAATCCTTACTGTGAAATGGTTCTTCCAGTTCATAAGGTACAAATTGCAGATAATCCTCCGGCTGTCTGATTTCCACCTCTTCGATCAGATCCGTAGGAATCCTGTCATATCTCGTGGATCCTTTTTTCTTGTCACGACTCCAACCGTTTAACAGCCGGTATTCTTCCATATTCACCAATACAAATTTAAACCGGATATTCGGATCCTTCAGGAACATTTTGATCTTATATAGTTCCTTAAATGCCTGATAAGTGGATCCCTTTTTTGGGGATTTTCGCTTTTTACTTAGTTCACCGCTGTCTTCATCGATCCAGATCAGCCATTTTTCATAAGGGATCGGATAGACAATAGTCACAGGATATAAAGGAAGAAAGGTCTGCAATTTTCCCCGCATCCGGTTAAACTGTCTCGTCTGAATCTCTATGATCTCTCCATCCCTATAAATATCCGCTACATAATTCTCTATGGGAATCTCCTGATGATCCTCGTCCGGCTCATAATAGTCCTTAAAAATAGCATGAACCGTCTTCTCTGAGAGAGTTCCGATTCCCAGTCTCTGACGGTCCACGCCTATTATTTTTCTCTTAGCTTCTTCAAAACGCTTCTGATCCATGTGATCCATATTTTTTAATCAATCTCGGCATGCTTCGTATACAGAATCTTAAGCAGGATAGGAGTGGAGATACTGGATACAATGATCAGCAGAATGACTGCGGTAAAATACTCGGATCCGATCATTCCAACAGACAATCCCTTCTGTGCCACGATCAGGGCAACCTCACCTCTGGTCATCATACCGACACCGATCTTCAGAGCATCCGGTCCCTTGAATTTGCAGATTCTTGCCATCAGACCACAGCCGATGATCTTACACAGTAATGCTACAACGACGAATCCGATAGAAAATAACACAAACTCCCCGTTCAGATGATCAAAACTGGTCTTAAGTCCGATACTTGCGAAGAAAATCGGTCCGAAGATCATATAAGAATTGATATCCATCTTCTCGGCTATGTATTCCGAATCATGAATGGAGCAAAGGATAATACCTGCCACGTAAGCACCTGTAATATCCGCAATACCGAAGAATACCTCTGCTACATAAGCGAAAATAAAGCAGAGCGCCAGACCTAAAATAGGAATACGTCTTGTATGAGGATATTTGTTATCCAGATACTGGAATACCTTGAACAATACAAATCCAACACCAATTGCAAACAGGAAGAACAGAAGAGTAGAAATTACTACACTTCCCGGATTGGAATCCGGATTTTTAAATCCGATGACAAAAGTAAGTACGATAATACCGATGACATCATCGATAATAGCGGCACTCATAATGGTCGTGCCGACTTTTCCCTTTAATTTGCCCAGTTCTTTCAGAGACTGCACAGTAATACTTACACTGGTAGCCGTCATAATGACACCGATAAATACGGCTTCATAGAATTTTTCAGAGCCCCAGGGTGCCACTCCGTAAAATCCCATGTATAATAATGTTCCGCCTACCAAAGGAACAAATACACCCATACATGCGATCAGAAATGCCACAAAACCGGTCTTCATCAGGTCCTTCAGATTCGTCTCCAGTCCGGCGGAGAACATCAGCAGGATAACACCGATTTCTGCCATCTGGATCAGAAAATCCGATTGTTGCACCAGTCCCAGTACACTGGGTCCGATCAACAGACCGGCAATGATCTCACCTACCACCTGTGGTGCCTTACATTTTCTCGCAATGATACCAAACACCTTGGCAAATATAATAATGATTGCCAGATCTCTGAAAATACTATAAGATTCCATTTTTCACGCCTCTTTTATTTTAAAAATAATTTACTCATCATCCTCATTTTCCTCAGTGGGGAAAATCAGATTTTCTTCTGTTTCCTCCTCATCCTCAGAAACAGCTTCCTGTGCTACTTCTTCCATGGCTTCCTCAAGATTGTCGAATTCATGGTCTCCGTTGGAAAGTTTCTCACGTACCTTGGCAATCTGCGCAACCTTAACACCCTCATCCAGATTGATCAGCTTTACACCTGATGTGATTCTGCTCAAAGTGGAGATATCCTGAACACGAAGCTGTATGATAATTCCTTCTGTGGTTATCATCATAATTTCGTTATCGTCATTTACAGCCTTGGCACCTACCACATCACCGGTTTTTTCAATGATCTTGTAGCACTTTACTCCTTTACCGCCACGTTTCTGTACGGTAAATTCATCCATATTGGTACGCTTACCCATTCCATTTTCAGATACGATCAACAGGTCACTGCCCTGAGTCTGTAACTGCATACCGATGATCTCATCCCCGGGAGATAAGTTCATACCAATAACACCCATGGAAGCTCTGCCTGTAGCCCGGACATCCGTTTCCTGGAAGCGGATGCACATACCCTGTTTGGTTACCAGGAAGATTTCACTGCTGCTGTCAGTGATTTTCACCTCGATCAGCTCATCCTCTTCTCGTAAGTTAATCGCAGTCAGTCCATTCTTTCTGACATTGGAGAACTCCATCAGAGGGGTCTTCTTTACAATACCGGTCTTAGTTACCATGAACAGATTCTTATCATCACTGTATTCATGAATCGGAATCATAGCAGTGATCTTCTCACCGGGTGCCAGCTGCAGAAGATTCACAATAGCAGTACCTCTTGCTGTACGACCGGCTTCTGGGATTTCATATGCCTTCAACCTGTAAACTCTTCCCATATTGGTGAAGAAATTCAGATAATGATGTGTAGTCGTCATCAGAAGATCTTCTATATAATCCTCATCAATCGTCTGCATTCCTTTGATTCCACGACCACCGCGGTTCTGTGCTTTAAAATTATCTACGGTCATACGCTTGATATAACCAAGACTGGTCATGGCAATGATAGTATTCTCCTTCGGAATCAGATCCTCCATAGAGATATCCAGTTCATCATAGCCGATCTTACTGCGTCTGTCATCACCATATTTTTCAGCAATCGCAGTCATCTCTGTCTTGATGACACCCAATAACAGTTTTTCATCCGCCAAAATAGCCTTCAACTCCGCAATTTTTACTACCAGATCCTTATGCTCGTTCTCCAGCTTCTCTCTTTCCAGACCTGTCAGAGCACGCAGACGCATTTCTACGATTGCCTGTGCCTGGACATCGGACAGCTCAAATCTTTCCATCAGTCTTTCTTTTGCAATCTGTGCATTCTGACTGCCACGGATGATAGTAATGACTTCATCAATGAAATCCAAAGCTTTTAACAATCCCTGTAAAATATGATCTCTTTCCTCTGCTTTGTTCAGATCATATTTGGTTCTTCTGGTAACGACATCTTCCTGATGCTTCAGGTAATAAGTCAGCATATCCAGCAGATTCATAACTTTAGGCTGATTGTTGATCAGCGCCAGCATGATCACACCAAAAGTATCCTGCAGCTGTGTATGCTTGTACAGCTGATTCAGAATAACATTGGCATTGGCATCCTTACGAAGCTCAATGACCACGCGGACACCTTCACGGTTGGATTCATCACGGATATCTGTGATACCATCGATTTTCTTTAATTTTACCAGCTCGGCAATCTTGATGATCAGATTGGCCTTGTTGACCATGTAAGGCAGTTCAGTAGCAATGATCTGACTCTTGCCGTTTGGAAGTGTCTCAATATTGGTCACCGCACGGACTCTGATCTTACCGCGACCGGTACGATAGGCTTCTTCACAGCCTCTGGTACCCAGGATAAGTCCTCCGGTAGGAAAATCGGGAGCTTTTACAATGGGAAGAATCTCATCGATCGTTGTATCTCTGTCTTCTTCCACACGATTATCAATAATTTTTACGACAGCCTGCACCACTTCACGGAGATTGTGAGGCGGAATATTAGTAGCCATACCTACGGCAATACCGGTAGTACCGTTGACCAGCAGATTCGGATAACGACTGGGCAATACTACAGGCTCTTTTTCGGTATCATCAAAGTTCGGTACGAAATCTACGGTATTTTTACCGATATCTGCCAATAATTCCATGGAAATCTTGGAAAGTCTTGCCTCGGTATAACGCATTGCTGCGGCACCGTCACCATCCATGGAACCGAAGTTACCATGACCGTCTACGAGAGGATAACGGGTAGACCAGTCCTGTGCCATATTAACTAATGCGCCATAAATGGAGCTGTCACCATGAGGATGATATTTACCCATGGTATCGCCGACAATACGGGCACTCTTACGATGCGGTTTGTCAGGACCATTGTTCAGTTCGATCATAGAATAGAGTACACGTCTCTGTACCGGCTTCAGACCATCCCTCACATCCGGAAGCGCACGGGATGCGATAACACTCATGGCATAGTCGATATAGAAAGTTTCCATTTTCTCTTTCAGATCGACTTCATGGATTTTATCAATCTCAGCCTCCGAAGGCTTATCAAAAATATCGTCGTTCATGTTTCCTCACAATCTGTCGTAAAATACGACTCTCTATTATTAAATACCGTAACTATTCAGATCCTGATTTGCAAAATAGTTACTAGATGTCCAGATTCTTAACAAACTGGGCATTTTCTTCGATGAATTCTCTTCTGGGCTCTACCTTATCACCCATCAGAGTAGTAAAGGTCAGATCCAGTTCGGATTCCGTCTCTTCATCGTAATTCACTCTGAGCAGAATACGTCTCTCGGGATCCATGGTGGTCTCCCAAAGCTGCTCCGCATCCATCTCACCCAATCCTTTATAACGCTGGATCTTGTTATTTTGATCACGTCCTACTTCCGTCAGGATACTGTCAAGTTCTTCGTCACTATAGGCATACCATACCTTTTTGTTCTTCTCCAGCTTATACAGAGGCGGTTTCGCCAGAAACACATGTCCCTGCTTGATCAGCTCCGGCATAAACCGATAGATGAAGGTCAGCAGAAGAGTACTGATATGTGCACCGTCTACATCGGCATCGGTCATCAGAATGATCTTGTTGTAACGAAGCTTGGAAATATCAAAATCCTCATGGATTCCGGTACCAAAAGCAGTGATCATTGCCTTGATCTCAGCATTGGCATAAATCTTATCCAGTCTTGCCTTTTCTACATTCAGTATCTTACCACGCAGGGGCAGGATAGCCTGTGTTGCACGGGAACGTGCTGTCTTCGCACTTCCTCCTGCGGAGTCTCCCTCAACGATATAAATCTCGCAGTTCTTCGGATCCTTATCGGAACAGTCTGCCAGCTTACCGGGCAGAGCCATGGTATCCAGAGCGGTCTTTCTCCTGGTGAGGTCTCTTGCCTTTCTGGCTGCCTCTCTGGCACGCTGTGCCAGAATCGACTTCTCACAGATGGACTTTGCAATCTGCGGATTCTGCTCTAAGAAATAAGTCAGCTGCTCACTGACAATATTGTCAACAGCGCCTCTTGCCTCACTGTTACCCAGTTTCTGCTTGGTCTGTCCTTCGAACTGAGGATCCTCGATTTTGACACTGACAATGGCAGTCAGGCCCTCACGGATATCTTCACCGGACAGATTCGGCTCACTGTCTTTTAACAGCTTTGCGCTTCTTGCGTAATCGTTAAATGTCTTCGTAATGGCATTACGGAAGCCCTGTAAATGAGTACCTCCCTCGGGAGTATTGATGTTATTTACAAAGCTGAATACGCTCTCGTTATAAGAATCATTGTGCTGGAAGGATACTTCCACGTACACATTATTCTTCTCACCCTCAAAATACAGAATGTTTTCGTATAAAGGCTCCTTACTTTTGTTCAGGTAAGCAACAAATTCCTTGATACCACCTTCATAGTAGAACTCAACGACTTTCTGCTTCTTACCATTTTCCAGAGTAATGGTATGTATCTTACCGATCTTGCCGCCGGTATGGGCTTTGGTGGATTCCTCGGACGTAGCAAAAGCATCTGCAAATGCTTCAGAGTCATTTGCTGTATCCGCAGAAGCTGAAGTTTCTTTGGAAGTCATTGCTTCT
>ENA-OPRV01001007-OPRV01001007.1-human-gut-metagenome-genome-assembly--contig:-NODE-1007-length-16316-cov-2.497079_pt1 | contig 16316 bp, 10 predicted proteins | sample MGYA00241896_ERZ501886 | MGnify/ENA primary metagenome ERZ501886 (study PRJEB25962, sample SAMEA2042452) | human gut metagenome | biome: human gut; feature: human-associated habitat; material: faeces... | reverse complement strand
TGATTTGATTGGGATTGGCGGCGGTGCGAACTGTACCGAACTCATTTTCGAGCAGTAACTCCAGTGAAGCTAACACGCTTTTATTATCATCTACTATTAAAATAGTTCCGTTTTCCATATCTAAGATTGGGGGTATCTATCAGGTTGAACCATGCTTTAAGTTTGGGGGTAAAGATATTCGTTTTTGCTTTCCTCTGCAAGCGAGTGTCCAATAATTAGACGTTTTATGATACATTTCCTGAAACATGACTTTATTCTATGTTTTGTTTAAGTAATATTTATAGCCTGAACGTTGAATAATGGCTGTTTGCACGCAGGTCATGGTGGCTTTTTATTGATAACGTCCAATTTTTAGACGTTATAGTGTGTAATAATTGGACGGGAACGATAAAATAATGTATGTCATCTATCTTGTAATCAGTGGTTTAAGTGTTGTGGCATTATGTTTGCTTTTTTAATTCATATAGAATACAATTGCATATATACTGAAGAATGAGGAACATTTTCTTTTTATTGTTTTTATTGCCCGTGATTACGTATGCTCAATCTGCAATGAGTTTGGATGAGTGTATCCGTTTGGCATGGAAACAGAATCCTTCTATACGGAATAGTGCCATTAACATAAAGGAAGCACGAACGGATTATGCTTCCGCTATCGGTACATTTCTTCCCCGCATAGTAGCCAACGCAGAAACAGGAAAGCGTTTCGGGCGTTCGATAGACCCAGATACCAATGGTTATACAGAAAAGACTTTTGAAGAAGGAACGATAGGTCTTGATATGACTTTGTCTTTGTTTGAAGGTTTTTCACGTATCAATCAGGTTCGTTTTCGGAAAATAAATCGGGAACGCAGCAAGTGGGAACTGAAAGACAGGCAGAATGAACTCGCCTATCAAGTGACGGATGCTTACTACAAACTGGTTTTGGAAAGAAAACTCTTGAATTTGGCTTTGGAGCAAAGCCGGTTGAGCGAACGATACCTGAAACAAACCGAGACATTTGTGGAACTGGGCTTGAAATCCGTTTCCGACTTGCAAGAGGTAAAAGCCCGCAGGGAAGGGGATATATATCGTTACCAATCCCGTACTAATAGCTGTCGGTTGTCATTACTGCATCTGGAACAGTTGATGAACTTTCAGTCGGGTGATACACTTGTCATTCAGGATACGATTGTCGAATTGAATAAACTCCCGTTACTTTCACTCCCCTCTACGGAAACATTGTATAGACAATCGTTGGAAGTACTCCCTGCCATGCGTATGATTAGCTTAAAGCAGAAAGCTGCCCGCAAAGAATATGCAATGGCGGGCGGAGCTTTTTCTCCTTCTGTTTATGCCCGCTTTACGGTAGGTTCTAATTTCTACAACACTGCATTTTCCGCCAGGCAATTGCGGGATAATATAGGAAAATATATCGGTATCGGTATCTCTTTCCCTTTGTTGAGCGGTTTTGAACGTTTTACGAATCAAAGGAAGTTGAAATTGAACTTGTATCGCCTGAAGAATGAAGAGGAATTGGAGAAGCAACAGCTATATACTGAAATTGAGCAAACTCTTCTTTCCCTACGTGCCGGCTATACGGAACATCAACAGGTATTGCAGCAATTGAGCGCGGAAACTCTGGTCTTGAAAGAATCCGAACGAAAGTGGGAAGAAGGGCTTATCTCTGTCTTTCAGTTAATGGAAGCCCGTAATCGTTTTATTTCCGCCAAAGCAGAACTGGTTCGTGTGCGCTTGCAGGTAGAAATGATGATGAAACTGGAGAAATATTACCGGGAGGGAACTTTCTTATAAAGGCAGAGTTTATATATTTTGAATAACAAAGTTGATACATCTTTAATAACTAATTTATAATAACCCTATTTTTGATTGATTCCTTATGGATACACCTATTGAACGTAAACCCGGCATTACCCGTAAACATCTATATGTAATAGGTGGTATAGCCTTTGTTATTGCCGTTGTTTTATATTTCATATTCAGAGACACTACCTCTTCCATGACTGTGGAGAAAGAACGTCTGACGATTGCTACCGTTAACCGTGGTGAGTTTAATGACTATATTCGTGTCATTGGTCAGGTAATGCCTAATCGTATTATTTATATGGATGCCGTGGAAGGTGGACGTGTGGAAGAACGTCTAAAAGAAGAAGGTGCTATGGTGAAGGCAGGCGACGTGATTTTGCGTCTCAGTAATCCGTTACTAAATATTGGTATTATGCAGAGCGAAGCGGATCTGGCTTATCAGGAGAATGAACTTCGTAATACCCGTATTAGCATGGAGCAGGAACGCTTGCGTTTAAAACAAGAGCGTATCGGGCTAAATAAAGATCGGCTGGTGAAACAGCGCCGTTATGAGCAATACAGTCGCCTGATAAAAGAGCAACTTATTGCAGAAGAAGATTATCGACTTGCCAAAGAGGAGTATGATGCGGCTAAAGAACAGTTGGATGTCATTGACGAGCGTATTTGTCAGGATAATATTTTCCGTGAAAGTCAGGTAAACAGCTTGGACGAGAACATACGTAATATGAAACAGAGTCTCGCGCTGGTACGCGAACGAATTGAGAACCTGAAGGTGAAAGCTCCTATTGACGGGCAGGTAGGTAATCTTGATGCACAGATAGGACAATCAATAGCTGCGGGCGAGCACATTGGTCAGATCATCACTTCTGACCTGAAAGTACAAGCGCAGATTGACGAACATTACGTGGAGCGTGTTGTACCCGGATTGCCGGCTGACTTTACCCGTGATGGTGTCAGTTATAAACTGGAGGTGACGAAGCCGTATCCGGAAGTAAAAGAAGGGCAGTTTCGTACCGATTTGCAGTTTACAGCCGGACGACCGGAGAATATACGTGCAGGGCAGACCTATCATATCAATCTACAATTGGGTGACCCTGCACAGGCTATTTTGGTGCCGCGTGGCGGATTTTTCCAAATAAGCGGTGGACGATGGATGTATGTTGTGGATGAAAGTGGTAAATTTGCTATTCGTCAGCCTATCCGCATCGGACGTCAAAATCCGCAGTACTATGAGGTTACCGAAGGATTAAAACCTGGTGATCGGGTGATTGTATCCGGATATGAACTGTTTGGCGATAACGAGAAACTGATACTGAAATAAGTCTATGATATGATAAATTACTTTTCACAAGTGATACGTAGTCAGCGGGTTAAAAAATCTCTGACACTGATAAATATAACGGGATTGTCTGTTTGTATTGCAACAGCATTGCTTATCATACTTTACGTATGGTCGGAGTTAAGCTACGATTCATTCCACAATACCGAACGTGTATATCGTGTTGAAAGCCGGTTGTATGAAGGCAAGACGCTGACAGATAACTGGGCGACTACAGCTTACGGCCATGCACCTGCAATGGCTCGTGAAATTGCAGGCATTGAGAAGTATGTCCGTGTAACAGCACAAGACCGCGAACAAGTGGTGAATTACTTCGACAGGAGATTTGCCGAAGCACATTATTGCTACACCGAACCTGCTTTTTTTGAGATATTTAATTTCCCGATAATTAGAGGAGATAAGACCGGGCAACTGGTGCGTCCTAATACGGTGGTACTGACCGAAAGTGCGGCAAATCGTTATTTTGATGAAGAAGACCCGATAGGGAAGGTGCTGACTTTCAGTACGCCTTCATCGCAGCAAAACTTTGAAGTTACCGGCGTGATAGCAGATATGCCTGTTCGTTCCCATCTGCAATATGATTTTCTACTTTCATATAGTACGATTCCCAAAGAGCGACAGGACATTTGGTACATTCACGGAGTTTATACCTATGTCCGCCTGATGTCCGGAAAATGTCCGGAAGAGATTGAAGAGGCTTTTCTCAATATATCCGATAAGTACAAAACTGATGCCTTGAGACATAAGACTTGGGCGGTAGAACTGATACCGCTGAAAGACATTCATCTCACTCCACAAAAAGCTTATGAGAAAGAAGTGAAAGGGAGTCGGACTGCGGTTCTTATACTATTGGTGATGTCCGTTGCCCTGCTACTGATAGGTTGGGCTAATGCCTTGAATCTGACCGTGGCGCGTTTCTTGGAACGCGGACGTGAGTTCGGGTTGCTTAAGGCTTTTGGTGCTTCGCGCCGTCAGATTATTATCCAGGGACTTCTTGAATCAGGTTTCATGAATCTGTTGGCTACGCTGATAGCTCTTGGTTGGCTGGAACTTCTTTTACCCCTTGTTTATCGCTGGGCAGGGCAAAGCTTTGGGACGGATATACTTATGTTGCCTGCTTTCTGGGGAATTGTAGCCGGAGTGGTTGTTATCGGTACGTTTGTTGTAGGCTTCTATCCTTCTTGGCTGATGGTTACTATACGTCCGTCGGAAATTATGAGGGGGAAACTGTTACACGGTAAACGTGGTAACCGGATAAGGAAAGTGCTGATTGTGGTTCAGTTTCTCGCTTCTTTTGTTCTGATTACTGGCACGTTCACAGTGATTCGGCAAGTGTGTTATATGCAAAGTGAGGCTTCCGTCGATTCTCATTCACGTATGTTAGTCATTAAGTACCCCTCTTTCACCGAGGGATTGGCACTACGTCTGGAAAGTTTCACCAAGCGTCTGAAGCAACGGGCAGATGTAAGCCACGTAACCGTTTCAGGAGCTGTTCCCGGGGTGGAGGTAGCCAATTATTTTACCAATCGTCCTTATGGAAGTGACCCTTCGCAAGTGAAACTGATGCAGATGTTTGCCGTAGATTATGATTATCTATCTGCCTATATGCCCGCTATGATTTGTGGGCGGTACTTCTCTGAGGACTTTGGCGGTGACCTCAACCGGATAGTGCTCAACGAGGAAGCAGTCAGGTTATTAGGTTATGAGTCGCCCGAAGCCGCATTGGGACAGCAGGTTAAAATGGAGGTGGTAGGCGAACCGCTCGAAATTATCGGAGTGGTGAAAAACTATCACCAGCAATCGCTTTCCGTGGCTTACAAACCTATTATCTTCTTTATGAAAGAGCGAGTACCATTTATTGCAACACCTTATATTTCAGTCCGCTTGACAGGCGAAGGAGAAGATAGTGCTTTGACGGAGATCGAGCAGATGTATCATGAATATTTTCCGACTTCTTTATTTTCTTATTTCTTTTTGAGTGATTTGAATACTTTCCTTTATAAATCAGACCGTAATTTCGGTTGGATATTTGCCAGTGCTTCTTTAATTGCCATATTTGTGGCATGTCTCGGTTTGTGGATTGTAACATTGTTTTCAACCTTATCGCGCTTGAAAGAAGTGGGTATCCGCAAGGTGCTCGGTGCAAATAAAAGCAGCCTGTTTTTTATCTTGACCAAGGAGCTGATGTTGCTCACTATATTGGCATCTGCAATCGGTATACCCGTATCAGCAGTGTTAATGAATGGCTGGTTGGAGACGTATGCTTTCCATATTTCGCTACCTTGGTGGATATATGCAGTCGTTTTTGCGCTGTTGATGCTGATTGCGTTCCTTACTGTTTTTCAACAAGTGTGGCGCATTATCTGCTTGAAACCGATGAGTATTTTAAAATATGAATAACTAATAAATATTGAACTGATTATGATTAAGACTGAAAAACTGACAAAACTCTTCGCAACCGAAGAAGTGCAGACAAAGGCATTGAACGAAGTCACTTTACAAGTGGAACAAGGGGAGTTTGTTGCTATAATGGGTCCTTCGGGATGCGGTAAGTCAACACTGCTGAATATTTTGGGTACACTCGATTCTCCAACTTCCGGCTCTTATTTCTTTGAAGGAAAACAGGTGGATAAAATGAATGAGAACCAATTGACTGCCCTCAGGAAAGGTAATCTCGGCTTTATCTTTCAGAGTTTCAACTTGATTGACGAGCTGACCGTATGTGAGAATGTAGAATTACCCCTTATCTATATAGGCGTCAAAGCCAATGAACGTAAAGAAAGAGTAAAGAAAGTACTCGAGAAAGTAAACCTGCTGCATCGTGCCAACCATTATCCACAGCAATTGTCCGGTGGACAGCAACAGCGCGTAGCTATTGCTCGTGCCGTAGTGACGGACTGTAAATTGCTTCTCGCTGACGAACCTACCGGAAATTTGGATTCGGTGAACGGTATAGAAGTAATGGAACTATTGAGTGAACTGAATGCTCAGGGAACTACTATCATCATCGTTACCCACTCTCAACGGGATGCAATGTACGCACACCGCGTCATTCAATTATTAGACGGACAAATCGTAGCCGAAAACGTCAACCGCCCACTGGGAAAAAATATGTCAGCTAAAAATGAAACTGTATGATAGGAAATTACTGGAATAGTGCTTGGCGGAATCTGATGAAACGGAAAAGGTTCAGTTTCATTAATATATTCGGACTGGCGATTGGTATGGCATCGGCACTGCTGATTCTTACCTACGTGACTTTTGAATTCAGCTTTGATAAAATGCACACAAAGTATGACCATATCTACCGTGTGCAAAGTACGTTTCACGAAGGGGAAGTGCTGACCGACTACTGGGCAAGCAGCTCCTTCGGATATGGTTCGGCAATGAAAGAGAACCTTGCCGGAATAGAGGATTATACCCGAATCGGCTCCCTACTCCAGCCGGAACAAATAGTGAAATACGGTGAACTGACCTTGCGGGAGAATCAGATAGCGTATGCCGAACCCAGCTTTTTTCGCCTTTTTGATTTCGAACTTTTGAAAGGCGATAAGAAAACCTGTCTCTCCATGCCGGGGCAAGTGGTAATCACCGAACGCATTGCCAGTAAATATTTCAAGGACGAAGACCCTATCGGGAAGATATTCATCTTTACCGGCGCATACGACAAGATATCGTGTGAAGTGACCGGAGTGATGAAAGAAATGCCTTCCAACTCGCATATACATTATAGTTTTCTGATTTCGTATAAATCTCTGCCTAAATATATGCAGGAATATTGGTACAAACACGAGGCTTATACCTACGTCCTGCTTGACTCTCCCGAAAGGAAAGCGGAAATAGAGAGAGAATTTCCTGTAATGGCGGAAAAGTACAAGACGGATGAAGCCTTGAAAAACAAGACATGGGGAGTCTCTTTAATCCCTCTGGCAGATATACACCTCACTCCGCAGGTAGGATACGAAGCGGAGACGAAAGGAAACCGTTCTTCTATGATTGCCTTGATTTTTGCTGCTATTGCTATTTTGGCTATTGCCTGGATAAACTATATAAACCTCACCGTAGCCCGTTCAATGGAGCGTGCCAAAGAAGTGGGAGTTAGGCGGGTAGTGGGAGCTTTCCGCAAGCAGTTGATTCATCAATTTTTGTTTGAAGCATTAGTGATGAACCTGATAGCTTTTGTACTCGCCGTTGGCTTGATAGAATTGGTTCTTCCGTACTTTAATCAATTGGTAGGCCGTACCGTTACCTTCTCCGTTTGGCTGATAGATTATTGGTGGATTTTATTGATTCTTGTTTTTATCGTCGGGATATTCCTTTCTGGATATTATCCGGCATTGGCTTTGCTGAATCGGAAACCAATTATGTTGTTGAAGGGGAAATTCTTGCATAGTAAATCCGGAGAACGGACACGGAAAGTTTTGGTTATCATTCAATATATGGCTTCAATGATATTGTTGTGCGGCACATTGATTGTCTTTGCACAGTTGAGTTTTATGCGCAGCCAGTCTTTGGGAGTTAAGACCAATCAGACATTGGTGGTCAAATTTCCTGGGCATACCGAGGGACTGAATACGAAACTGGAAGCTATGAAAAAAACGATAGCACGTCTTCCGTTGGTATATCAAGTCACTTTCTCCGGCGCTGTGCCGGGCGAGGAAGTAGCGACTTTCCTTTCCAATCGCCGTACCAATGATGCTCTGAAGCAGAATCGCCTGTATGAGATGCTTGCCTGCGACCCCGATTATGTGGATGCCTATGGATTGCAAGTTGTGGCCGGAAGAAATTTCTCGGAAGACTATGGAGATGATGTAGACAAACTGGTGATTAACGAAACGGCTGTGCGTAACCTGGGCTTTACATCTAATGATGAGGCTATAGGGGAGTTGGTGAACGTTGAATGTACTGATGCCCCGATGCAGATTATCGGAGTAGTGAAAGATTATCACCAACAGGCATTGAACAAGAATTATACACCTATCATGTTGATTCATAAAGATAAGATTGCCTGGTTACCACAACGTTATATCTCTATCGTAATGACTTCCGGCGATCCTCGTGAATTGGTATCACAGGTGCATGAGATTTGGAATCAATATTTTGCGGATTCCAGTTTCGATTACTTTTTCCTCGACCAATTCTTCGACCACCAGTATCGTCAGGATGAGGTGTTTGGTGTAATGATTGGCGCTTTTACCGGTTTGGCTATTTTCATTTCCTGTTTGGGACTTTGGGTACTGGTCATGTTTTCATGTTCCACACGTACCAAAGAAATGGGGATACGTAAAGTTCTTGGGGCTTCCCGTTGGACACTCTTCTATCAGTTGGTTAAGGGATTCTTTCTGTTAATTCTGATAGCAGTTGTTATTGCTTTGCCACTAGCTTGGTTTAGTATGAATGCCTGGTTGAGCCATTATGCTTTCCGCACAGATTTGAAAGCATGGTTCTTTATTATGCCTGTATTGCTAATGTTGTTTATCTCATTTATAACAGTAGCTTTCCAGACCATAAAGATAATAATGAGCAAACCTGCCCGCTCTTTACGATATGAATAATCTCTGAATCACTCAATAGGATATTCGTTAATATCCAATTTGATTTATGTTAAATGTTAACGAAATTATTACTTTTATTAAACCATGTTATAAGATGCGTTGCTTTACTCCGAAAATTTGGAGATATGCTGAAAGTCCGTATCTTTGCAATGTGTTTTTCATAGTATTAGATTTAAGGTTAACAAAAAGATTGGCTGTCTGGGATAGATAGCCTTTTTTTATGCTTTTTAGTTTCCTTCTATTTTTCACAAGTATATCTAATTTCCTAATTCTTTTTCGTTTGTGTTCTAAAGTATGTTTTTCAACACATATGCTTATTTTTCTATTGTTTTCTTCTTGCATTCTAAAAAAAATCTCTTAATATTGCATTTGTATTATTTGTCGGACAAATAATACAAATAATAAAAATCTAATGATATGAAGATAGAAATCAATCAAACAACGTTAATTGATCAGGTAGAAGACAGCCTGCTTACCTATTTCAAAAAGAATGATTTAGGACGCGGGGATTCTATTCCTAATGAGAATAGTCTGGCTGCAGAACTGGGAGTTGCAAGGAGTGTTGTCAGAGAGGCACTGAGCCGTCTGAAGATGATGGGGTTGATTCACGCACGTCCTCGTAAGGGGATGGTTCTGACAGAGCCTTCCATTTTGGGAGGAATGAAAAGAGTGATAGATCCTCGTGTTTTAAGTGAAGAAACAATTTTGGATTTGTTGGATTTCAGAATTGCACTTGAAATAGGAATATCAACTGATATTTTCCGTAAGATAACTCCTAAAGATATTGAGGAACTGAGCGAAATCGTAAAAATGGGAATCGTTTTTGAAAATAACGAATACGCGTTAATTAGTGAATCAGCTTTTCATACGAAACTATATAAAATAACCGGGAATAAAATCATATCTGAATTTCAGGAAATCATTCATCCTATACTTGTCTATGTGAAAGAGAAATTCAAGGATTATTTGAAACCTATAAATATAGAAATGAGCAAAAGCGGTCGGATAGCTACTCATGCTGATTTGCTGGACTTTATCAAGAAAGGGGACGAGAAGGGTTACCGGGATGCTATCGAAAGACATTTTGAGGTCTATAAAATTTTCAAGGTAAACCGAAGTCAGGAATTGATGGCTGAGAAGGCAGAAAGTGAAAAGGTAGAAGGTATATGAAAAGGCGGCATCTGATAATTTTATGTTTATCCTTAATTTTATTGCTAATGAATACATCTTGTTTTAGAAAAGAAGAAAAGAGGATAGAGGCACAATGGGAAAATACATTGTTGCTTCCGGGATGTGCCGGCATGCCGGAGAACGTCGGATTAGCAGGTGCATATTCCGGGATAGTGGAAGGCAAGTTGCTTGTGTTGGGTGGAGCTAACTTTCCTGATAAGTATCCTTGGGAGGGAGGTCTTAAGACTTGGTGGGCTACTTTATATAGCTACAACTTGGATACAGAGGAATGGACTGTATATGATGATTTCCTTGACCGTCCGCTTGCTTATGGGGTTTCAATAAGTTTGCCGGAAGGTTTATTGTGTATCGGTGGATGTGACCATGCGCGGTGTAGCGATAAAGTATTTCTGATAAAAAAAGAAATAGATTCATTTGTGATAGATTCTGTCAGTTATCCTTCTTTACCGGTTCCATTGGCTAATGCAGCGGGGGCTATTTGTGATAATTGCATTTATATTGCTGGGGGGCAGGAGTCTATGGTAAATGAACGGTCAACTCATCATTTCTATATGCTTGATTTGCATCATAAGGAGCAAGGATGGCAGGTAATGCCGGGTTGGGATGGTCCTTCTCTTTCTTATGCGGTAGGCGTCGCTCAAAGAGGACGGTTTTACCTCTTTAGTGGAAGAAGCTATGCACCGGATGAGTTGATGACGGAATATACGGAAGGATATGTATTTGAACCGGGTACTGGGAAATGGAATAAAATGACCGGTTCTTTCCCGGTGATGGCGGGTACGGCCATACCTTATGGAGAAGACAAGATTTTGATACTGGGAGGAGTGGAGGAAATTTTGCCGACATCTCCCAAGCACCCGGGATTTAGCCGTAAACTTCGGGTGGTCAGTACGGACATGAATGCTTTGGTAGCTTTGTTCGATTGTTCATACCCTATTCCCGTTACAACGAATGCTGTTTCTATTGGAAATCAGGTATTTGTAGTAAGTGGCGAGATACAACCCGGCATACGGACACCGTTAATTTTGAAAGGAACTTTCCGAAAGTGAAATATAATAATCTAATTAAATGCATTATGAACAATTATGAAAGACTGGAAGGTATGGTTGCGGCCACCTTCACCCCAATGGATGAAAATGGGGACGTGAATTTATCTGTTATTGATAAATATGCTGATTGGATAGCATCAACTCCTGTAAAAGGGGTATTTGTGTGTGGTACGACTGGTGAATTTTCTTCGTTGACTATTGACGAGCGTAAGGCGGTTCTTGAAAAATGGGTAGCCTCTGCTGCTAAACGTTTTAAAGTGATTGCACATGTCGGTTCAAACTGTCAACGAGACGCAATGGAACTGGCAAGCCACGCGGCACAAACTGGAGCTGATGCTATCGCTTCAATAGCACCTTCTTTTTTCAAGCCGGGAATGGTAGATGAACTGGTCGATTTTTTTGCACCGATTTGCCGGGCCGCCAGTGAGTTGCCTTTCTATTATTATAATATGCCGTCAATCACAGGGGTTAACTTGCCGGTAGATAAATTTTTGATAGAAGGCAAGAAGAAAATACCAAATTTGGTAGGAACGAAGTTTACTCATAATAACCTGATGGAGATGGGGGCTTGTATCGATTTGGAGCAGCATAAATTTGAAGTATTACATGGCTTTGATGAGATTCTGATTGCCGGTTTATCTATGGGAGCAGTGGCAGGTGTGGGAAGTACATATAATTATATCCCTAATGTCTATCATGCCATTTTCGAATCAATGAAGAAAAATGAGGTGGAAACAGCACGTGCCTGGCAGATGAAATCGATACGTACAGTGGAAGTGATTATTAAATATGGTGGCGGCGTACGTGGTGGTAAAGCTATCATGAAACTTATAGGTCTTGATTGCGGCAGTTGCCGGTTACCGATAAAAGCTTTTTCAACGGAAGAGTATGAAAAACTAAAAGGTGATTTGGATGCGATAAAATTCTTTGAATTTTAATGATAAGAAAGAGGAGATGACAGTAAAAGTGTATTGCTGGGGTTTAGCTACTTTACTTCCTGTCTATCTCCCCCTAATCTAGTTAAATGCGTTCAAATTTACCTAAAATAAAGATACTATGAAAGTAAGTAAGAAAATATTTATCATATTTTCGATGATTTTGTTATTGATACCGGATATATCTTTGGGTAAAGATATAAGGTTGGAACTGGAAAGACCTGTTATCCCTGTTTTAGTCAAGAAGCAGATTAATCCGACTATTAAGGCAACTTTGATTCAAACAGACAACAGTCCTTATACCATTCGGCAAATTGATGTTGATTTGCAGGGAAGTACGGATTTGTCTGATATTGTTTCTGTTGCAGTGTACGGAACTCATAAAAACGGGCTGATAGATGAATCCCGTCTGATATGTAGACCGGTACCTGCTGAACGGAAAATTTCTTTTACAGATAATATACAAGTGAAAGATGATTCCTTGTCTTTCTGGGTAGCAGTGACATTGAGAGATACGGTTTCACTGACACATCGTATTAGTGTGAATTGTAGCCGGATAAAAACGAGCCGGGGAGAGCTGAAAGTTTCGAATAAGGATGTTGTCCCCTTGAGAGTGGGAATGGCATTAAGACAGAAGGGACAGGATGGTATCGTTTCATCACGTATTCCTGGACTGGCTACCAGTAACAACGGAACGTTGCTGGCTATATTTGATGCCCGTTATGATTTGACTCGTGATTTGCAGGGGAACATAGATATCGCTCTTCATCGTAGCTTTGATAAAGGACTGACGTGGCAACCCATTCAAACGGTATTGGATATGGGAGAATGGGGAGGTTTGCCGCAAAAGTTTAATGGAGTGAGTGATGCTTGTATCCTTGTGGATAAAAATACAAATGACATTTATATAGCCGGATTGTGGATGCATGGTGCATTGGATGACAATGGCAAGTGGATAGAGGGCTTGAATGAAAATAGTACTTACTGGATACACCAGTGGAGGAAGAAAGGATCGCAACCTGGAATCGGTTTGAAAGAAACCTGTCAATTTCTGATAACTAAAAGTACGGACGACGGACTGACATGGAGTTTTCCTGATAATATAACAGGTAAGACTAAACGCCCTGAATGGTGGTTGTTTGCTCCGGCTCCCGGACAAGGGATTACATTGGCAGACGGTACTTTGGTTTTTCCTACGCAGGGACGTGATGAGAAAGGAACCGCATTTTCCAATATTACATATAGTAAAGACCATGGAAAAACTTGGATGACCAGTAATCCGGCATATTCGAATGTGACGGAATGTAATGCAGCACAATTAAGTGACGGTACGGTGATGCTGAATATGCGTGATAATAGAAACCGGGGTAATAAAGAAGTAAATGGCCGGAGAATTTGTACGACAACAGACTTGGGTGAGACATGGACAGAGCACTCTACATCACGGAAAGCATTGGTGGAACCGACGTGTATGGCAAGTTTGCACCGTCATGATTATACTGTCGGTGGAGAAAAGAGAAGCATATTATTATTTGCCAATCCCAGCGATTATGAGACACGGGATAAGTTGACTTTGAAAGTTAGTTTTGACGATGGAATGACATGGCCTGAGAAATACTGGATTTTGTTTGACCAGTATCGTAGTGCCGGTTATTCCAGTATCACGTCAATAGATGAAAATTCAATAGGGATATTATATGAAAGCAGTCAGGCAAATATGGCTTTTATTAAAATTGATTTGACTGAAATTCTAAACAGGTAAGCCATGAACAGTAAAACTTCAAATATATATCCATGGGTGATAGTCGGATTACTATGGGGAGTTGCTTTACTCAACTATATGGATAGACAAATGCTTTCTACTATGCGGATTCCGATGATGGCAGATGTCCGTGAACTGGAGTCGGCTGCAAATTTTGGCAGATTGATGGCGGTCTTTTTGTGGGTATATGGGTTGATGAGTCCTATTTCCGGGATTATCGGTGATCGTATGAGTCGTAAATGGTTGATTGTAGGCAGCCTGTGTGTATGGTCTGGAGTGACATATTTGATGGGGTATGCCACCACTTTTGACCAGCTTTATTGGCTTCGTGGAATTATGGGAATAAGTGAGGCATTGTATTTGCCCGCCGCTCTGTCTTTGATAGCTGATTTTCATCAAGATAAGACACGTTCGTTGGCAGTGGGAATACATATGACAGGGCTCTATGTAGGTCAGGCGATAGGTGGTTTCGGAGCTACTTTTGCAGCCATGTATTCTTGGCATAGTACCTTCCACTGGTTCGGTATTATTGGGGTAGGATATGGGGTCATTCTGGCCTTTTTCTTACGGGATAAGGAAAGAGGAACGATCTCTGTTATGCAGGAAAAGGTGACGAAGATACCGGTTCTGAAGAGCTTGGCTATGTTGTTTTCTAATGTCTTTTTCTGGATTATCCTGTTTTACTTTTGTGTGCCGGGCACTCCGGGATGGGCGGCAAAAAACTGGTTGCCGACTCTTTTTTCAGAGAGCTTGTCTATTGATATTTCCGTGGCAGGACCGATGTCTACTATTTCCATCGCTTTGTCGTCACTGTTCGGAGTGTTAGTCGGTGGATATATATCAGACCGTTGGGTGCTCAGAAATGTACGCGGAAGGGTATATACGGGAGCTTTGGGATTGGGTTTTATCATTCCCTCTTTATTGTTTATCGGATTCGGACATTCCATTTTCGCATTAGTGTTGGGAACAATTTTGTTCGGAGTGGGATTCGGAATGTTCGACGCAAATAATATGCCGATTCTTTGCCAGTTTGTTTCAGCCCGTTATAGGGCAACGGCATACGGTATAATGAATATGTGCGGAGTATTTGCGGGGGCGGCAATAACCAGTATTCTGGGAGAATCTACGGATGCCGGACATTTGGGACGTGATTTTGCGCTTCTGGCAGTATTTGTATTAATTATGCTGGTCATTCTGGTCACATGTTTGCGACCTAAGACCATTGATATGAAGGATTAATATTTAAAACTATAGATCATGAAAAAAATACTATGCATAATTGTCGGTATGCTTTGTCTTTTACCTTTGGGAGCAAAGGTAAAGCTACCGGCAATTATTGGAAATGATATGGTATTGCAACAGAATACCAATGTCAATCTGTGGGGATGGGCTACACGTTCTCGAAAAATTACAGTTAGAACATCTTGGGATAATAAAAACTATACAACCACTTCCGCATCGGATGGTACGTGGAAAATACAGGTACAGACACCTTCTGCCGGTGGTCCTTATACCATTACTATATCCGACGGAGAACCGGTAACACTTACTAATGTTCTGATAGGGGAAGTATGGTTATGTTCGGGACAGTCGAATATGGAAATGCCTGTAAAAGGGTTTAGGGGACAACCGGTGGAGGGCTCATGTGATGCTATTGCAACAGCTCTCCCATCCGATAATATTCGTATGATTACGCTTAAAATAAATAGTAGTCAGACTGTTTTAGATGATTGCGTGGCAACTCCTTGGGTGGAGTCTACACCGGCTAATGTCGCGGATTTCAGTGCCACTGCCTATTTTTTTGCAAGTTATCTGCGTAAAGTTTTGAATGTGCCGGTAGGTGTCATTTGTTCCAGTTGGGGTGGGTCCAAGATTGAGTCATGGATTAATAAAGAGGTATATACGGAAAAATTCCCGGAAATATCTTTGTCGGTACTGACCAAAGATCCTAAAGACATTGCCAGACCAAAAGATGAACCCACGTTACTATACAATGCGATGATTCATCCGATAAAGCAATTCACCATTAAAGGTACCATTTGGTATCAGGGAGAGAGTAACTTAAATAATCCGCAGGTATATAAGCGATTGTTTCCGGCGATGGTAAGGTCTTGGCGGAAAGAATGGAACCAAGGTGAATTTCCTTTTTATTATGTGCAGATAGCACCCTATGATTACGGACGGAAAAATGCAGATAAGACGGAAGCGGCTGAAATTCGCCAAGTGCAACTGGAATGTTTGAAGGAGATCCCTAATGCGGGTATGGTTGTCACGGCGGATATTGGAAATCGCACCTGCGTACACCCCTCTGATAAGGAGAGTGTAGGGAAGCGACTTGCTCTGTGGGCATTAGCCAAAACTTATCAGCGTAGCGGAACACCTTATAGTGGTCCTCTCTACAAGTCTTTTACAATAGATAAGGAAAAGATAATTGTGGAGTTCGATTATGCAGAAATGGGGATGACATCTTATGACAGGGAAATTGTCGGATTTGAGATTGCAGGAAAAGATGGTATTTATTATCCGGCGAAGGCTGTTCTTTTTGATAATAAAACCAAAGTGATGCTGACTAGCGATCAAGTTCCCGAACCGGTAGGGGTTAAGTACGGGTTCAGAAATTATCAGCCGTTGAATTTATTTTCAAATTTCGGATTACCGGCTTCTCCTTTTGTTGCAAAA
>ENA-OPRV01000998-OPRV01000998.1-human-gut-metagenome-genome-assembly--contig:-NODE-998-length-16423-cov-2.468964_pt1 | contig 16423 bp, 9 predicted proteins | sample MGYA00241896_ERZ501886 | MGnify/ENA primary metagenome ERZ501886 (study PRJEB25962, sample SAMEA2042452) | human gut metagenome | biome: human gut; feature: human-associated habitat; material: faeces... | reverse complement strand
GTTTTTACTTTGCCAGTAGCTTGCACTACATTTTGTAAAGTTCCTGACATGGCATTGCACTGAATATAAATAAGTGATAATATACAAAATATATTAGATTGTGGTGGAGGTGTTATTAACCATATTGATAAAATATTATCTATTACACTTATCAAAGGTAAAGACAAACACATAAATAACAAGAAACCTAATTTTGAACTTCTAAAATTAAGATTAATCATTCCTTTAATATCTCCAACCGCATATGCTTTGATAATTGGAGGAACAGAAGGAGTTGTAAAATTATAAAGAAAGGAAGATAATGCAGCTTCTACTGAGGAAGCTATTCCACGAGCAGCATTAAAAACCGGACCAAAAAACATATTAATAAGAATATTCATTCCTTGACTATTAAATGTCCAAGCTAAATTACCTATTAGGCTCCAACTAGTATAACTAAATAATTCTTTAAACAATTTGGGAGACCAATATCGAATATAGTGACAATTTGAGAACTTTCTAACACAATAAAGTCTATATAATAATGCAATCACCAGACTAGCCCCCATTGTTAATGCCCCATAAGCTATTAATTTATCTTCAAAACAATATTTAATAACGATAACCACCCCTAATTTAAGAAAGACTTCAACAATACTTATATAAGCATATGCATTCATCTTTTCATGAGCAAATATAGACGCATTATAGGGAACCTGCGTAACAGAAACCAATAAAGAGATAATAGAAAACTGCATAACCCAAAAGGCAGATGCCATTCTCTCCTCAGGAATAACTAATTTGTTATAGAAAAGCCAAAGCCCAATGGTTTCACTAAGTGCTAAAATGACTATCGCTATAATAATATGTACATTAAAAAGCATAGAGAAAGTTTTTATCTGCATATTTACAGAATCTTTCTCAATACCATAAGCTATATATCTTTGGCTAGCTTGTGCTAATGCTGAATTAAGAAAACCAAACATTACCACCATACCTCCCACAACATTATAAACTCCATAATCCACAATACCTAAAGCATTGAGAATAATACGAGATGTATACAATGATACCGCCATGATAAGCATCATGCGGATATAAAGGAATAATGTATTCTTTGCTATTCTTTTTTTATTTGATATAGAATATTGTGATGACATACTCTAAAAAATCGACTTTATAATCCTTTTGTAAACCTATTAATAGTTTTTATATCATACAACCATATTCAGTCACTACATCACTTTGAAAAGATGATTCGTTTAATATGACTCTTGACCATCTGCTTGTAAAATTGCAATTTAGCAGAATATAAATATAAATTTATACCCCACGGGGATACATTCTTTAATGTAAAATACCCCTCATGCCAAGTAATATCGAATGGTATATCTTTTGAGAAAAGATACTTAAAACGAAAGGGAAATCTTATATTTGAAATCGTTTTATCACCATCCATATCGTCATCATTCAAATGTCCTAGTAATACAGCATCATCGTAAAGTGGATGACAAAGCATATTAAAATAACCATAAAATCCGGCCATATCCAATGAAATACCAACATGGTTAGTATAATCATTAACAAATTCTAATGCATATTTTTGAATATTAGCTATCTTTCCCCAATCCTTCTGTTCTGTACGAGGAGCTTCACATAATACCTCTATTTTATTTTCATGCCTATAAAGGCGTATTGAAGTTCCATTAGGTTCAAACATCAAATGTTCCAACAATAAACAATTAGAATGAAATCTCGTTTTACTAAACTCACTAACACTACTTTCTGTAAGCCATGCTCTACATTTCCCTTTCAACAATTTTTCGCATTTTGACGTTTTTATAAATTGAAGTCCTAATATGTCACATTCTTTCCCCTTAGATAATAAATAATCTGTCAGCATAGATTGCCCATTCCCATTAATACTATTGTTAACAAGACCTACAGACCCTTCAAAAAGTCCCAATGACATAAGATATTCATCAAGTAATGCAGATTGTTCCTCAATCATCTCTCTTTGATATTCAAAGAGAGAAACTAATATTTTATTGTACTTCCCTGATTCTAAATCTTTTAGAGTTACTGTTTCATGAAATCTATCAAATCCTGTACGTAGTACTACAAAATGCTTTGCTGATTCATAATCACTTATGTAAAGTAAGTCAAAAATTAGTTTCCAATCATATGTTAAACGTCCAACCTTAGCTTTCATAAAGTACTCGCAAGCATTATGCATACTAAGCAAAGGCAATCTTAAAACATTTTTATTCAATCGAATATACATCAAATCATGAGCCTCTTGAGGATACATCTTTTCATAGACCTTTTTGATAAAAAAACCTTCGCGTGCAACAAAGAAAAGTTTATGAAGATTATTTTCTTTTCTAATCGCATGTAACCACTGACAGAAATCCACAATAAGAGGACCTAAAATGGCATATCCTATTCGCTGTTCGGAATTTAAAAACTCTCTATTCGAACAATAACGAGACAACATACTAAATAAATGATCTTTTCCCAAAGATATATCACATTGTTTAATCTTTATATATGGCAAAACATTAGCCTCGTTAGACAATCTTAGTAAAGAAGCTATACCCTTTATTTGAGGCATATTAATATCATTATTAAGGTCATCCCCAATATGAATAAGTTGAGTTGGTTTTATATTCAATTTTCTAAGAACAACAGCAAACAATTCACTTGTTCTCTTAGTTACTCCTTCTTCTCCTGATATATAAAGATAATCATAATCCACCCCAATTTTAGCTAAAATTGTATTTAGTACCCTTCGTGGCAAATACATATCCGTGATTATAACTATCTTCTTCCCATTATCTCGACACCACTTCCAAACCTCAATCATAAGTGGATTACCTACACAATTATCAATCTCGCATTTTTCTTCTAAAAAACGTAATCTACTTTTTTCTTCTTCTGAATAGTCTGATAAATACTCAAATATCATATCCATATTGACCTCATTCCTCCCCAAAACATTTCTTGCTTTAAGTTCAGCATCCATACGTTGTTTAGGATACAAAGGAAGGCTAATACCATACTGTTCTTCATACAAATTAGCAACCATTTGATGTATCATCCTAAAATCGGATACTGTACGAAACATCAATGTATCAAATATATCAAAAGAAACATAGGTGAACGGAATAAGCTGTTCACAATAATTAGATAAGTAACTTCTCAAAATCAAGTAGTATTAACAAGAATAATATTAAAACACTTTTAAATCTTAATACGCATTCTTTTCCCCGACAATCACATTTGCTATGGTTTTATAAATAATATATAAATCAAGTAATAGTGTCCAATGCTCCATATACCAAATATCAGCCTGAACACGACCTTCCATTTGAGACAGTTCTTTCGTTTCACCACGAAAGCCATGGGTTTGTGCCCAACCTGTTACACCAGGTTTGATAAAATGACGCACCATATATTTATCAATCAATCTCGCATAAGTCTCTGTATGAGCCAACATATGAGGGCGAGGTCCAACTATAGACATTTCACCTTTAAAGACATTAATAAATTGAGGAAGTTCATCTATGTTAGAACGTCGAAGGAAATTTCCAAATTTAGTCTTTCGGGGATCATCGGCTGTTGCCTGCTTTTTGTCTGCTTCATCATTTACTCTCATAGAGCGAAATTTATAGCATTTGAATTCTCTGCCATTCAATCCTGTCCTCATTTGTTTGAAGAATATTGGACCGGGAGAAGTCAATTTTATAATAGTTCCCACAATTAGATAAATAACAGGAAAAACTGTAACCAAAAAAATACCGGATAACATAATATCAAATAGCCGTTTCAAGAAACGATTTTCCACTTTACTTAAAGGTTCATATCTCAAATTCAAAATTGGCATATTACCAATCATACTATGCCAGATACGTTGGGGAAATCCCTTACAAACATTAGGAACACCATGAAAATAAAGCAAATGGTTCTCGCAATAGTTTATAATAGGAACATTATAATGTCCCTCATCCATTGCCAAAGAACAGAATACATGTTTTACGGATGTTTTTCCGGACATAAAATCAGCAAAATTGTCCGGATTACCAAGATAACGGCATTTAGAGGAGAAAGTCTCATTCGGAGTAACATCAAAATAACCAACAACTTCATAAATGGCAGCCAAAGAACTTTCCATTTCCTCATATAATGTATGCATATTATCTCCTCCACCTATAAAAACAGCGTAACTTTTATGTTTACCTTTCGCACAATAATCAATCAGCAAACGACGGATTATAATGCGGTAAACGCTTAATACAACAAAAAGGATAAAAAAATAGATAATAAAAAATAGAGGAGAGATTATGGAGATTCCACTAAAAGCCATGATACACGCCCAAAAAACAGAAAAGATGATAATATTCTTCAGCACACGTACCACAAGCTGATCAGCACGAATCGCCCGACTATTCCATGCTCTACCGCGGGACGCCGAACATGCCAAATAACAAAGACTTAACGAGGTCATCATCCATGAAACTCTGCAGGAAAAAGGTAAAGATACAAATGTTTCTTCCCAAAAGAAAAGGAGAAAGAACAAACACAAGTTCAGAATAATCAAATCTCCCAATACTGCTATAAACTCTACAACTTTATTTATTTGACTGGTTGTTGATACCATATCACATTAAATATTGATTTTAGGCACGGATTTCTTTGAACTTATTCAGAATATCTTCTCCAAATAACTTCCAAGAGATAACAATACAAACTGATAGGAAAATAAAAGCTAAAACATATATTTTCTTACTGATTCCCGAAGGTGACAATGGTACTACAGCAGGCTCTACAATAGCAAATACAGGTTTTTCTTCCTGAACTTTGGCCCTGGCAACTTGAAGTTGATTAGCAACCTGACTATACACTTGATAAGCTAAGTTCATATCATTCTGCAACCGTTCCTGTTCCGTACGCACACTTTGTAAAATAATATCATCATGAGAATCCATGTAATTAGCATACTCTTTCTGAGCTATGTAATATTCTTGTTGGCGTTCTTTGAATAGTTTCTCCAAATAAAGGCAATCTTCTTTAGCCTTAGAGGTACGATAAGTTATAATGTATTCCTGTAATTTCCCTACAACAGAATCAGCAACTATTGCAGCAACTTTAGGATTTTGCAAAGTTACAGTTACGGAAGTCATAGATGTATTCTTATCCACAGTAACAATAATCATATTTTTTAAAGTTTCAATTTTCTGTAACTCCTTCCTAGATAATTCAAATATCCCCTGATTCACTCTATTAGAAACTATTTTTTTATCTTCTTTAATAAACAGTGACTTCACCCCACTCATTACCATGCTTGGAAACCCAATCACATACCCCCACCAGGGAGAAGATTCTTCATCTAAATATGAGCTTAAAGATATTTCCCTACTCCCTGATACAGGGACTTTCATTTTAGAAAGTTCCAACAAGAAAGGAGTAGAAGATGCAATATCAGCAGACAAAGAAGCGTTCAAAGCATCAGTGCCTTCATTCATAGAAACTCCACTTCCCAAAAAAGAAGCTGCCAAACCGGATAAACCTCCGCCTTTAGTATTTCCCATTTCAGGAGAAAGTGTAACTCCAACTGTATATTTTTCAGGAATACTTATTGCGACAATTACACCGATTAACAATCCGATACCCGCAGCTTTATAGATTATCTTACGAATACCTATAATTTTACGAAGAATATCCATCAAATCGATTTCTGCCTTTTCATCTGTATGATTATCTTGTCCCTGTTTTATTTCTGTTTTAGATTCTCGTTCTATCAGAGTAACCATAGAAGTATTTGTTATTTCTTTATCAAGTTAGCAATAGAAGCAACCATCATTCCCAAAGTACTGAACGTAGTAGCATAGCCTAGAATATTTCCAATATTAGTTTTCTTCTTAGCCTTACTAGGAATAATTATCTCACACCCGGGTTCAATCTGTTTCTTACCACTACCCTTCACCTTAGTCACCTGACCATTCATATAAACAATGAACTTCTTACTCTTCTTCGCATTCTCTGAATAACCTCCCGCCTGATTCAGATAATAGTCTACATCCTTGCCTTTCATATAAGAAACAGTATTCGGAACCATGACGGCACCATTGATTGTTACTGTATTATTATTCTTCGGAATAGAGACTACATCACCCTCACGCAACACAATATCTGCCGTACTTCCGGGATTGGCCAACGCCTTCTCCAAATCGATGCCGACCGTAAACGTATCCTCCACACGGACACCCAGGGAATCAAGCATAGCCTCACCCAACTGACGGCTCATCAAACGGATTACATCACCCATACGTTTCTTCTCACTCGCATTGGCTACACGGGTAAGCTTCGCACCACGAAGATAAGCGTAGTTGGTGGCTCCGCCGGCTTTGTTGATCAAGTCTGAAAGACGTTCCTCCCTGCTGGTCATCGCATAGGAACCGCCGAAAAGTATTTCTCCTTCGACTGAAACATTCTGTTGAGGTTGATAACCGGGGCTGCGACGAACATAAACCTCATCGTAGGGCTGAAGGACAAAGCCGGGGCGACCGTCAACTACAAAACCGTCCTTTAAGGCAAACGTATACATCTGACCGATAGTATCATTATCAACTGTACTATACGGGTTCTTTATTCTGCGGGATACATCAACACGGACTACGGAAGCGGCTTCACGCAGGCCGCCTGCCTGGATGATCAGGTCTTCAAGGGTCATGTTATCCGCATAAGGATACGAGTCAGGCTGAGCCACTTCACCGTGGATGACCACATTACCCCTGTCCTCCAGGTCATGAATGCTGGGAATATAAAGAATGTCATTCTTCATCAGGGGAAGATTGGGGGAAGTACCCTCCATGATAGACTTGATATCCAAAGGGATTACTTCGGAAGTCAGGTCCTCACGCTGACGGTAAAGGACGGCACGGTTCAGGAACGCATCACCGGTAAGGCCCTGGGATTCGTTGACCAGTTCGCGGACGGTATTCAGCCTGCCGTTCAGTTCGTAGATACCGGGACGGTAGACCGCACCGCGGATTTCAAGCTTGTTGATGAAGCGGTTAAGGATAGCTTCGGCCGTCACAACATCGCCGTTGCGCATCTTATAGACACTGTAATCCATGTCCTTGACCGTGTTGACTTCATATTCCTGACCGTTCTGGCGGACCACACGCAAAGAACGGGTGTAGGCGTCGGCTTCAAAGCCGCCGGCATAGCTGATAAGCGTGGAAAGGTTCTCGTCCTTCTTCATCTCAAAACGCATCGGACGTTTCACCTTGCCGTCGATCTTGACCAGTACCTCATAAGCGGGAACTATCACAACGTCGCCTTCCTGAAGACGGATATCGTCCTGAATGTTACCTTTCATGATAAACTGGTAGACGTCGATTGTAGCGATGTTCCTGCCGTTACGGACCAGTTGGACATTGCGCAGGCTGCCGATGTCACTCACACCTCCCGCACGGTAAAGTGCGTGAAAGACAGTGGCAAAGGAGGAAAGGGAGTAAGTGCCCGGCTGGACCACTTCACCCATGACATTGATCTGGATAGTACGGATGCTGCCGAGTGTCAGACGGATGTCAGAGGTCGGGTCATTCGTATTATTAAGACCGTTATAGATTTTGTTTAATGTTTTTTTGAGATAGTCGTTCGCTTCAGCAATCGTAAGTCCGTTCAGGTTGACGGGGCCTATCTTCTGGATATTGATAGTGCCGTCAGGAGAGATCTGCTGGCGGATAGTATTCTGGCTCGCCCCCCAGATATCGATTATCACTTCGTCACCGGGGCCAAGGCGGTAATTCAAGGGGGTGGCGATATTGACACTGGGTTCGAAGGTCAGATTACGGGTGTTGAAGATGTTACGTCCGAAGACCTGATTACCGCGTGCGAGGTCTTGGGTACTAGGGTGGTCCTCCAACATATCCGAGGTGTTCTCCTTCATCTCTTCACGAAGGCGGGATTCGTTGATATCCGTACCTGTGGCGTTGGAAGCGTTCACGTTGTTCTGCTGCTCATAGAGCTGCTTCACACGCAGGGCCTGCTCCTTGGTTACACCCCTGCGGGCCAGTTCGGAGGCCAGCTGCTTTTGCTCTTTCCCTTGTCTAATCCCCTCTTTGACATATTCCAATACTTGAGAGTCGCTCATATTTTGAGCAGTCACAGGTGTAGCGCCCAACATCAATATGAGGATGAGCGCACCCATTAGTTTTTGCATTTTCATTGATTAATCTGAATTTTTAAATTCAATCGAAAGTACTAAACCGGCTCCACACATCCTGCCGGTATATCTACACACGCACATCCCAACATTGTCAGTCGGACGGCGACTTTTGATTTCCCATTCATATCTACCAGTTCCCCTTCCAGTCCTGCCAATGGCCCCTTTATTACACGTATTTTTTCTCCCGGCGCTAATGGCGATGTGCTCATACAAATCGTTTCGTCCGAATAGTCGAGCATAAATTTGAATCGTAACATTTGTTGGTCGGGAATTACAGCCGGAGTACTCTCCCCACGTAGTACCATGTAGCGGCTGATAGCGGATAAGGTCAGAACTTCTTTTTGTTCTTGTGGATCAACGTGGACGAAGATCATCATTGGAAGGATGACTCTGTCGACAACCTTGCGACGGTCACTCCAGTTATGAACTTCTTGTTGGATAGGAAGGAAATTTTCAACGCCCATTTTAGTGAGGCGCTCACTTGTCTTTTTCTCATGATGGATACGCACAATGGCGACTAACCAGCGTTTAGAGTGCGCTACGCTTCTGCCAATCACATCTGTTGGCAGAACATTTCGATCGTCATTTTTGCTAATGATCATATTTTTTTACCCCACTTTTTCCATTGCTACTTAGGCAATGAAATAATTCCTGCTGCAAAGATAGGCAAAATAATAAATAAGAAACAAGAAAAAAATGCTTTCTTTTTTACTTACCAGCCAAAATCTGTAGTTAGAATATGTCGTGGGGTAATTCTCTAATACTTCACCGTCCGTATGAAGCATGCATCACTGTCACTGCCATTATTATTATTTGACGCACCATTCTCAAAACCTTCGAAGCCCATTGTGAAATAGTTTATATCAAATGCACTCGAATTTTTCACCTCATTATTGGTACTTTCCAGACGGTTTCGGCATTGATATATGGCTCCCGGACGTTCAAACAGGTCATAGAACAGCGGAACATACTGAATATTCCCGGTACCGTCGTTATTATAGTAATCGGTACGTTGGGCATAACGCAGTGTACCTACTTTCTCTCCGTTACTTGTCATCCCTTTACGACGTCCATAACCGGATTTACCAATAGGGAAAAATATGTTACGACTATTATTTACATTGAAAACGAAACATCCGCGCATACCTTTTTTTGAATTGGTCGGATCTTCATTATGATCATATCCAAATGCTTCCTTCACCGATTTCTGTGTCTCGGTTGCACCGTCTCCATAAAGAACACCATAGGCTTTATTAATGTTACTATGAATCGAGGTAGATTCTAAGGTGTAAAAATCCTCGATTGTAGCAATACGTTCATGATCTCCCGCAATGGACCATTCTTTAAAACGATTCGTTACATCGTCTGTTGAAGGTGCCAACTGCGACCAAGTCTTTTGAGAGGTTGTAGCCGATCCAAATTCAAGAACATTGAAACTACCTGTCGGCTCTACACCAAACGTAAAGCCGGATCTGTCATTATTGGAAGCGAGAATAGCTGTACGGTTTCCGCGACGGAACAATGACCCTTCTTCCAAGGGTGACTTTGTATAAACCGGAGCATTATTTGCATCAAAACGATAAACATTATATGATGTCCACGCAGGATTGTTATTACTTTCCGCATTTCCGTTAATGGTGATAGGAGCATAACCTTGACGTACAAAGATATCGTGTTCACAGGTATAATTGTGATAACGTACACGTACAATAGCACAACGAGGAGTGGCTCCTTCCGGAATCGTACCCTTAAAATCAATCCAGAAATCTATAGGATGCTCCCCCGCTCCTTCTATACTTTTCACACCTGTCTGTTGTACATTATCACTTCCGCTTCCTTCGACAGTAGAACGTAATGTGATGAAGTCGTCTCCTCCGTCAATAATAGTAGCCCTCCATGCTCCTTCTGAATTGAACGGCTTAAAATCTTCGGCATTGTCATAGGGCAAACGCATGAGGGTCACATGAAAATTATCACTCTTACCCGCACTACGCCATACCCCTTTCGGATTCTCAATACGACGTACTTGTATCATGTCCAAATAAGCCGTCTTGGGAACATAGGTACCTGTGACATCGTCTTTCACCTGTATGGTAAACTTGATTCTCTCTTTTCGGGGGTAGGCCGAATATGGATTATTTCCTGTAAAGCCTGTTTTTGTCACAAGCTCTTTGGCGCGGGTATATAACGGAATAGTAAAAATATGCTCCTTTCCATTACTTTTTACCGAATATTCACCGTCTGCCAAATCATCGGCGCCAATATTACTAATCTTATAACTTCTGTTTCCTTTATTTTTTTCATTATAATAGGTCTCGTTGTATTTCGTATTAATAGGGGTTTGCCATGAGGGCTTGTCTTCGTATCCGGGAACTACAATCTTCACAAGGGAGGTCTTTCTCAATGACAAAAAGCTATTCCATGGACCGTCGTTATAAATCCAACCTGAATAATAAAAGTCACTAGGAACTGTCGGAAATGCACTTGTTCCATTTCCCCATGGTCTCCAACCTGTAAACCCGGTATCTTCATCCTTACCTAGGATTTTTGCATCCAAAGTAGAATTGGGCTTTATTTCACCCACTACTTTCAGGGTCACATTCATTGATTTATTATAAAGGTAAGAGATATATTGAGGTGTGCTCACATAGATATCGGACGGTTCTTCATACTCGATATGCCAGTCGGCATCGTTTCCGTAACCTTTGAATTTAAGAGTCAACTTATAATGGGTATTACGCGTTGCATTATAGTCGGTAGTAACGTCTTGCCCCAACATAAAACGGAACTTGATAGGTCCCGCTCCCACATGTTCGTTTGCCGCCGTGCAACGGTAGTATCCTGTCACCTCAACATAGGTACCATAAGGTTTCTCGTCTTTCCAACCGGAGCCTTCTTTTTGCTCATCAGGGTCGGGATAGTCGATATCTACGCCATTCTGCGACTGCTTCTTAGACTTACCTTTTCCTTGCATATTCTCGTAGAAGAAAAGCGATTGTGCCTTATGGGCATGGGTGTTCGTTATAATATCTTGTTCATCTCCTTCTTCTCCCTTACCCATATAGCGATGCAAATCATTGCAGATATGTATATAGTTTTCGGGCGTAAGAACGGAAAGATCTGCAGGCAATTTCTGGATTTTGATCGACTTTCCTTCCGAATATAAACCATTGGATGCAGTATAGCGTTCCGAACGAGCATGCATCTCAGGTTTCCAATCGGGATCCTTATAAGAATCCGGATCAGGAACATCTTCTGAAACTAATCCCGGAGTATTCGGATTACCCAACGAACAGGTTTTGGGAATATCTTTCAGAATAACGTTTTCGATATAAATCTGCACATTGGCATAAAGCCCGGAACCGTCAAATGCCACAGTCACCTTGGACGCGGCGCGACGCAACCAACTATGAAGTTGTACGCCCGGGGAATTAATGGTAACAAGATCATCCGGAGCATTACGGTCGGGAGTGAGACTGAACACACCGAACATCTCGCTATTTTGGGAAATATCATCAGGATCCCACTGAAGGGAGATTGCTTTCAATCCTTCACGGGTAGTAATTTTATCCTTATACTGCGTTAGATCTCCCATATTGGCAACAGCATAGATATAATACTTACCCCGCTTTATCGGACGGAGCTTGAACATTGCCGTACCGGTCTTACTATCCTCGAACTGGTTACCCTGTTCGTCTTTGTCCTCATCTATCCGGTTATCTTCCAGATTATAACTCCAACCACTTACATCGGGATCAATGACAAGGCCCTCACCTTTAACTATATAATTATGAACTAATTTTCCTGTCGTATCATAAAACAACATGCAGAGTGAATTTATATTCTGAATGGCATTGCCTTCATCACCTCCTTCGGCACGGGTAGTCCCCAGTGCTGCATCCTCCTGATCGAAACACAGGGTTACCGAAAGGGTGGCATTGCCTTCGCCTAGCTCTTCATTCATAAAGTAATCATCCCGGCAAGCTGTCGGTATGAACTGCAACATAAGCAAAATAATACAAAATATAATATCTTTCTTTCTCATACAATATCAATTCTTAGTTTCAGGTTTGAGTCCGAACTCCGGCTCAAGAATCACTTCCGCATAGGGTACTACTTGCACTTTTACTTCGTCTTTTTCCGTAAAGGTGATATCAACCAGTACATGTGTGTTACGAAATAGAGCCTTTAGATTTGGAAAGGTCTTGGTAAACGACAGTTCTTTGCCATTCTCGGACATGTCGAGCTTCAAGGTGTATTCTTGTTCACCGTATGTAGCCGATCCGGCTTTCAGTTTTTTACTTTCCGGAAGGTAAAATACCGGGAAGACCGCTTTACCGGGTTGGTCACCCGTCATACTCGGCACTTCTAATGGTCCGTTAACTGTGACTTCCTGATGAGAAGTTTCCGAAGGGATATCGTAAGCTTGTATCCAGCCTCTCTTATCTGCCAGTTCCACATCATCCGGTGATTGTTGAGATTCATCCGCTACTTTCTTCAGCCAGTTTATCCAATAAAGCGATTCATCGTCAAAAGACATGAACAACGGTTCCCGTTTATGAGGAATCAGATAAGTAGCCCCGGCAATATCAGAAATATGAATAGCATCTATACTGACTTTACTCTTACGCTTGTTCGTGAAACGAAAAGCGAACTTCGTTGCAGCACGTACCAAATAGAATTCACGTTCTACCAGATTCTCTGCTTTAACCGGAACGTCATATACCGAACTCATTGGTATAGGATTCTTATAATCGGGAATGAAAACGAAATTGTCAACAATGCTTGCGAAAGTAGTGTTACCAGTCGTCAATGTCTCCAATTGTTCGTGAAGATCAGTAGATACGTTCTCTTCATTAGCTATCAGATAGATTTTCTTTGTTTCATTCCGTGTCACTTTGAAAATCCTGTAACACTCCGTTTGGGGAATCTCACCGAAATCAATATACATATTGTGTTCCACAGTACCGTTTTCATGAAGAATAACGATACGCAGTGTATACATATATTCGACAGAATTATCTACTGCATCATTCACCCTATCGGATGCACGCGTTTGATCAAGAAGACCGGTACGCAGAACGAGTATGGCAGTATCGTCGTCCGACTGTATCTCGTCCGTATAACTTACCTCCCCTCCCCTACAAGATGCCGACAATAAAGCCCAGCTGACAAGTATTGTCATCCATACAATATGTCGTAGTATTTCTTTCATTCCTTTTTCTTCTTTTTTCAAAAGATGTTACTCAATCTACATCTACGTTAGAGAGTACCACCCTCCATGAGTTGATTAGTATCACGCTATTTATCCATTGATTTTGCTCGTCGAGGAAGAATGTCATATTGTATTCATCCTGTCGGTCGAGGTATTCCTGGTCGCTCATTTTTCTATTGTAATTACCTTTCACCAGAAGGGCATAATCGATAATAGGAATAGAAGCTACCAGTTTCCCTTCAGTGGTACGAATAATCAACATCGGACGCGAATACAGACTCCAGTCCCGCAAGACAAGTCTGCTTACCGTAAGTTCCGCCACGGCAACTTTGACAATTGTTGTTACACGACTTTCTTTTCCTGTCGCAATGTCCACACCAGCTTCACCCGAATAAGTAGACCACGCACGATAAACGATCGGCTCGTCTTCTTTCAGTGTATTGTCATGCGCTATCCAACCATTACGGTCTTCAATAGAAAAAGTAAAGTCGTCAACATTTATATCTTGTCCCGAAAGGTGCTGAAGCACTACACGGAACACATTCGTATCTTTCGTCAGTGGCATGACGTATGTATAATCACCTCCGTCGTCATTGGCAGGCAAACTTACGTCAAGAGAACCATGAAACAAAGGATGCAGGTCCTTATTGGAATAGGAAACACCAGTCGCTTTGTCTAGATAACGGTTCAATTTACAGTGCAAGTCTGTCATCCGGCAATTGTGCGAGGCATCGGTCACTGTAAATGACTCACCATTATCAAGACCACACCATGCCATAAGGTGATAATCACCGGGAGCAAGCTCCAGTTTCATGGTGTAATCACCGGATGCAAGGATTTCACCCTGTTCGTCAGCTTGCCACACCAACTCGCCATTAGAGTTAAAGGCATAAAGTCTGACCGACTTCACCTCATGGGTGAAAGCGTCGGCAAACTTCATGTTCATGTCATAACGAAATTTCAGATGATAGGTCACTGAACAATCGCCTTCATCGTCATAAATAGCATTGTCACACGACACCAACAAAAGTAATTCTACAAGGATTACCCATGCTTTCATCCCAAAATTTCTGATATAAGACGGTTTGTCCATTCTACATAATTATTGTTGTAATAGTATATAGTTTACAATACCTCATTACAGGTTGTCACCATTCAAGGTCGATGTTCTGTTTTACTACTCGCCATGAAAGGATATTAATACGTGCACCCAGATATGTTTCGTCATTAGTAGGCTTCTGCGGAACAATCACTTCTTCCGGATCAAGAACCGGCGTTCCAAGACCGGATACCGAATTAATGGCAATGTCATAAATATGATTACGCACAATTCCATATTTACCGTCGGTGTCATCCACTCCCGGGAAATCGTTCAGATGCTTGATGTCAGTATAATAGTAAGCTTGTCCACTCGACCAAACCCTTGCTCCGGGCATATTTGCCAGAACATCATTTACATCGTCAAGATTGGCGTATGCTGTATGATCGGCTTTATAAAAAGTATCGGTTACGCCTTTCTTCAATTGAAGGTAGCTTAAATATCTGCCACTATTTTCTGACTCGTTATCGGCATTGCCTGACTTTATGCCGGAAACGAGCTCTACTTTGTCTTTGGTAATCGGAGTATAGATTTCTTTAGCATCTGCTGTTCCTGCACCCTCTATTGTTTTAGTATAAATCTGATCCTGCACAACACTCAACATTGCTGTCATCGCATTATCTTTTGTGTAGTCCGTACCACCCCACTTAGCCAGATCAATGGGATGAGCAACGTTACTATCATCAATAGTCACTAATACGGCAGCAATAATTGCTTGGGTACGGTTACTTACCTCCGTCGCCGGATTATAGGAGCTCTTCTTACCGGTCTCATACTTATCTGCAGCATTTTCCTGACAATATAAGTTTGTACCATTATATGATTTAGAGCTGTTGTCGCTTGCGCCTTGAGTACCTACTTTACCTGCAATCTGATCATACGGTAAATAATCAAATGTGAGACCGTCAGGATTCATTGCCCAATATGAACGATGATATTCAGGATGATTCCAACTCCAAACCGGTGTGAACGCCCAAGCGGAATTAACTTTCTTAAAGAGGTATGACTGAGAAGCAGTAGATGTCACTTCCCAACCTGTGAAGATTACATATACATCTTTACCGTCAACTTGAATAAATTCGGAACCGTCCTTACTCTTTTTTAATTTCACGGCAGTATATTTTTTATCATTATCGCCATAGGTTACATCATTTTTAAGAATCATATCCTTCCAATCGGTATATAACCGTACTTTAGCTAAAACACGCTCTACATACACATTTACCGGAGATTTTTTTGCTTCATCTTCAGTCAGTATATTATTTAAATAATGTACAACTTTTTCTATATCGTCTTTTTTTACCTGCATTTCTTCTATGATTTTGGCACTCTTTTCTAATTTGCAGGTCACACAAAAATTTGGAAGTTTCATTCCAAGCAACATTTTATGAGACAAAAGAGCAAAATCTCGTTGTTTACATATTCTTGCTTCATCACTATTGGCAGATATTTTAGAACCGTCATTTAATATAATTGCAACCGTATTATTCCCACTTTTTATATAATGCTTTCCGAATGCATTATAATTAAATATATGATCTGTTAAAAGATGGCAAAAATACCCGAATATTAATGGTGAATCGAAATTATTGATATACTTTTTCTTAAATGCAATGTAGTCTGGTAACATATATTTACTAGCATTAATGTCATATCTACTACCAAAGTGAGATATATCATAAATAATAGTTTTAGAAACGTCTCTTACTACCCAACCACTATACATATCTGGCATAATATTCCCAAACAGGAATTCTGCTTTATTATCTATATCAAGTTTTTCTGCTACTTTTTTTGCAATATATAAATGCGTTCCCCAAGATGGCATATAAATTACTCTCCTCCTATAACTTTTTAAATTTTGCCACAAAAAATCCTTCCATATCTTTTGATG
>ENA-OPRV01000989-OPRV01000989.1-human-gut-metagenome-genome-assembly--contig:-NODE-989-length-16475-cov-3.864434_pt1 | contig 16475 bp, 17 predicted proteins | sample MGYA00241896_ERZ501886 | MGnify/ENA primary metagenome ERZ501886 (study PRJEB25962, sample SAMEA2042452) | human gut metagenome | biome: human gut; feature: human-associated habitat; material: faeces... | reverse complement strand
GCTTCTGTGAACAGAATAGTGTAAAAATAAATCGAACTCACCTGTGTGGTAACATGCAGGTGAGTTTTTTTCTTGCCAAAACAGGAGATATAGGATATACTTCTTCCATAAACATTTCTTATAAAAATCTATTGTCAGCGTAGGCTGATATCGGTTGTCAATTTTGCAGAGATTCCTGCAGAAGCATCCAATAGTCAAAGTTAAGTGTACATATGGTCTGCAAAATCGCTGAAAGAAGTAAGATTTTAAGTAATAAATTTTTTGTCTGCTGTGTTTTGAGATGATGAGGAAAATGTAATTTCAAAAAGTGCACAATGTATTTGATATTTCTAATACTATGTAATAAAATTAAAATGGATTATTAAAAAAGCATAGAGTATTAAGAATAAATAATACATTATGCTGAATTTAAAACATTAGGAGGTGATACATGATGAAGCATTATGAAAAGCTACTTGCAAAGGGTTCTTTTTCGAGAGAACAGCTGATAGAAATTGTAGGAACAGCAACCGCAGCGAATCAGGTAATTTATGAGTACCAGAAAAAAGGGCTGATAGAAAAAGTGAAAAGAGATTTTTATGTGGTAATCAGCATGGAAACGAAACAGCCTGTGTTATCCCGTTATCAGATAGGTTCCAATCTGTTCCCAGATGCTTGTATCACCCATCACAGTGCATTTGAAGTATTTGGGTATGGAAGTCAGGTGTTTTATGAGTGTTATGTTGCAACGGATAAACGATTTCACGATTTTGAGTATGACGGAGTGCTGTACCGACACATAGAGCGTAAACCAGATATGGAAGTAGTACAGGAGGGAAAAATACGAGTGACATCCATGGAACAGACTGTTGTAGACAGTATTCGTGATTTTGAAAAGATAGCAGGAATTGAGGAAGTAATACGGTGTATGATGCTGGTGCCGGGACTGAATGAACAGAAAGTGTTGGAATGTCTGGCAAGAAACAACAATGGTTTTCTGTATCAGAAATGCGGATATTTTTTTGAAGAAATGCAGGAAGAATTCCATTTTTCAGCCAAGTTTTTTGAGACGTGTGAGAATGGTTCCTCTGATGCAAAGCGCTACCTGATGAAGGAATCGCAGGATAATGTATTTCATAAAAGATGGAAGCTTTATGCACCGGTTTCGTTGAAAGGACTGATAGATAAGGGGGTGGATGCTTATGATGCAATGGGATAGATTAACTCTGGGCAGAATGGCAAAAGAACTGGGTTTTCCGAGAGACACGCTGGAAAAGGTATGCCGTCTGGCGGATGTGTTGAGATTCATGGAATCGGATGAGCTTTTGTCCGAAGGAATTGCTTTAAAAGGCGGCACTGCCATTAATCTTACTATTTTTGATTTGCCAAGACTTTCGGTGGATATTGATTTGGATTATTGCAGAAGTATTGAAAGGGAAGAAATGCTTGCAGACAGGGGGATTATCACAGACAAAATCAGCAAGTATATGATGGCAAACGGATATGTCCTGAGTCCGAAATCAAAGAGTTATCATGCACTGGATTCCTTTGTGTATGAATATGTAAATTGCGGAGGGACAAAGGATAATCTTAAGATTGAGATTAACTATATGCTGCGCTGTCATGTGCTTCCTGTGGCACGGAGAGAAGTAAGACTGCCATGGAATGAGGAAAAGCTTACCGTTTTTTCCGTAGCACCATTGGAGATATTTGCTTCTAAAACAGTAGCATTACTTACAAGAACAGCTCCACGAGATTTATATGATATGCATAACATGGTAAAATTTGGGCTGTTTGATGAAAGTGAGGAAGCGATGCTTCGTAAATGTGTCGTCTTCTATAGTGCAATCGGGTCAGCGCAGCCACCGGAAAAATTTGAGCTTAATAATATCGGGAACGTGTCATTCCGGCAGATTAAGCGTGATTTGAATTCAGTGCTTCGTAAAGGAGAACGATTTGACCTGGAATTTGTACAAAAGGAAGTAAAAGACTATCTTACATCTGTTCTGGTGCCCACAAAGGAGGAAAAGCTGTTCTGGAAGGCTTTCTCAGAAGGAAATTATTATCCTGACTGGGTATTCGGGGATAGTGATGAGTTTAGAAATGTAGCAAAGCATCCAATGGCATTATGGAAGTGCAGGGACAAGGAAGAAGATAAGAAGCCTATGGATAAAGATCATGAAAAGAGAGTGTAATGATTCTGATGCTTGTGCAAAAAGGGTTATGAAAAGTTTGAGATAGAAAATATATTACTTCATATATGGAATCAAGAAATATCTACTCCCAGCGTGTATGCTATATATACAGGTTGGATATGAAGCATCCTACTTGTAGAATGTATGGTGGGCTTCATCCATGATACTGTATGTGAGGAGAAAGGGAATGAGTACAGAAGTTTTAAAGGAGATTTTGGCTTATATAGATGAACATATTTATGAAAAAATCAGTTTGCTGGAAATGGCAGAAATGGCTGGTTATAGTCCATTCTATTTCAGTAAATTATTTTCAGAAATTATGGGTATACCAATAACCGGATACATTAGGATCAGAAAGCTACAATATGCGCTTGGTTCTTTGCTGGAGGGTAGGAAAGTTCTTGATGTATCACTTATGTATGCATTTGATTCTCACGAAGGATTTACACGTTCATTCACACAATTGTTTGGTTCCACGCCAAGTAAGGTGAAAAAGTATCTTACTTCGTATAAGGTGCCAGAATATTGTGTGCCAAACATAGAAGGAAGGAGAATGCGTATGGGAGCAGATAAGGAAAGCTTAATAGATAATATGCATCAGATTGTTTATGAAGTACTTAAAACGTCGTTTGAAGAGGCTGATGCAGGATTTTGCACGGAAATTAATATTACACTGTATGAGGATGGAAGAGTAAAGATAACTGATAATGGAAGAGGAATTCCTCTTTCACAAAATGAAAAGACAAATCAGCAGGTACTGGATAAAATACTTTCAGGCCATCCTATATCGAGTATAGAATATGCACAGATGGGTGATTTCGCCCAAGGTGGCATGCGGGTAATAAATTCATTATGCGAAAATTTGCGGATTAATGTGTATAGAGATAGTAACTGCTATAGTCAGGACTATGCAAGGGGGATTGCCCAACATGACGTGAATTCTTGTGAAATGGAACATTCGTCAGGTACAGAGATAATATTGAAACCAGATAGTCGGATTTTCGGGGATATCAGGTTTTCCACTGATATGATTCAGAAGTGGATAGAAGAGAATAATGTGACAGGAGCAATTGTTTGTATTAAAGAACAAAGTTATTAATTATGATTTACCGTTTGTTTTATGTTATTTGCATATTGAAAAAGGGGTGTTGAATATTTTTTTCGCCGTTTTTTTGACCTTGAATTTGCAGGAAAGGGAAATGCTTTTTTAATACAGAATATATTTCCTGTTATTGAAAAATATTTTGATCATATTCATACAGTGCAGGATCAGCCGGTGACAATACATAAAAAGCTTAATAAATTGCTAGTAGAAAATTTGAATGAAGTATTGGCTATGTATAATCTTGGAGTAAGGTTGACTTTTACAGATATTAGAGCAATTAAAACAATTATGGAAAGGGAATTGAACGAGATTTGATACTGAATGAGACTAAGTAAAATAAGGAGGAACGCAATAGACTATGGAGGAAAAATTATGAGTAACTCTTTTGATGAAACCATGCAAGGATTATTGGAAGCAGCGGAAATTGCAAAAGGAAATATTACGTTAACAGAGTAGGAAAATATGCCGGCTCCCACATTTTATGTCGCAGATAATGTGTAGATAAGATTGTTGAAATACGCAGAAAGAAGTTAGATACAATGAAAATCTACGATAGATAGACTGGGGTCTACGAAGGAAAAGTTGTCCTCATAGCGATAAAATTGTAAAATACAGTCATGAAAATCGTATTTTTATAGTTTTACGGGAGGAACAGCAATGGACCAGGAAAAGATTGGGGTATTCATTTCTACATTAAGAAAAGAGCATGGAATGACGCAACAACAATTGGCGGATGCGATTGGTGTCAGTAACAAAACAATATCCAAATGGGAATGTGGCAAAGGAATGCCGGAACTGGCATTGATTGTTCCGTTATGCCACATTCTGCAAATTAGTATTAATGAGTTCCTGTCAGGTGAACATTTGTTGGAAAACGGTTACACTGAAAAAGCTGAAGTCAATATGATGAATCTTTTACAGGAAACAGAAAATAGCAAAAAGAAAAGCCGAAGTTCATTATTGGCTTTTGGGATAACTGTGATAATTTTTTTATTCGTTGTTTTATATTCTGTTATTACCAATATGGGAATCAGTATGAATATGCTTTTTGTGGATATGCCTACATTATTGAGTATGTTTTTAGTTACTGCTTTATTTTTGCTGGGGACAAATTTTGGACTACCCTTTTTTGATTCCTTTCGGATTATTTTTGGAAAAAAGAAATCAGTATCAATAAAACAATTGTTTCAGGCAAAATCAGCGATAAAGCTTGCGAAAATCACATTTTTGGGAATGGGATTCCTCGAAAGCTGTATCAGCTTTATGGCGATTCAACCTATGGGGGAAGGAACACTTCTTTTTACAGGATTAAGTATTTCCATTTCAATTGCATTAAATGGAATTTTATATGGATTAATTGGTTTTCTGCTATTACTGCCAATTCAGGTAAGGTTAGAAATAATGTATATGCAGAAGCAGGAAGATAGTGAAAAGAAAACAGAGGATGATGCGGAATAAGTATTGTAAATATGCCCCACCAGCGGCTGCTGATAGGGCATTTGTTGTATAGGGTTCTTAGCTTTCGCTGTATTTCTCTTCGCAGTATTTGCAGCGGTAGATCTCTTTTTTCTCATCGGAGAGGACGAATACGTGGGGCAGTCCCTGCTCAATGGAAGTGATGCATCTGGGGTTGCGGCATTTGATGACGTTTTTGATCTGTTTGGGAAGTACCAGTACCTTCTTCTCTACGATCTCACCATTTTTGATGACATTGACGGTGATGTTGTGGTCGATGAATGCCAGTACATCCAGATCCAGCATATCGATGTCACATTCTACTTTCAGAATGTCTTTTTTGCCCATTTTTCCGCTGCGGGCGTTTTTGATGATAGCAACGGTGCAGTCTAACTTATCCAGCTGAAGGTGCTCATAGATTGAGAGACTTTTTCCGGCTTTGATATGATCGAGGACGAAGCCCTCTTCGATTTTTCCTACATTTAACATAGTAATCTCCATTCTGCAGGCACAGAGTGCTGCGTATGTTAACTTTAATATACGAATTCATAAGATAATTTTGCGGTCAGATACCGGAAAATTATGCTAGACCCAGCAAAGTCAGGATCAGAGCCATACGGACATAGACAGCGAACTGTGCCTGTTTGAAATAGGCGGCTCTGGGATCGTCATCGATCTCCACGGAGATCTCATTGATTCTGGGAAGGGGATGCAGCACCAGCATATCGGGCTTCGCCAGTTCCATTTTTTCAGGGGTCAGTACATAGAAATCTTTCAGGCGGACGTAATCCTCTTCGTTGAAGAAACGTTCCTTCTGCACACGGGTCATGTATAAGAGATCCAGCTTAGGCATCACATCTTCGAGACGGATAACTTCCTGGAAAGGAATGCCTTTCTCGCGGAGCATGTCGGTGACATAGTCGGGGATCTTCAGCTCTTCGGGAGAGATGAAGATGAATTTGATGCCTTCGTAGCGCACCAGTGCGTTGATCAGGGAGTGTACGGTACGGCCGAATTTCAGGTCACCGCACAGACCAATGGTAAAATTATTCAGATCGCCGTGGAGGCTGCGGATGGTCTGCAGGTCAGTCAGGGTCTGGGTGGGATGCTGGTGGCCGCCGTCACCGGCATTGATCACGGGGATCAGGGATTTCTCTGCGGCTACCATGGGAGCGCCTTCCTTGGGATGGCGCATAGCGCAGATGTCCGCATAGCAGGAGATGATGCGGATGGTATCGGATACACTTTCTCCTTTAGAAGCAGAAGAGGAAGCCGCATCGGAGAAGCCGATGACTCTGCCGCCTAAACGGGTCATGGCGGTTTCAAAGCTTAAGCGGGTACGGGTGCTGGGCTCATAGAAGCAGGTGGCGAGGATCTTGCCGTCGCATTTGTGGGCGTATTTGGCGGGATCCTTCTCAATGTCGTCTGCCAAAGCGAACAGCTTGTCCAGTTCCTCAACAGAGAAGTCAAGTGGGTTCATCAAGTGTCTCATTTTTTCATTTCCTCATTTCTGCGCTGCTATTTTCGACACAGTGACCGTACGGAATAGGAGAATCCGTGTTCACTTGTGTATGCGACATCATAAGAATACAGCGCTTTTCTTATGATGCGGGTAGAAACAGGGTCCGCACAAAGCGGACAGCTCATACCCTGACCAGAAAAAAGTCGAAGAGGAAAAACTCTTCGACTTTAAAATTACTGTTGATAAGATAACAGATCCGTTACGGGTTTCCGCTTGGGAGCAACGGGTGCTTCTGCGGGATAACCGATGGGGATCAGTGCGATCAGGTCCTGATTTTCAGGAATCTCAAGGAGATCAGCAGCTTCCTGCTGATCGAAAATACCCATGATCACGGTGCCAAGGCCCTGCTCGTAAGCAGCCAGGCAAAATGCTTCGCTGGCAACACCGGCATCGAACATCTGCCATGCATCGCCTCTGGCGGTAGTGAAGGAGCCGTCTCTCTCGAAACCGCTTCTGCCCTTGATCACGGTTACTGCAACGACCATGGGAGCGTTCTCCATGATCTTGCCATTACCCGGGAAGGAGGAAGTACATGCTGCCAGTTTCGCTTTCTTTTCGCCTTCCACAGCGATATAACGAACGATTTGCGTATGCTTCCAGCTGGGAGCATAAGAAGCTGTCTCTACGATCTGAGCCAGAAGCTCATGAGATACCGGCTGATCCGTATACTGACGGATACTTCTGCGGCCTGTGATACATTCTTTTGCGGTCATTGTTTATCCTCCTGTATTTTTACATTTGTAACATAATACCATTTCTCCGTAGGAGAATCAAGCAGGAAAAAGTGAAAAATATAGAAAATTTGTGTGGATATGATAGAAAGGTTTTGCATTCCCGGATAGGATATCATATAATGAGGCAAAGAGAACTATATCGATGAAGCCGGTTGTGTAAAAGACGGTTCTACTGTACGTTACAGCGGCTGTGGAATACCGGACCAGGCAATAAAAGGAGGGCATTATGTCTGTAGAATTTGTGGAAAAGAAGCGCTGGTTATTTTTGGGATTACCTTTTACTTTTACCAAGTATGTGATCAAAGAGGATATGATCACTGTGGATACGGGTGTGTTCACCAAGGTAGAGAATGACTGCTATATGTACAAGGTACAGGATGTGGAGCATACGGCAAGTATCTGGGAGAGAATGGCAGGACTTGGTACCATTGTCTGTTATACCGGTGATACCACTCATCCCAAACTGTTGATCGAGCATATCCGCAATTCCAAAGCGATCAAGGAGTTTATTTTGAAGGAGTCGGAAGAAGCCAGATTGAAGCGCAGAACCGTGAACATGCTGGATATCGGTTCCGGAGAGGTTGAGGATATTGACGACTTACAGTAATCGTATGAGCAAAAATACGAAACAATTTACAGGCATCAAAGCCAGGGCTTTTGCCCCGGCATCATATAGTAAATGTAGTATAAGATATGGGGCCTTCCGGGGTCCTGTTTTTTCGGGAGAAGAGATTTATGGAACTTGATATGACGAAGGGCAGCCCTTCTAAGCTGATTACAAAATTTATCATTCCTATTATCATAGGTAATATTTTCCAGCAGTTATACAGCATGGTGGATACCATTATCGTGGGTCGGTTCGTAGGTGTAGATGCATTGGCGGCAGTAGGAGCCACCGGGTCGGTAAGCTTCCTGATCCTGGGATTTACCCAGGGACTGACCACCGGATTTACTGTGCTGACGGCACAACGCTTCGGAGCCGGGGACCGGGAGGGTATGCGCAAAAGTATCGGAAGCGCAGCCATCCTGTCGGTGATCGTGACAATCTTGATGACGGCAGTCAGTATGGCCAGCATGGACAGTCTGCTTCGGGTGATGAATACTCCGGAAGATATTTTCGATATGACGAAGGAATACATTATGATCATCTGTGCGGGAATTGCCTGCAATGTATTGTATAACCTGTTGTCCAGTATCCTGCGTGCCATCGGCAATAGTGTGGTGCCGTTAGTATTGCTGGTGATCGCTTCGGTGACGAATATTGTCCTGGACTATGTACTGATCGTTTACGGTCATATGGGAGTGGGCGGTGCAGCTTATGCGACTATCATTTCTCAGGGATTATCCGGTGTACTGTGTCTGATTTATATTATTAAGAGCGTACCTACACTGCATATCCGTCCGGAGCATTGCAGACTGGAAAGTCAGTGTGTGAAAAATCAGCTGACAGTGGGAATTCCCATGGCATTGCAGTTTTCCATTACTGCTATCGGTACCATTCTGGTACAGGCAGCACTGAATCTGCTGGGTTCTACCGTGGTGGCATCTTATTCTGTCTCCTGCAAGGTGGAACAGCTGGTGACACAACCCTTTGCTGCAATGGGTGTGACTATGGCAACTTACTGTGCGCAGAACCGCGGTATCAATGATCTGGACCGTATCCGGAAGGGCGTGAAAGCTGCCAATATCATGTCCGGTGTCTATGCGGTGCTTGTCTACGGACTGGTATATATAGCGCTTCCTTATATTGTACCGCTGTTCATCTCCGAACAGATTGAGATGGTATGCGGCTATGCCAGAACGTATATTACGATCTGTGGCATGTTCTTCATTCCGCTGGGAATGATATTTATCTTCCGAAATGCGCTGCAGGGCTGTGGCTTTGGCTTCATGCCCATGATGGGCGGTGTGGTGGAACTGTTGAGCCGTGGTATCGTGGCTTTTGCGGCAGCGCATCTGATGAGTTATGTGGGTGTGTGCTTTGCCAATGCCTCAGCCTGGCTGACCGCAGGTATTTTCCTCTGGATTGCTTATCATTTCCTCATGAAGAAGATGGTGCGGGAAAAAAAGGTTCATGAGGAACGGATGCTGGCAGAAGCAATGCAGTAATGCTGTAAAACGTCTCAGGGCAGGATCTTTTCAAAAAACAGTCCTGCCAGGAACCACCAGGGAGCATAGTCCAGCCGGATGATCCGGTGGATGTGGAAACGGCTTTTGCCGTAATCCCAGGGGCAGAGACCATGCTTCCACAATAGGCGCCCGCTGAGATACTCCACGGTGAAGATCATTGCCATATAGAACAGCCCGCGTCCGGGACGACTGATGTGCAGGTGTGCAAATAGCCGTTTGAAGGGTGCAAGCAGGCAGGCGGAGCCGTAGATCGGGAACATCCACAGGGAAGTATTACCGGTAAGACGCAGATCCCTGCGCCGAAGGGAGTGTAGCGCTGTGAACAGGATCTCCATGCACCAGCCACACAGTCCGCACAGGAGAAAGCTCTTGCCGAAGGTTTTAAAAGAGTTTGCGATGGATTTTGTCATTTTCATGGACATAGTATATGAAATTTTCAGCGTATGATACGGGAGAGATTGCTATGAACTATCAGGAAGCAATGGAATATATGGAAAAAGTGGGAACTTACGGCATCGTTCCGGGGCTGGACAGCATCCGGGAACTGTGCAGGAGACTGGGAAATCCGCAGGATGAATTAAAATTTGTGCATATTGCGGGAACCAACGGAAAAGGATCCACACTTGCCTATATTTCCGGCATCTTACAGGCTGCCGGATACCGTGTGGGAAAATATATATCACCTGTTATTATTGAATATTGTGAAAAAATCCAGATCGGAAAGCAGAAGATCACGCATAAGGATCTGTGTGAAGGACTGGAGATCATAAAAAAGCATTGTGATGCTATGGTAAGTGACGGCTTCCATCATCCGACGCCTTTTGAGATCGAGACGGCGCTGGCTTTTTGGTATTTCAGGGAAAAACAGTGTGATATCGTCGTACTGGAGACCGGTATGGGCGGCAGGGAGGATGCTACAAATCTGATCACGACCACGCAGGTGGCGGTACTGGCTTCCATCGGTATGGATCATATGAAATTCTTAGGGAACAGTCTGGAGGAGATCGCAGCACACAAGACAGGAATCTGTAAGCCGGGATGTCAGGTGGTCTCCATGCGGCAAAAAGAAGCGGCACAAAAGGTTGTGGAGCAGACGGCGGCAGCGCTTGGCTGTATACTGACCATCGCAGATGTGGCAAATGCAAAACATGTGAAATACGGACTGAAAAAGCAGACCTTCGATTATGGAAATTATAAAAAGCTGGAGATCACCCTTGCGGGGAAATTCCAGATAGCAAATGCTGTGCTGGCGGTAGAAGCGGTGCAGGCTCTGGAAAAATGCGGTTACGAGATCAAAGAGACTGCCATTCGAAAAGGCCTGAGGGAGACTGTCTGGAACGGAAGGCTGCAAATACTGGAAGAACACCCGTTATTTATAGTGGACGGCGCGCATAACGAGGATGCAGCCGCAAAACTTGCGGATTCCATAGAATTCTATTTTACAAACAAAAGAATTATCTATATAATGGGAATGTTAAAGGATAAGGAAGTGGACCGCGTGATCGCACTGACGGAGAAGTATGCGGATCAGATTCTCACGGTGACACCTCCGGACAATCCCAGAGCCATGCATGCTTATGATCTGGCAACGGAGGTGGCAAAGGTACACCCCAATGTGACGGCGGTGGACAGCCTGGAAGAGGCAGTGGAGCTTAGTCACCTGCTGGCAGGACGGGATGATGTGATATTGTGCTTCGGCTCTCTCTCTTATCTGGGAAGAATCCTGAAGCTCATGGAGAAGAGACAGACAGCAGGGAATAAACGGAAAGCGAAGCGGTGAAAATGGTAGATCAGAAGAAAGTACAGGAAGCAATAAAGCTTTTACTGGAAGGAATTGGGGAAGATACCGATAGAGAAGGACTGAAGGAGACACCGGAGCGGATCGGCAGGATGTATGAAGAAATCTGCGGTGGTATGGATCAGGATGCGGGAGAACATCTGTCGAAGGTCTTCTCCGTAGAGAATAACGAGATGGTACTGGAGAAGGATATTACCTTCTATTCTATGTGTGAGCATCATCTGATGCCTTTTTACGGCAAAGCTCATGTTGCGTATATCCCCGATGGCAAGGTTGTGGGTCTGAGTAAGCTTGCCAGGACTGTGGAGGTATATGCCAGAAGATTACAGATCCAGGAGCGCATGACGGCACAGATCGCCGATGATATCATGAAATATCTGGCGCCTCAGGGAGTTATGGTAATGTTGGAAGCAGAGCATATGTGCATGACCATGCGCGGGATCAAAAAGCCCGGCAGTCAGACCGTTACCATGGTGACAAGGGGAGTCTTTGCGGAGAATAAGGAATTGCAGGACAGATTTTTACAGCTGGTGAACCGGTAGAGATTATGGATAGAATTGATAAAATATTAAATCATGATTTGTTTTTATATCATTTAGGACGAAACAATGCGGCAGAAGCAGACAGACGCTTCTGCCGTCATGGTATGGTGCACTTTCTGGATGTAGCCAGGATCGGTACGATCATAGCGCTAGAGGAAGGACTTAAGATCGACCGGGAATGGATCTATGCGGCGGCACTGCTCCACGATTGTGGGAAACATGAACAGTACGAGAATGGCATTCCGCATGAGCAGGCCAGTGCACGGATCGCGCCGGAGATTCTGAAGACTTGTGGATTCAATGATGAAGAAACGGGTGTTATTGTAACGGCGATCTCCAGACACAGGGATCCTGAGGCAGCGAAGGAGAAGAATCTAAATGGCATCCTGTACCGGGCGGATAAGGCAAGCCGTGCCTGCTTTGCGTGCGATGCGGAGAAGGATTGCAACTGGAAAGACGGCAAGAAGAACCTGACCATTAAGTACTGAGAGGGAGAAGACAAATGAAGATTGGCAACAGAGAGTTTCAGACGAAGGGACATACTTATGTAATGGGAATCCTGAATGTGACCCCGGATTCTTTTTCCGACGGAGGAAAGTGGAATGACAGAGACCGGGCATTGAAGCATGTGGAAGAAATGATTGCTGAGGGGATGGATATTGTGGATATCGGCGGAGAATCCACCAGACCGGGTTATACCCTGCCGGGTTATACCCTGTTATCCGATGAAGAGGAGATTGCCAGAGTCGTACCCATGATCGAGGCGGTGAAGGCAAATTTTGACATTCCTATTTCACTGGACACCTACAAAAGCGGTGTGGCAGAGGCGGGAATCCTTGCAGGAGCGGACCTCATCAACGATATCTGGGGATTGAAATATGATAACTGTATGGCAGAGGTCATTGCGAAGAGCGGTCTGCCCTGTTGTCTGATGCATAACCGTAAGGAAGCGGATTATCGGGATTTCATGCAGGATGTGGCAGCGGATCTGGCGGACACGATCCATTTGGCGGAAGCGGCAGGCATCGCGGATGAGAAGATCATCTTGGACCCCGGGGTGGGCTTCGGCAAGACCTATGAGAACAATCTGGAGATCATCAACTGTCTGGAAGAACTGAATATGTTCGGTTATCCGTTGCTTTTAGGATGCAGCCGCAAATCCGTGATCGGACTGACACTGGATCTGCCGGTGACAGAGAGAGTAGAGGGGACGCTTGTGACCACCATGTTCGGTGTGCAGAAGGGATGCATGTTCGTCCGTGTGCATGATGTGAAGGAAAATGTCCGCACCATTAAAATGTGTGAAGCCATTTTAAACAGCAGTAACTGATATTTTGCGAAGAAGCGTTGGGAAAGGCGGAGTCGGCAAATGAAAAAAGGCACTTATGAGGACCAGATCCGTATCGAAGAATTGGAAGTATACGCGCATCACGGCGTATATCCGGAAGAAAATGAAAAAGGACAGCATTTTTATGTGAATGCCACGTTATATACGAATACCCGTCCGGCAGGACTGGCGGATGACTTAAGTCTCTCCACCAATTACGGAGAGGTCTGTCAGTTTATCACGGAGTTCATGCAGCAGCATACTTTTCAACTGATCGAAACGGTGGCGGAGCGGACTGCTTACGAAGTATTACAGCATTTTCCGCTGGTACAGGGACTGGATTTGGAGATCCGCAAGCCCGAGGCTCCGATCCCATTACCCTTTGGCAGTGTATCTGTGGCGATTCACAGGGAATGGCATGAAGCCTATATTGCCGTGGGTTCCAATATGGGAGACAGCAGAGAGCATATCGCGCAGGCTTTGGGACAGCTTCAGAAGAACAAAGACATCAGAGTGGAAAAGGTGTCGGAGCTGTTGGAGACACTACCTTATGGCGTCGTAGAGCAGGATAATTTCGTAAATGGAATGTTTGAGATCCGGACGCTGCTTGCACCGGAAGAATTATTACAGGAGCTGCACCGTATTGAGCAGATGGAAGGAAGAGAACGTAAGCTTCACTGGGGCCCCCGGACACTGGATCTGGATATTATCTTCTATGATGATCTGGTGTATGCTTCCGAGGATCTGGTGATTCCGCATATAGATATGGAGAATCGTTATTTTGTACTGAAGCCTTTGAGTGAGCTGGCACCGAATTTCCGTCATCCCATTACGCACAAGACCGTAACACAGATGTTGTCGGAGCTCCCTGTGGATCTTACGGAAGGAAACGAAGCGTAAAACGGGCACAGAGACCGATGAACAGACCGGTCACCAGACCGCTTAACAGTAAAAACGGCAGATAGACCAGCACAGCGGGAACAGAAGTCAGTAAAAACGCAACACCAATCTGCCCCAGATTATGAAAAACAGCTCCGGTCATACTTGCAAGGAACAGATAATGTCCATGCAACAGCCGTTGCACAAATACCATTGCCAGAAGGCACAGGAGACCGCCGGAGAGACTGTACAGGAGACTGATGGCCTGACCGAAGAACAGGGACGCTAAAAGAATCCGCACCAGAAGCACGAAAAAAGCATCTCTTGCGGAATATTTCCATAGAACAACAAGCGTTATTATATTGGCAAGCCCCAGCTTAATGCCGGGGATCGGAACAATGGGGGGAAGAGCACTTTCCACGGCATACAGCGCCAGCGCAATGGCAGAGAGCAGGGAAAGCGTCGTCAGTTTTTTTGTATTTACAGGTGGTTTCATAAAAATCTCCATGCCTTTCGTGATTCGTAAACGCAGTGCAGACAAAATAATATTTTATCATCAATAGGTCACGCCGTCCGGAACCGGTGCAGTGTCATCCGGAACGGAAACCTCTTCTCTGACCTGGATCACCAGCCGGTTGGGCAGACAGGTGATGGGAAGCAGTGAGGTGCTGATAAATCCCTGATGCACACAGATCTGATCCGGACAATTGGCAGAGATAATGGCGATGCTGCCCGGACGGACGCAGACGGTGTTCGAGGCACCGTTCGCTCCCGGAACTTCAAAGGTATATTCGTCAGTCACTGTGTCCAGACGGATGGTCTCAAGTAATTAACCGCTTTGATAAATGTCAGCATAGAGCGCCTGACCGTTTCCGGTGGAACTGTGGGAGACCGCATAGATCCGGATTCCGCAAAGGATGGCTATTACAAGCAGAACTGCTGCAAGGAGAACTGCTTTTTTTCGATCATTCATGGAAGCATTCATAGGAATAAGGAACTCCTTTCGATGAGAACAGTATAGCAAAAGGAATGTAAAAAATGAAGAAGTATTTGAAAATGCCGTGGGCGGTGCGCCTGGCAACGCTTTTTGCAATGATCCCGGCGCTTTTTCTGGGAGGCTGCGGACAGCAGACCGAATGCGAAAATAGCATAGATACCGCCATGGGAACTGTGATCTCCCAGACTGTTTATGTCACCGGAAATTCCCCGACTGCAACGAACGGAGAAACAGATGAAAAGGTAACGGAGGTTGTATTGCAGAAACTAAACGACCTGGAACAACAGGAACTTTCCTGGCGGTTGGATAGTGCGGAAGTGGCGAAGATCAATGCAACCGCCGGAAAGGGACCGATACAGGTCTCCGCCGCGATGGCAGGCTGGCTGAAACGATGCCTGCAGATCTCGGAACAGACAGGTGGGGCTTTCGATGTGAGCATCGGTAAGCTCAGCCGACTGTGGGACATTGATACCTGGGCGGCAGCAGATGACCCGCAGGACTATGAACTTCCGGAGCGGGAGGAAATAGAACAGGCATGCGCTTTGGCAGGCTGGCAGCAGATGATATTGGAACAGCGGACGAACAGTACAGTGGTGAGTATTCCGGCGGGAATGCAGATAGACCTCGGAGCAGTGGGAAAAGGGGTGGCACTGGATGAGATCCGGAAGATCCTGGAGGAATATCCGGAGGTAAGCGGAGCCGTGATCTCTGTGGGAGGCAGCATTTTAACCTACGGAAATAAGCCGGAGGGCGGCACCTGGCAGATTGCGGTGACAGATCCGCTGGAGCCTTCGCAAAGTGCAGGAGTGCTGACGCTGGCTGGCGGGTACTGTGTATCCACCTCGGGGGACTACGAGCGGTATGTGGAAGTGGATGGTGTCAGATATCATCATATACTGGATCCCCGGACCGGCTCCCCGGCGCGCAGCGATGTGGCGGGATTTACCATCGTGACCAAGGACGGATTTTTAAGTGATGCGCTGTCTACTGCCTGCTTTGTATTGGGATCGGAGGAAGGACAGAAGCTCCTGGAAAAATACGATGCAGAAGCATTGTTCATCGACCATGCGGGGACGATTACCATGACAGAGGGGATGCAGCAATATTTCCATTTGTCGAATTCTCAGAAATAGTGTATAGTAAATATAGTCAACCGTAGATAACAGCAGGTGCGGCAGGCATCCGCTGATACAGCAATGATAATGGAGATTACGATGGAAGAGAAGAATAGTTATCTCTCCGCTGATCCGGAGACCATAAGACAGATCGATGAGAAGATGCCGCCGGAAGAGGAACTTCAGGATCTGGCAGAGTTTTTCAAAGTGTTTGGAGATGCAACGAGATTAAAAATTTTGTCGGTACTGTTGTGCTCTGAGATGTGTGTGTATGATATTGCCACGCTGCTGGGCATGTCTCAGTCTGCTATTTCTCATCAGCTGCGGGTATTGAAGCAGATGGATCTGGTGAAAAACCGCAGAGATGGCAAGACGATTTTTTATGCGTTGGCAGATGACCATATCATCACGATCCTGAATCAGGGTCTGAATCATATCGAAGAAGGCTGAAAATAATTTGCAACAGGAACGAAAAATAAGAGCCGCAGGCGGAATGTCTGCGGCTCTTGCTATGTTATTATTCTGTAACTATTCAGAGCAGTATTCGCAAAATCGCATCTTCGATGCTTTTTTTTTGCTCATACAAGCTGCTTCGCCAAAGAAATATGAGCGGATGCTCTTACAAATGCAAGCATTCGACGAACATCCGCTGATATTTCATGGCTCTGAATCGTTACATTATTTTTTCATAGCATCC
>ENA-OPRV01000946-OPRV01000946.1-human-gut-metagenome-genome-assembly--contig:-NODE-946-length-16847-cov-2.895248_pt1 | contig 16847 bp, 16 predicted proteins | sample MGYA00241896_ERZ501886 | MGnify/ENA primary metagenome ERZ501886 (study PRJEB25962, sample SAMEA2042452) | human gut metagenome | biome: human gut; feature: human-associated habitat; material: faeces... | reverse complement strand
CCTTGCCGGCACCCACCAAGGTATGGATTTCATCAATGAAGAGGATAATGTCTCCTTCCGACTTCTTCACTTCGTTGATAACGGCCTTCAGACGTTCTTCAAATTCGCCTTTGTATTTGGCGCCCGCCACCAGTGCTCCCATATCCAGGGAGTAGACTTGTTTGTTCTTCAAGTTCTCGGGGACGTCTCCACGCAAGATACGGTGGGCAAGTCCCTCTACGATAGCTGTTTTACCGGTACCCGGTTCACCGATAAGAATCGGGTTGTTCTTGGTACGCCGGCTCAGAATCTGCAGGACACGCCGTATCTCTTCGTCACGGCCGATGACGGGATCCAGTTTGCCGCTGCGGGCTGCTTCGTTCAGATTGATGGCATACTTTTCCAATGACTGGTAAGTGTCTTCGCTGGATTGTGAAGTTACTTTTTCTCCTTTTCGCAGTTCGTTGATGGCTTCCCGCAGTTCGCGTTCCGTCATCCCGGCATCTTTCAGAATGGTGGATGCAGTGCTTTTCACATTCAGCAAAGCCAGCAGTACCGGTTCCAGGGAGACGAATTCATCACCCATTTCCTTGGAATATTGGGTGGCCTTCTGGAACACTTCGTTCGTTTCACGGCTCAGGTATGGCTCTCCGCCGGATACCTTGGGCAGAGAATCAATTTGCTTGTCCAGTACAAGTGCTATCTGCTGACCGTTCATGCCCAGCTTCTGGAAGATGAAGTTGGTGACATTTTCACCCACTTTCATCACGCTTTGAAGCACATGCACGGGCTCGATGGCTTGCTGTCCACGGCTTTGTACCAGGTTCACAGCCTCCTGCACCGCTTCTTGCGCTTTAATGGTAAAGTTGTTAAAGTTCATATTTTGTTCTCCTTTCTATTTTATCAGTTTCATAACACTTGGGAAGGCGCAAAAGATTTGCCATTGGCACATTTCGGACAAATTGTCTGCATATAAATCTTGTGAAATGACAAATTGTCTGTAAATCAGTCGCTTTGTTCCTTTCTACTTCTTTAGATAAGAAGTTGGAGCAAAGTTCCTTTTCGTATTAAACTCTATTGGTTAAAGAGAAGGGCAAATAAGGATGTCATGCATGAGATGTGCATCTCATGTAGTACGAGGTGTACATCTCATGTAGTACGAGATGCACATCTTATGTAGTGAGGGCCTATATGTTTTAGTAGCTAAGTCTTTGTGTTCCAGCTTCAAGGTTTCCGTGTTGCGGGGGAAGGATATTCTCTTTCCGCTTCGGAGATATAGATTAATTGCTTGGGATGATACAAGTTATTGATAAATTTGTCGTACTTTTACTGCTTCAAAGTTTAGTGCTTTCTGTGTGGTAGGTTTTTGGAGCTCCGCTTGCAGAGGAGCATTATGTATAATTATGTATTAAGATAGGAGATAATGGAGGATAAGATAAAGTTTCCGGCAAATGTGATATTGATAGATGTTGCATTTCTGAATGAAGTGGTATATGGTGCAAAGAACTTTTTGGAAGGTAAGTTGGGACGGAAGCTACCCGATGTTGACCTGCCGGCATGGTTGAGCTATCTGGCATTGGACGCCGGCTTGAGAGAACAAGAAAATGAGGTGGAAGTGTTGCTGGTGCATACTCCGGCAGCGGACGTGCTGAAGTGTTGTGAACCATCCGATGTGAATAAACTGAATCACCAGGCATGCCGTACGCCGCTGGGCGAATTTACATTTTCTTCCGTCACCTCTTCCGGTTTAGTCTCGACCGAAGAGTTGTTTCTTGACCTGATGAACCTGGCACTTGATTCTGCAGATGTGAAGTGTTTGATGCTGTTGCCTTTCCATCAGGTATATGGTAATGGAGTGGAGGAGAAGCTGGCGGGTTTCTTCAAAGACAAGAATGAGGAAGAACGGGGCAAAGCTGTGTACTTCATTACGGAGGAACCTCTGAGCCCGGTGTATTGCCGCCTGGAGCCGGTGTTTTATTCTTTGGCGCATGCTTTCGGCATCAAGTCTGACGAGTTATAAGATATAAGAAGTATATGAGTGATTTCCGTTTAAAAGTGTTTCAGTCTGTTGCCAAGAACTTGAGTTTTACAAAGGCTTCGCAAGAGTTGTTTGTAAGTCAGCCGGCTATAACCAAGCATATCCAGGAGCTGGAGGCCACTTATCAGACGAGGCTTTTCGACCGGCAGGGAAGTAAAATCAGTTTGACCGAGTCAGGCCGGCTGCTTTTGGAGCATTGCGAACGGATATTGGAGGACTATAAACGGCTGGAATATGAAATGCACTTGTTACATAACGAATATATTGGAGAACTCAAGTTGGGAGCCAGCACTACCATTGCGCAGTATGTGCTTCCTCCGTTGCTGGGCAGTTTTATCGGCAAGTTTCCGCAGGTCAACTTGTCCTTGCTCAATGGAAATTCCCGGGAAATAGAAGCCGCTTTGCAGGAACACCGCATTGACTTGGGATTGGTGGAAGGGGTTTTCCGCCTTCCCAATCTGAAGTATACTACTTTTCTTGAGGATGAACTGGTAGCGGTAGTCCATTCCAAAAGCCGTTTACAATTGCCCGAAGAGATTACTCCCCAGGATTTGCCCGCTATTCCTTTAGTGCTTCGTGAGCGCGGTTCGGGTACGCTGGACGTGATAGAACGCTCACTCCAGAAGCACGGCGTCAAGCTTTCCTCACTCCATGTACTGATGTATCTGGGTAGTACCGAAAGCATCAAGCTCTTTCTTGAAAACTCCGATTGCATGGGAATCGTGTCTATCCGTTCCATCTGCAAGGAACTGGCGGCAGGCACTTTCCGCGTGGTCGAGATAAAGGATATGCCCATGCTTCGCGACTTCTGCTTTGTCCAGTTGCAAGGGCAGGAAGGAGGGTTGTCACAAGCCTTTATGAACTATATGTTTATGTCCCGATAACAATAAGTTATAGTCTATAAGTAGAAACGATTGGCGGGTGTACTAAAATAGAACTACCTTTGCATCCGGAAAATTAAGGAATAAACATTAGTAATAATAGTAAAATAAACAGTATGGCTTCAAATCGAGTTTTGGCTAAAAGCATTAATATGCCTTTTCTTCAAAGTAATAATAAATTTATTTATGTATCTCTTCTGGTTGTCCTCTCCTTCTTTCTGCTGCTGGATTATGTGCCCGGTATGCATGCCTATTCGGCATGGGTCACTCCGCCGTTGGCGTTGTTCTTGGGGTTGGCCTTTGCGTTGCTGTGTGGGCAGGCACATCCGAAGTTCAATAAGAAGACTTCAAAGTACCTGTTGCAATACTCTGTTGTAGGGTTAGGATTTGGAATGAATCTGCAGGCTTCCCTGGCTTCGGGTAAGGAGGGAATGGAGTTCACGATTATTTCTGTAGTGGGGACATTGCTCATCGGCTGGCTCATAGGACGTAAGTTCCTGAAAGTGGACCGTGACACTTCCTATCTTATCAGTTCCGGTACGGCTATCTGCGGAGGCAGTGCCATTGCGGCTGTGGGGCCGGTGTTGAAGGCAAAGGATAGCGAGATGTCTGTGGCATTGGGCACCATTTTTATATTGAATGCCATTGCATTGTTTGTTTTTCCGATGATAGGCCACGCTTTGAACATGAGCCAGCATGAGTTCGGCACATGGGCGGCCATTGCCATACATGATACGAGTTCGGTAGTGGGGGCAGGTGCCGCATATGGCGAGGAGGCCCTGAAGGTGGCAACGACTATAAAGCTGACACGTGCCTTATGGATTATTCCTTTGGCTCTGGTAACTTCGTTCATCTTTAAGAGTAAGGGACAGAAAATCAGTATTCCCTGGTTCATCTTCTTCTTTGTGCTGGCTATGATTTTCAATACTTATGTGCTGGGGACTACCGAAACGGGTGCCATGATTGGGGAGGGAATCAATTCTTTGGCCCGCAAGACGCTGACTATCACTCTGTTCTTTATCGGTGCCTCTCTGTCACGTGATGTACTGAAGGCAGTAGGCATCAAGCCCTTGATACAAGGCACCTTGTTGTGGATAGTGATTAGTGTGAGCACGTTGGCATATATCTACTTGTTCTGATTGCATCGGTCCGGCAGTTCTTGAAGTATAACTTCCGGTTGAAGAAGTCGGTAGGATTTTTGCAACGTATTTCTTTCCTCATTGGATATATAGACGAATACACATCTCGGGATAACCGGGGTGTGTATTTCTTTTAATATCCTTCCCCATTGACGCCGGACCGGAGCAAGTGGAAGCCAAGTTATGATACCTTTTGCTTCCAGCATTGCTTTTGTCCTCGGTTCGGCGTGCTGACCAGTTAATACAATGTTCCAGAAATGTGGTTCTTTCAGCTGTTTTTTTATATCTTGAGAAGTCATAGTTAGTTCACTTTTTTGATGATAAAGTCGAAAGAGGTGAAGAATTGAGGGTGCTTACCGATAGATATGGGAAGGATAATGGTAATGGAGGAATTCCTTCCTTTCCGAATATCTTTCTTGTTGTATATTTGAGAGTTATTTGCCGTATAAGTTGTCACACCAATCTTTTGGCTTGTTTCTGCCTGGCTTTTTATTATTGCAAAGGGAGTTTCCGCTTCTGCCAGTATGGGGTATTTGACTTCTGAGGTTCTTCCGTCCACAATGAATTGCATATTTTCCCAGTTTATTCGGATATCTTCTGAAGAGTTGTTGCGAATTATAATTTCCCATTGGGAGTCGTTTGGAATAAACTTATAAGTAACCCCATCTTTTGTATACTCTAATTTCCCTTTTTGGTTCTCCAGCCATTTAAAGGATACTTGGCATCCCGCATCAACGTATTGTGCAGATAAAGTGGTTGGAAATAGGAGAAACAGCAAAATGGCCAGCTTATTTTTCTTCTTATATTTCCGGTAGTCATTGTATATCCATAGCATAATAAAAATAATGCCGATAGGGATGGCTATGAGAATACATGTCAGTAAATTCATGATAGCAGATATTATTTGTTTGTTTATATGAATATGTTGCAAAAGTATCATAAAATATTTGATAAAACAAACGAATTATGAATAAAAAGAACGATACATACAGACAAATTGGTATTGGTGTTCCTTATAATATGAATGATTAATTTGTACCTTCATATAAATGGAAAAAAGTAATATATACATCGGAGAGATAATCAAGAACGTGATGCTTGAACAGCAGGTTACCAAGGCGGAACTTGCACGAAGACTGAAAGTTAAGCCTCAAAGTGTAGACTATATGCTTACGAGAAAAAGTGTTGATACGGATACGTTGTATAATGTCTCACGTGCCTTGAACTACGATTTTGCTTTGTTGTATTCCATTCATAAGGAACAGATAAATTATGATACGTTAGAGCAGGAATACAGACTCTCCACAGCGAAGGTGTTGGTGGAGCTTGAGCTGAAGCCTGAAGACATTGCAAAATTGAATCTTAAAAAGCGGATTGCTGATGTCTTGAAATAAACGCACTCTTGGGCTGGTGCTATTGGTGTTTTCATTTTTTTTCCATTTTTTCTTCCTGGTCGTGTAACAAAATCCTTTCCCCCTACGTCTGAAGGGTATAAACAGGAATCTACTATTGATAAATAGCCCATGGACGCTGAAAGTTTTAAAAAAGAGTTTCTGCCATATCATCGCAAATTGTACTGCATAGCTTATAGGCTGTTGGAGAATGCTGCCGATGCTGAAGATTTGGTGCAGGAAGCTTATCTGAAGTTGTGGGACAAGCGGGAAGGACTGGCCATTATCAGTAATCCGGAAGCATTCAGCGTTACTCTGGTGAAAAATATGTGCTTTGATTTGCTTCGTTCGGGAAAGTATACTTTGAGCAGACAGAGTGTGGAGTTGGCCGAAGTGCATAATATGTCTCAAGCAGATAACTTTGAAGTGAGGGATGAAGTGCAGCAGGTAAGGCACATCATTGCCCATCTGCCGGTGCAACAGCAGAAAATAGTAACGTTGCGTGATGTCAAGGGATGTTCTTATGAAGAGATAGAGCAGGTCACGGGATTGAATGCTACCAATGTCCGTGTACTGTTGTCCCGGGCAAGAAAAAAGATACGTGAGGAATTTAATAAATGGAGTAACTATGAAAGTCGAGGAAATTGAAAGGCTGCTCGCCGAATTTTATGAAGGGAATACCAACGAGCAGGAAGAAGAGTTGTTGAAGGAAGCTTTCAGAACCGAAGAAGTGCCCGAGCACTTGCAGAAGGACAAGAAACTCTTTCTCAGCTTTTTTCCCGGGGAAGTGGTGGATAATGTTCCCGCCGGATTGGAGGATAAACTGAGCCGGATGATTGATGAAAAGGCTGAAGAGGAACAACGTTTTTTCCACCGGAACAAGGCCAAACGTAATTGGCGCTGGATAGGAGGTATTGCTGCCACCATTCTGGTTCTTGTAGGTGTAGGTTATGGCATTACGAACATGGGAGAGGATATGCGTCCTCCTACACCTCAGGACACTTTCTCTGATCCGGAAGCTGCTTATAAGGCATTGCAGGCCACTTTAATCGAGGTGTCTGCGAATCTGAACAAGGGAATTGAACAGATAGAGGAAACGCGGATAGACGTAACGAAGGTGAACCAGGAAGTAAGAAAAGAAATTCAACAATAATCTGATATGAAAACAATGAAAATGATTTTGGCAGGTGTACTGCTGATGTTGCCTTTGCTTTGCCAGGCACAGAAGAACCTATTCAACAAGTATGGAGATATGAAAGGCGTGTCGTCCGTCTACATATCCAAGGCAATGATAGAAACGAATCCCAACTTGTTTACTAAAGATGTTTATATTGGGAAAGTGTCCGGACAGTTGAACTCTGTGCAGGTACTTTCTACAATGGATAATAATGTAAAGAAAGAAATGCGTAAGGATCTTCGTTCTTTGGTGCAGTCTTCCAGATATGAATTGCTGATGAAGCAGAAGGGAACAGTCTCCAGTTCTGAATTCTACATGAGCCGTAAAGGGGAAAAGGTGAAGGAGCTGATTATGATTGTAGATGGTGCAGCCACTCTGAAATTTGTTTATCTGGAAGGTGATATGACTTTGAAGGATATACAGAATATCATGATGTATCAGAATACCAGCTGGAATGGGAACAATGTGAATATACAGCTTCTTACGTTAAACTGGGCGGAGATAGAGAAGTTGAAGAACCGCGATTGGCTTGGAGAATTGAAGCATTCGCAAGAACTGGCATTGAAAGGGCTGGAAAATGTAGCCAAGCTGAAAGACAACAAGTATCTGAAAGAACAAATGGATACCGATACATGGAAACGTTTTGAAAAAAGCATGGAGGCTTTGGAAGAACGTTTGGAAAAGATGGAATAGGAAGCGGTAACCTTTTAGGGAAACTTGCCAATAGAATGTTTTGTTTTTCTATTGGCAAGTTTTTTTGTTATTTGTCTTTTCTCAATTCTGCAAAGATAAGCCCTTCCAGCTCTTCTGCCAGTTCCGGATTGTCAAGGATTACCTGCTTGGCGGCGTCGCGTCCCTGGGCAATTTTCGTCTCGTTATAGCTGAACCATGAACCGCTTTTCTTGATGATGCCAAGCTCTGCACCCAAGTCAATGATTTCGCCTGCACGGGAGATGCCTTCACCGAACATGATGTCGAATTCCGCTCTACGGAAAGGAGGAGCTACCTTGTTCTTCACAACTTTCACTTTGGTCTGCTTGCCGATTACTTCATCGCCGTTCTTGATGGCTTGGCTTCCACGGATGTCAAGACGTACGGAGGCATAGAACTTCAGTGCATTACCGCCGGTAGTTGTTTCGGGATTGCCGAACATGACACCGATTTTTTCGCGCAACTGGTTGATGAAGATACAAGTGGTGCGTGTTTTGCTGACAGCTGCCGTCAGTTTACGCAAGGCTTGTGACATGAGCCGGGCTTGCAGACCTACTTTGTTGTCACCCATATCGCCTTCAATTTCAGCTTTCGGGGTCAATGCAGCCACAGAGTCCACTACAATGATGTCAATAGCGGAGGAACGGATCAGTTGCTCTGCGATTTCCAGTGCTTGTTCGCCATTGTCCGGCTGTGATATCAGCAGATTGTCCACATCCACACCCAGTTTTGCTGCATAGAAGCGGTCGAAAGCATGTTCTGCATCAATGAATGCGGCAATGCCTCCTGCCTTTTGCGCTTCAGCGATGGCATGAATGGCAAGGGTTGTCTTACCGGAAGATTCCGGGCCGTAAATTTCGATGATACGTCCGCGGGGATATCCTCCCACGCCAAGAGCCACATTGAGGCCGATGGAACCTGTGGGAATAACTTCTACTTGTTCGACGCTTTCGTCGCCCATTTTCATGATAGAGCCTTTACCAAAGCTCTTTTCTATCTTGTCCATGGCAGCCTGCAAGGCTTTCAGTTTTTCGCCCGATGCCAGATTGCTGCCATTTTCAAAATTCAGTTCGTCTTTTTTTGCCACGTTGTTAATGTTTAATGATTATAAAATTTGTGCCGCATGGTCTTTGGTCTTCACTTCTTTCGGAGTGATGATGCGCTCTACAATACCTTCTTCATTAATGATGAAAGTTGTGCGGAACGTTCCCATATATTTGCGGCCATACATGCTTTTTTCGCCCCATACTCCGAATTGTTCTACCAGCTTCTTGTCGGTGTCTGCAATCAGGGTAAAAGGCAGATTGTTTTTCTCAATAAATTTCTGGTGTGACTTTTCGCTGTCCACACTGACGCCGATGACTTCATAACCGGCTTTGCGCAGGTCGGCATAATTATCCCGCAGGTTGCAGGCTTGTGCCGTGCAGCCGGATGTCATGTCTTTGGGGTAGAAGTAAAGTACAATCTTCTTTCCCTTATAGTCGCTCAAGCGGATTTCTACACCTTTTTCGTTGATACCCAATACTTCGGGTGCTTTATCTCCTATATTCACTTTGTTAATGTTTAATGATTAGTGGATAATGATTAATGTTTAATCATTAATTTCAAACTTCCAAGTCTCCGTCGATAATCTCATGCCAAGGCAGGCCTTGTTTGTTGAGCTGTTCCATGAACGGGTCCGGATTGAATTCTTCAACATTCCATACACCCGGTTTTTTCCACAATCCCTTGAGGAACATCATGGCACCAATCATGGCGGGCACACCGGTGGTATAGCTTACGCCCTGCATACCGGTTTCCTTGTAGGCCTCCTGGTGGCTACAGTTGTTATATACATAGTAGGTACGCTCTTTGCCATCCTTTAGTCCGCGGATGCGGCAACCGATGGATGTTTCGCCTTCGTAGTTTTCGCCCAGGTCTTGCGGGTTGGGGAGGACGGCTTTCAGGAATTGCAGCGGAACAACCTTCATGCCGTTATATTCCACTTCGTCTATGCGTGCCATGCCGATGTTCTGGATAACGCGCAGGTGGGTTAGATACTCTTGTCCAAACGTCATCCAGAAGCGTGCACGCTTGATGGTGGGGAAATTCTTCACCAGAGACTCCAGTTCTTCGTGATAAAGCAGGTAGGAGTCGCGCGGACCGATGTTCGGATAAGTCAGGTCTTTGTGGATTTCCAGCGGCTTGGTTGTCACCCATTCTCCGTTTTCATAATAGCGGCCGTTCTGTGTAATCTCACGGATATTGATTTCCGGATTGAAGTTGGTGGCGAATGCTTTATGATGATTTCCGGCATTGCAGTCTACGATGTCCAGATATTGTATTTCGTCAAAATGATGTTTGGCGGCGTATGCAGTATAGATGCCGCTCACTCCCGGGTCGAAACCGCAACCGAGGATGGCGGTCAGTCCGGCATCTTCGAAGCGTTTCTTATAGGCCCATTGCCAACTGTATTCAAAGTGGGCAACATCTTTCGGCTCATAATTGGCGGTATCCAGATAGTTGACTCCACTTTGCAGACAAGCCTCCATGATGGTGAGGTCTTGGTAGGGGAGGGCTACGTTGATGACGATTTCGGGTTTGAAACTATTGAAGAGTGCTACCAGTTCGTCCACGCTGTCGGCATCTACCTGGGCGGTTTTGATGTTCGGGTTACCGATTGCCTTGACAACAGCGTCACATTTGGACTTGGTGCGGCTGGCTATCATGATTTCTGTAAACACATCAGGATTTTGAGCCACTTTGTGCGCAACAACGGTACCTACACCGCCTGCACCGATAATAAGAACTTTACCCATTTCTTTGTACTATATTATTATATTAGGTTTATAAAAAATACGGAGAGCAAATATAAGGGTTAATTCTTAGATAAACATTAAAATCCTGCTAAATACTTTGGGGCAAATGCTTCAAATATTAAACAAATTACTTGCATTTGGGTTATTTTCTATATATTTGCCCCTTGAATAAATTAACTTAAACAACGAATAACAATGAAAAAAGTATTTGTTTCCCTATGCATGGCAAGCGTGTTGATGGGCTTGTCTTCTTGTGCATCAACCAAAAATGCCGCAACTCTTTCTTCCATCAGCGGTGAGTGGAATATTATTGAAGTGAATGGTACTGCCGTAGTCCCTGCTCCGGGTCAGGAATTTCCCTATATCGGTTTTGACACAAAGACTGGAAAAGTATTTGGCAACAGTGGTTGCAACCGTATGATGGGTTCGTTTGACGTGAATGCCAAGCCCGGCACGATTGACCTTGGCGCTTTGGCAAGTACCCGTATGGCTTGTCCGGATATGACTGTAGAAAATAATGTGTTGTCGGCTTTGAACAAAGTGAAAAAGTATAAGAAGCTGGGAAAGGAAAATATAGCTTTATGCGGTGCTTCCAATCGTCCCATAGTCGTGTTGCAGAAGAAAGAATCCGTTTCCAAGTTGTCTGATTTGGAAGGTAAGTGGATGATTAGTGAGGCTGTGGGTGAGGCTATTCCCGAAGGAATGGAGAAACAGCCGTTCATCGAATTTAATATTGCAGAAAAGCGCTTGCACGGCAATGCGGGTTGCAATCTGATTAACGGCGCTTTCCAGGTTGATGATGAAAACCCGTCGGCAATCTCTTTCCCGCAAGTTATCAGTACCATGATGGCATGCCCTGATATGGAGGTGGAAGGCCGTGTGCTGAAAGCCTTGAATTCCGTTCAGTCTTTTGGCAAGCTGGCAGGCGGAGGCATCGGGCTGTACGATGCTGACAATAACCTGGTGATGGTGTTGGTGAAGAACTGACAAGATAGGTTGAAATAATAAAGGCTCTTACAGAAATAATCTGCTAAGAGCCTTTTTTGCATCTTGACATAAAAAGGTCTTTTACTTTTTCTTTAATCCTGCGCGTATCCGGCTCAGGGATTGCGGAGTGATGTAGAGATAAGAAGCCAGATACTTGAGCGGTACATCCTGCAGCAGTTCCGGATTCTCTTCCATCAGCGTCATGTACCTTTCTTTGGCAGTGGGAGGGGTGCCGTAGGCTACTGTGGAACTGTCTACCGACAGAATTTCCCGTTCAAAGATTCTTCTGCCGAAGTTGGCCATGTCTATGGAATGCGAAAAAAGGGCTTCCAGCTCAGGCTTACTGATACAATAGGCGATGCTTTCATTCACTGATTCGATGTTGATGAGGGAAACCTCGCTGTCCACATATCCCCACGATGAGAAAGCTGTGTCGCCCGGTGCGGCGAACCAAAGGGAGTTTTCCGTGCCGTCTGTCAGGTAGTAGGCGCGCCAGATGCCTTTCTTCAAAAGATAGAAGTTGCTGTTCCTTTCCCCTTCGCTGATAATGAGTTCTCCCTTGCTGAAACGAACTTCTGCCATGTGTAACAGAAGTTCGTGCAAAGTGTTTTCCGGTAGTTTATACTTCTTGCAGAATTTCTTTATCATAGTTTCCATGCTGCAAAGATAGTGTAAACCGAAGACAGGACTTTTATGCTTGCATGAAAAAGTTATGTTGGGGTACAGCCCATCTTGTCTAAAGATACGGATTTTTCTTTATGCTCCTTTTTCCCGGATATGTAAATCACGAGGATAAAGAGGGTTGTCAGCATTTCTGCAAGAGGAGTGGCAAGCCAGATTCCCCGGTCTCCCAATAGCAGGGGCAGTCCGAAAAAGCAGGCTGTCAGCAGGATAAAACCACGCAGCAGGGTGATAACTGTGGCGTATTTGGCACGCTCCACACTCTGGAAATAGCCGATGGATACGATGTTGACGGCAAAGAACACGAAGCCGGTGGCATACAAAGGCAACCCTTTTACCGCTATGGCATAAGCCGGATAACTGCGGTCTATGAACATACCGACAATTTCAGGGCTGCAGAATATTGTGACCAGGGCAAAACATACACCGCAGCCTATGGCCGTTTTCAGTGCCAGCAAGTAGGTGCGGTGGACACGTTGGCTCTCGTTCAGGCCGTAGTTATAACTGATAATCGGCTGCGCCGACTGCGCAATGGCATTATATACCATAAATATAATAGGAAAGAAATAGCAGGCAATGCTGAATGCCGCCACTCCGTCTTCCTTCAAATAATGGATGAACACCTGATTGCCGACAAACATCATGCAGGCAATCGCCACCTCGCACAAGAAGGCGGAGGAACCCAATCGGCACATATAGCCAATGTTGCGGCGCATCAGTTGCATGCTTTTCCGGCTCATCTTAATGGGGTGGAAGCGCAGTGCGCACCGGCGGCGCATCAGATAGAATACTATCATCAATGCACCTACCGTGGTACCTATGGCACTTGCCAGTGCGGCACCGAACATTCCCCAGCCAAAGGGGAAGATGAACAGATAATCCAATAGGATGTTCAGAACGGCAGGCCGCCACATTGCACATCATGGCGAAGTTGGGCGAACCGTCCAGCCTCAGAAAAAACATACCCGAATTGAGCAATGCCGTGAACAGAGAGAAAGGCACAAACCAAAGCATGTATTCCACAGCCAATGGCGTGAGCCGTTCAGACCCTCCGAGCAGCTTTACCACCTGCGGGGCAAATGAACAGAATAGGGTGGAGGTGCACATCAGCAACAAGGAAGATATGACTACCGACTGCGTGATATTGATGCGTGCCACCTTGACCTTTCCGTGTGACAGATGAATGGAGGCTACCACAGAGGCGCCGACGCCGAACATAAGTCCCACACCCGTAGAAAACAACCATAGCGGTGCCACAATGTTGACCGCCGCCAAAGCATCACTGCCGATTCCTTTTCCGACAAAGATGCCGTCGGTGATAACGAATAGTGCGGAGAAAATCATCCCCAGTACAGTAGGGAGCAATAGTTTGCGGAACAATGTCTTGATGTCCGTGTTCTTGAAGTCGATACTGTCTCTCATTTTTTCCATACTCATCTTATTTATTTCTTTAATATGTGAAAACCAATCATTTCCGTTGCTACGATTAAGCCCAATGTTAACTAATCCTTAATCGTTCCACCATGGTGGAACGATATTTCCCTCGTGGTGGAATGATATTTTCTCCACGGTGGAACAATATTTTCTCCATGGAGGAACGGTTAAAGGTATGCAAGGGAAATGATTAATGTTGTTCATGTTTTATCATCTCTGATTCGGGCGACAAAAGTAGAGCTTTTGAATGGAATGGAAATTAACAAATGGTAATTTCCGACAGAAAAAATGATTTTAATTCTGCCAAACTGACAGACAAACTGCCACAAGTATAAATCTGCGGCTGCTCTGAACAATTTGGCACAACGTTTGTCTTTTTATTGGCGTCTGCCACTGAGGCGGACGTCGAAACAGAATAATAACAAATAAAAAAATAACGATCATGGGAAAAATTATTGGTATTGACTTAGGAACAACAAACTCTTGCGTTGCAGTATTCGAAGGTAACGAACCTGTAGTAATTGCAAACAGTGAAGGCAAGCGCACCACTCCTTCAGTAGTAGCATTTGTTGATGGTGGCGAACGTAAAATCGGTGATCCTGCCAAGCGTCAGGCTATCACGAACCCCACCCGTACGGTTTTCTCCATCAAACGTTTCATGGGCGAAAACTGGGACCAGGTACAGAAAGAAATCGGCCGTATGCCTTATAAAGTAGTAAAGGGTGACAACAATACTCCGCGTGTAGACATCGACGGACGTCTCTATACCCCGCAGGAAATCTCTGCAATGATTCTGCAGAAAATGAAAAAGACTGCCGAGGATTATCTGGGACAAGAAGTGACAGAAGCTGTAATTACCGTCCCCGCATACTTCTCAGACTCCCAACGCCAGGCTACGAAGGAAGCCGGTCAGATTGCAGGTCTTGAAGTGAAGCGTATTGTGAACGAGCCGACTGCCGCAGCTCTTGCTTACGGTATTGACAAGTCTCACAAGGACATGAAGGTTGCCGTATTCGACCTTGGTGGTGGTACATTCGATATCTCTATCCTCGAATTCGGTGGCGGTGTGTTCGAAGTATTGTCAACCAACGGTGACACTCACCTGGGTGGTGATGATTTCGACCAGGTAATTATCGACTGGCTGGTTCAGGAGTTCAAGAACGACGAAGGTGCCGATCTGACTCAAGACCCGATGGCTATGCAACGTCTGAAGGAAGCTGCTGAAAAGGCTAAGATTGAACTGTCCTCTTCTACAAGCACTGAAATCAACTTGCCGTACATCATGCCGGTAGGCGGTGTGCCCAAGCACTTGGTGAAGACGTTGACCCGTGCCAAGTTCGAGGCTCTGGCTCACAACTTGATTCAAGCTTGTTTGGAACCTTGTAAGAAGGCTATGAGCGATGCTGGTCTGAACAATGCGGACATCGATGAAGTAATCCTTGTAGGTGGTTCTTCACGTATCCCGGCTGTACAGAAGTTGGTAGAAGACTTCTTCGGTAAAGTTCCTTCCAAGGGTGTGAATCCGGATGAGGTAGTAGCCGTAGGTGCTGCCGTGCAGGGTGCCGTTTTGACGGACGAAATTAAGGGCGTTGTGTTGCTGGATGTTACTCCGCTGTCTATGGGTATCGAGACTATGGGTGGTGTGATGACGAAGCTGATTGATGCCAACACTACCATCCCCTGCAAGAAGAGCGAGACATTCTCTACTGCTGCCGACAACCAGACGGAGGTTACCATCCATGTATTGCAGGGTGAGCGTCCGATGGCTGCACAGAACAAGTCAATCGGCCAGTTCAACCTGACAGGTATTGCTCCGGCACGTCGCGGTATTCCTCAGATTGAGGTGACATTCGATATCGATGCCAACGGTATCTTGAAGGTGTCTGCCAAAGATAAGGCTACCGGTAAGGAACAGGCTATCCGTATCGAAGCTTCCAGCGGTTTGAGCAAGGAAGAAATCGAAAAGATGAAAGCCGAAGCCGAAGCCAATGCCGAAGCAGATAAGAAAGAGCGTGAGAAAGTAGACAAGTTGAACCAGGCCGACTCTATGATTTTCCAAACCGAAAATCAGTTGAAGGAACTCGGCGACAAGCTCCCTGCCGACAAGAAGGCTCCGATTGAAGCTGCTTTGCAGAAGCTGAAAGATGCCCATAAGGCTCAAGACCTGGCTACCGTAGATTCTGCCATGGCCGAACTGAATACGGCATTCCAGGCTGCAAGTGCTGAAATGTATGCCCAGAGCGGTGCTCAGGGTGGTGCACAGGCTGGTCCTGATATGAATGCAGGTCAACAAGGCGGTGCTCAGGATAATACAAAGCATGGCGATAATGTGCAGGATGCTGATTTTGAGGAAGTCAAGTAAGTTGCGATAAACAACGATAACTAAAAATAGGAATGCAGGGTGTAACTCAATGAGTTATGCCCTATTTCTTTTTATATCACTTTTCCTTGACTTTGCTTGTTATTCGGATTTTTATTATATATTTGTACCATAATTGTACCGACACTTAAAAGTAGATAATGTGACACCTATAAAAACAGCGGTATTGAGAATGAAGAATATAAGTAAAATGTAGGTTATGCCAGCAGCAAAATTTGAAATAACACGTCAATGCAAGGTTTGTGGAGAAACCTTTGTAGCTAAAACCATTGAATCGTGGTATTGCACTCCCAAATGTTCCAAGATTGCGTGGAAAAGGCGTAAGGATGAAGAACAGAGATTGCAAAGGTTGGACGAAGTGGTTAAGAAGATACCCAAGTCCAAAGAGTATATCACAGTTCCTGAAGCATACGCTTTGTTTGGCATAAGCAAGGAAACTCTTTATCGTTTAATTCGTAAGGGTACAATCCCAAGTGTGAATGCCGGAGAAAGGCAGACTTTACTATCAAAAGAAGAATTGATGAAACTCTATCCTCTCCGAAAGAAAACTCTCACAAAGCCAAAGCCTATTGCCAAGCTGTATAGTCTGGAGCCAAAGGACTGTTATACTATTGGCGAAATCACAGAAAAGTTTCTTGTGAATGAAAGCACTGTTTACCTTCATATACGCAAGTATTCCATTCCTACCAGACAGATAGGTAACTTTGTTTATGTACCAAAGAAAGAAATTGATAATCTATATAAAGGTGTGAAGCGATGAAGAAAGCATTAGTACATGAGTATCGATTAAATATCTCAACTAAGTAATTGCACAACGATAGAAATTCGCATAAATGCATACAACGTAGTACTTTAATTGAGATTTTTATCAAATAAATGTTTTTAATGAATATGGAAAAGAAAGACATATTTCAAGATATTCAAAACATACGAAGTTCCAATCCTGTAATTGTATTGGGAAGTGGAGCATCTGTTTCCTATGGCATACCAGGAATGGGTGTTTTAGCAAATGAGTTAAAAAACTTCTTTAAATCAAATCCATATTATGATACAGCTACTAATGATGTCGTTAGTGATTTCATAAAGCTTTTAGATTCAGGTGTAGGTTTGGAAGCTGCATTGCTGGATGTTAAGGTTCCTGAAATTGTTGAAGCAGATATAGTAAATATTGTCTGGAAGGTTATTATTGAATCCGATGCAAAAGTCTATGAAAGGTTTATAAGTGGAGAAGATATTAATCTAAGACAACTA
>ENA-OPRV01000942-OPRV01000942.1-human-gut-metagenome-genome-assembly--contig:-NODE-942-length-16876-cov-2.942572_pt1 | contig 16876 bp, 16 predicted proteins | sample MGYA00241896_ERZ501886 | MGnify/ENA primary metagenome ERZ501886 (study PRJEB25962, sample SAMEA2042452) | human gut metagenome | biome: human gut; feature: human-associated habitat; material: faeces... | reverse complement strand
CCCCCCAGCCGCTATTTTAGAAAAAGTCCCCCTATTTCTGCCATACCTTGCGGAAAAGAAAACAGAATCCGCTTTCCACCCAAATTCGTTTGAAAAGATACCTGCTACAAAGAAACTCATAATCAAAACGGTCAGCATAATGATTGTGGGTGCATAGCCCAAAGCAGCAGTAAAACCGCCTGCATATTCATAATAAAAAGGAGTCTCCAGTTTTTGATATTGACTAACCAGAAATGCTTTTTCCTTTTCACTGAATTGGTCTTTTGCTTCATCAGAATTAAGCCATTTCTCCAGATTTAAGATGCGGTTATCATAAAGCTTTCCAACCTCATCCTCTGATAAGCTGTCTGCCCGATAGTAATTATGTTCTCGGAACTCGGAAAATCCAGAGTTAATTAAATCCCTAATATCAGAAAATCCCTGTTTTTTGGAATAGCCAATGTTGCTGGTTTTAATATCTGTCGGGCTGTCAGGATAGGTTTCGTTGATTAGCCGATTTTGCTGAATGACCTCTCGAAGCACATCTTCTGTGATCAGGCCTTCCCATTCCGCTTTTGTATCACGCAAGTACCTTGCTGCCGCAATTCCTGTGTGTGTATCCCCCTCCTCATCCACATAGCCCATGGAAGATATTGCAAAATAGCAAGTAACAGCGATGGCTGCCAGCAATACGATCAGACCGATTTTATTTGCAGTTATTGAAAATATCTTTTTTATTTCAAATCGAATCATTCCATGTCACCACCCTTTTCTCCAAAATAATACAAAAAGACGTCTTCTAAATTAGGGCGCACAAGTCTTGCATGTTCAAGCGGCTGCCTGGCAGAAATAATTCGTAATTCAACAGTACCATTTTCTGATTTCATATTAGATACTTTATATTGTTTCATCAACTTTGCTGCTTTTTCATGGGAAGTCTGACAAACCCATACTTTTTGCGGCATGGAAGATACGATTTCATCTAAATTCCCTTGCTGCAAAATCTTACCGTCTTTCATAAGCCAAATATCCTTTGCAATATACTCCACATCCGAAACAATGTGAGTAGATAATATAACAATACGGTTTTCTGACAGTTCACTGATTAGATTGCGAAAACGTATTCTTTCTGCGGGGTCAAGTCCGGCAGTTGGTTCATCCAAAATCAAAATTTTAGGGTCATTCAGTATCGCTTGTGCAATGCCAGCCCGACGTTTCATGCCTCCGGATAATTTCCGCATTTTTTTATTAGCAGCTTTGGAAAGTCCTACCTGTGCAAGTAGTTTGTTTACTTTTTCCTTTGCCACAATCGGGCGAATCCCTTTTAAGGCTGCAATGTATAAAAGATAATCCTTTACCGTAAATTCCGGATAAAATCCAAATTCCTGCGGCAAATATCCTAAAAGATTCCGGTACTCGCCGCCCATTCCCCCAATATCCTGCCCGTCACATAATATCTTTCCACTTGTAGGGGTCAGCAGTGAGCATATCATTTTCATTAAAGTGGTTTTTCCAGCACCATTGACACCTAAAAGACCATACACACCATTTGAAATCGTAAGATTCAGGTTGTTTACTGCTCGAAAATTTCCAAACTCTTTTGTCAGATTAACTAATTGTAGTTCCACTTAAATCCACCTCCCAGAATTTATTACAATCAAATATGGTTTTATAAATTGCACCAATCAGAAAAACAACAGCAGTTCCAAACAAAGCATACCAAACCGGAAGTGTAATGAGAACGTAAATGGTTTCGTTATTGATAATGAACCACCATATTCCGCTCCATAACAGGCAGAGAATAATAGAAGTTCCCTCATTTACACGACTATTGCTGCACAACGTACCAAAGCAAATGCAAGCAGTCACCACGGCTGGAAACAAAAACTGGATGACAATTTCTGATAGCGCGAGATTGACACTTCCTCTAAGTGTGATACAAAACAGGCTTATCATAAATAAATCGACAATTCCAAATAGAAAGATTCTGGCTGCATATATCTGTCGCAATGAATAAAGGCAGGTCGCTTCTATCTGCATACAGTCACAAGATTTGTTTTTCCAAAATTCCGGTATCATCAGAACAATAAAGAGTACCCCTATCATACCTAACATTCTTATCACATACCTATTGTCTAAAAGATCTGGCAAAAGGGTTGCAGCAGTCCATAACAAAAGCATTTGCAGCAGCCACCACCGCTTGCGTATAAGATGTAACTCTGTCCATAAAAATTCCCAATACGTTAGTTGCTTTTCCTGCTCAACGGAGCAATAACTTTCTATTGATTTTCTTACGGTTTCTTTTATGTGCTGTTCATCAGGAATAATATTCTGATTTTCCCGATACCTTTTGAGTTGTTCTTCAATATTCACAAAATCACTCCTCCCTTAGCAGTCTTTCTAAATGTGTTTTTGCCTGTTTTACCCGGTATTTTACTAATGGCAAACCTATTTGTAAGGTGCTGGATATTTCTGTAAGTTTCAGTTCCTGAAAGTAATACAAGATAATAACTTCCCTTAATTCAGCGGGTAATCTATCCAGAGCTGCCTTAATCGTCAGCCTGTTAAGAAGCTCGTCTGTTTCAGGGGGATGTAAACAATCTTGAATTTCTAAAGACTGTTCCTCTAACAAACTTTCTCGGATTTTTTTATAGGAATCCCTGCAAAGATTTCCAGCAATCGTATACAAATAATTTTTGGTTTTTCCCATATAACGGTAGTCAGACAATTTCTCGAAGAAGCGCAAAAAAGTTTCCTGTGTTAAATCTTCTGCGGTTGATGTATCAGGGCAATGATAGTTACAATAGTTCAATATTTCCTTATAGTATTTGCGAACAAATACATCAAAAGCATTTTCGTCTCCACGCTTCATTCTTTGTAGCAACAAAAAATCTATATCCACGAAATCCTCCTTTCCCGTTATTGAAAGTCAATGCGCATTTCTCTTTCTACCATGTATAACGAATGAACACTGTAAAAAGATAGTGTGGCTTCATTTTTTATAAAAATTATAAAAATTTTTTCCAGATAGATTGCTTATCCCTATTTATTATATTGAATTGCCCTTATAGCTTCAAGATAGATAATTTGACACCAATTCATCACTTGACATTGTGGCAAAGATGTATTTTCGCATGATGACTTGAAGGACTCCGGAGCATACAGCTACTTCTTAAAACTTGATTCAACAAAAAAGTATTTTTATGCATTTAGATTTAGGGTAGATCAAAATAATAATATAATTGCAGTTGTAATAGAACCTAGGTGGAACAACAGTAACACAAGATGAAGATGGTAAAATACACATAGTAGTAAATTAGGTTCGGGTTAGTATTACTCAAGGAATGGGAAAGTCAGCAATGACTTTCCCATTCGTCATATATAGAGATAAAGCAATCAGTATGATACCATATGTCGCCCACTGTGCGGACAGACGCAGGCGTTCTGGAGCGCAGACAAGCACAACGGAGGTGGAGCGGTCGAGAACAGGACGGCGTAGCGTCCGAGCACAACGGCGCACTCCCCCAGAGGGGGAGGTTCGGGTCTAGTATTACCCCGAACCTTTGTGTTTTGTGTTATCCCCTCTAACCCCACTGTTTACAGGCTTTCCCAACTTCATATTCAATTTTTCCTCTTGTGTTCGTGTTGAAAAGCATGAACATTTTTTTATTTTCATCTTTCCCCATTTTTCCACGTTTTCCCGAAAGCATCTCATAAATAGTTAATTTATAATAAATTTAAAAGAAGACAAGTTAGTAGAAAGGAGAAAAGTCGATGCAGTATGGAAAACAATATAGAACTCATAATTAAAGCGCTTGGCTTTTCTCCGGAGCTATTACAAAATCAGATTCCTGCCATTATGTCATTGCTTAACGACCTCAATGAGAATATAATTACCTCAGACGATGTGTCGGAACAATTAGAGCATATGACAAAACGCGAAAAAATATTGAACCGACAGAAAAGTTTCTGTGGAATATGGCTTGCATCGGATGGCAGATATAAAACCAAAGTTCCAACTGCGGATGGTGGGAAAAAACTGATTGCCAAGCCTACACAGGAGAACCTTGAAAATTTTATAGTCGAGTACTACAAGAAGTTAGAGCAAAAGCCAAAGAAACCATGTATGCGTTCTATCTACCCGGAATGGATAGATTTTAAGTCCAAGGAAACATCCTATGCTAATGCCTGTAATCTACAATCCAGATGGAAACGATATTTTGAACATTCCACGATTGTTGACATCCCTTTTGAAAAATTAACCACAGGTGCGATTAAAAAATGGTGTGTGGATGTGATAGCTGAAATGCATTTGACTGTAAAAAGTTGTAACCCAACTGTAACCCAAAACTGGCTACAAACAAAAAAAACAGGAAGCCTTGAATTATCAGGCTTCCCGCTTTATTAACTAATGCGGAAGATGGGACTTGAACCCACACGGTATTGCTACCACAAGATCCTTAGTCTTGCTCGTCTGCCAATTCCGACACTTCCGCATAGCGACACAAAATAATTACTATCTCGCATCACGCAAGAATGATAATAACATCTTCCCACGGCAATGTCAACATGATTTTAAAATTTGTAGGAATTTTTTATACACTTAAAACAGTTTGGAATAATAAAGAGTTTATACACAGTAAGTGTTAACTAAAGAAATAATTTCATTGTCAGAAGGAATGTTATTATCATCCTTTTTAGAATAAATAGTAAGCAGATAGATTTTTAACTCCTCGCTAATAGCATAATATAAAATGCGATATCCATTGGATTGCCCAGAATGTGTATCAGTATTAATGCTGCGAACCTTAAAAATATGTCCGTGATCCGAAATTTTTAATCCGGGAATTTCCGTTCCAATAAGGTGCCCTTGCTGAAGTTCGTTAGTTATCTGCCGGATATCTTCACCGATATGGAAATATCTTTTCTTCTTTATGTAATATTTGATGTCTTTTTCAAATCTTGCAGTGGGAATAACGGTATACATTTATTCACCACCTTCTTTGCACCATTGTTCAATGTCTGAGAAAAGTTGGTCCAGGGACTTCTCCGGTATTTTGCCATCTCTCATTTTTCGGATTTCCTGGCATGATTGGGTAATGGAATCGGTGATAGTACAAGGACGTGATGCTGTTACAGATTGCATATGCTCGTTCTCCTTCTTCGTTTGTGGCTTGGTCTGCGGTTTGTTTTTCATAAGAACCCTCCCTTGTTGATTACAAGTATAATATGCACAATGATAGAATACAAGTATAGGCATTACAATAATAAACGTGGGGAAAAATAAGGATTCCTATATCGAATACTATTCAGAATTATAAAAAGAAATAATTACAGTATTAGAATAGCATGGATAAAAAATAAAGGCAACTTCTTTTTGCTTTTTCTTTTACCAAGCAGTCGGTTTCTGTTATAATAAATAAAAAGATATATATGATAAACATCCCTGTAAAATACAAACGAAAAGGAACAACAATTATGGAATCAAGAGTGGAACAGGCAGCAGAGAGAAAAATGTGTGGTTACAACTGTGCGCAGGCAGTGGCGTGCACGTACTGTGATCTGGCGGGAATTGACGAGGAGACAGTGAGGAATCTTACCCAGGGCTTCGCGGCAGGTATCGGTTGCAGCATGGAAGCCACCTGTGGAGCCGTCATCGGAGCGGTCAATATTCTGGGACTGATCAACAAGAATCCCCAGCGGACAATGCAGGGATCCCGGAAGATCATCAATCGCTTCAAGGGACAGAACGGGACAGTGATCTGTAAGGAATTAAAGGGCATTACCGACGGTGTCGTGAAGAGAGAATGCGTGGATTGCGTCAGGGATGCTGCGGCTTTTCTGGAAGCGGAATTACCGGAAAACTATGTAAAGCCGTGAACGGTAGTAGATCAGAGGTAAGACGAAATGAATACAAAAGAAACTTCAGCGGATAAAACAAAATACCGCCTGGCGGAAGCAGCAAAAAAGTGTATGGCGGCTTCCGGCACCGATGCCATGACCGTGACACAGATCGTGCAGACCTGCGGTGTGACGAGACAGACTTTTTATCGGAACTTCCAGGACAAATACGACCTGATCAACTGGTATTTTGATAAGCTCTTACTGGAATCTTTTGCACAGATGGGGGATGGGCTTACCGTATACGAAGGTTTAACCAGAAAGTTTGAATTTATTCAGAAGGAGAGAGTCTTTTTCGCGGGAGCATTCCGCTCGGACGACCACAATTCCCTGAGGGAACATGACTACGAACTGATCCTGGATTTCTATACACAACTGATCAGACGTAAGACCGGCAGACAGCCCGAAGAGAATATTTTATTCCCCTTGCGGCTCTATTGCAGAGGTTCTATTGATATGACCGTGGAATGGATCTTCGCTCCGAAGGAGAGAACGCCGGAGCAGATGGCGGCGCTTTTGGTCAGTGCACTTCCTATGCCGGTGACAGAATTGTTTCAACAGTTGGGCGTATTGCGTTAGTGAAAAAATCACCAAAGCTATTTGTGAAAAATTACTAAAAAAAATGTACACATTGTGAACTTTCTGTAAAAAGTGACAGTCGGGGAAAACTGTCACTTTCTTTATGCGATGTTTACAGTTAGAATAAAATTATCAATAAGATCGTTTTTATGTCGAAAGGAGATTATGTATCATGGCAAACAGAATTATGCTCAACCAGACCTCTTATCACGGTGCAGGAGCAATTGCAGAAATCGTAACCGAAGCAAAGGCTCATGCTTTTCAGAAAGCATTCGTATGTTCCGATCCGGATCTGATCAAGTTCGGTGTGACCGGAAAGGTAACCGATCTGCTGGACAAGGAAGGCCTTGCTTATGAAATTTATTCCGATATTAAGGCGAACCCCACCATTGACAATGTGAAAAATGGTGTGGCTGCTTTCAAGGCATCCGGCGCAGACTATATCATCGCCATCGGCGGTGGCTCCTCCATGGATACCTCCAAAGCCATCGGCATTATCATTGCCAACCCTGAATTCGAAGATGTACGCAGCCTGGAAGGTGTAGCACCTACCAAGAAGCCCTGTGTACCCATTATCGCAGTGCCCACTACAGCAGGTACCGCAGCAGAGGTTACGATTAACTACGTTATCACCGATGTAGAGCGCAAGCGTAAGTTCGTATGCGTAGACCCTCATGATATGCCGATCATTGCTGTGGTAGATCCCGAGATGATGTCTTCTATGCCTAAGGGTCTGACCGCTTCCACCGGTATGGATGCACTGACCCATGCAATCGAAGGTTACACCACCAAGGCAGCCTGGGAGATGACCGATATGTTCCATCTGAAAGCCATCGAGATCATTTCCAAGTCCCTGCGCGGCGCGGTAGCTAACACTAAGGAAGGCCGCGAAGGCATGGCTCTGGGTCAGTACATTGCCGGTATGGGCTTCTCCAACGTAGGGCTCGGTATCGCTCATTCCATGGCACATACCCTGGGTGCCGTATATGATACCCCTCATGGTGTTGCCTGCGCAATGATGCTTCCTATCGTTATGGAATATAATGCTGACTGCACCGGTGAAAAGTATCGTGAGATCGCCCGTGCTATGGGTGTGGAAGGTGTAGATCAGATGGATCAGGCTACATACCGTAAGGCTGCTGTAGATGCTGTCCGTAAGCTGTCCGAGGATGTAGGTATTCCTTCCAAGCTGGAAGCACTGAAGGAAGAGGATCTTCCTTTCCTGGCTGAGTCCGCACATGCAGATGCCTGTGCACCCGGTAACCCCAAGGATGCAAGTGTAGAGGATCTGACCGCATTGTTCCGCAAGTTAATGTAATCATTAAATTTGCTACTGTTTTTCCGGAAAATAATATGGTATGCTGTAACTATTCTGAGCAAAAAGTAAGCTCTGAAAGAGCGGTTTTGCGAATGCGGTTCTGAATAGTTACGGCATGCTGGATAACGAGCAGGCTTGCGAGAGCAGACCTGCTCGTTTTTAAAGGAATATGAACGAAATCAACAGGACAAAGGAAACAATAATGGGCAATACAAAATACACCAAAGAACAGATCCGTGAAAGGATCCAACAGAAAAAGATTCTGTTTGACGGAGCTTTCGGCACTTATTACGGAGGAAAATACGACACGAAACAGCTGCCGGAGCTGGCGAATCTGGAAGCCCCGGAACGGGTGAAGGAGATTCATACGGAGTACCTCGAAGCGGGAGCGCAGATTCTGCGTACCAACACCTTTGCAGCCAACAGCTTCTGCATGGATATGTCCAAAGAACAGATCGAGGAGACTCTGCGAAGCGGCGTACGCCTGGCGAGAGAGGCGGTGGCTGCGTGGAGAGCACGCACCGGTGAGACAAAAGAAGTCTATATCGCCGGAGATATCGGACAGATTCCCGGGGATGCTCTGGCACAGAAGGATACTTTATGCCGCGAATACGAAGAGATCTGTCGTATTTTTCTGGAAGAAGGCGTGGACTTTTTTGTCTTTGAAACTTTTTCCGAGATGGAAGAGCTCCTGCCTGCGATCAAAATGATCGGGGAACAGGCATTTATTACGGTACAATTCTCTGTGAACCAGTTCGGTTACAGCAATGCAGGCTTAAGTGCCAGAAAGCTGTTGCAGAGAGCGGGAGCGATCAAAGAGATCGATGCCGTGGGCTTTAACTGCGGCGTGGGTCCTTCTCATATGTACCGGATCCTGCAGACACTTTATAAGCCCGCAGATAAATTCCTCACAGCCCTTCCGAATGCCGGTTACCCGCAGATGGTCACCGGACGCATGATCTTCACCGGGGATAACAGAGAATATTTTGTAGACAGAATGCAGCAGATGATAGCTCTTGGTGTGGATATGGCAGGCGGGTGCTGCGGTACGACACCGGAATATATCGCAGATCTTGCGGGAAAGCTGGACTTTACCCAGTATCCGCAGACACAGGAAAAGGCAGAACCGGAGAAAAAACAGGCTGGTACAGAGGATCACTCTTTTTACCATAACAAGGAAGCAGAAGGCAGGAAGAAACTGATCGCCGTCGAACTGGCACCTCCTGCGGGTATTGACGATGAAAAGCTGATGGATGCTGCACATCTGCTGCAGAGAAGCGGTGTAGATGTACTGACTTTTCCGGATTCCCCCTCGGGACGTACCAGAGCGGATTCTATTCTCATGGCGGAAAAGGTAGCGCGGGAGACCGGTATGTGTGTCATGCCTCATATCTGCTGTCGTGATAAAAATGCCATCGCTATGCGCTCCCAGCTATTAGGAGCTTATATCAATGGGATTCACAATTTCCTTGTGATCACCGGTGATCCGATTCCCTCCATGGTGCGTACCACGGTAAAGAGTGTGTTCAATTTTGACTCCGTAGGTCTCATGCAGATCCTTGCGGACATGAACGAAGAGCAGTTTGCACAGGCACCAGTAAGCTACGGCGGTGCCATCAATCAGGGCAGACGGAATCTGGAAGTGGAGATCGGCAGAGTGAAGAAGAAAATGGCGGCAGGAGCCACATTTTTCCTGACGCAGCCCATATCCACGAAGGAGAGCGCGGACAGAGTGCGCCGGATCAAAGAGGAGACCGGAGCCAGGATACTCTGTGGCATCATGCCGTTTGTGAGCCTTAAAAATGCCACATTTATGAAAAATGAGATGGCTGGCATCGATGTGACGGACGAAGTGCTGGCGAGATACCGTGCGGATATGACCAGAGAAGAGGGAGAACAGGCCGGCGTACAGTTAGCAAAAGAAGTGATCGCCATGACGGAGGACTTCGCGGACGGCTATTATTTCTCTTTCCCCTTCAATCGGGTGACTATGCTGGAAAAAATACTGGATTAATGGGATGTTTTTCAAAAACCGATCAAAAAAAGCGTTAATAAATCTTGGAATCATCCGAAGTAAGTAGTATACTGTAATTAGTAGCAAAGAGCTTATGGCCAAAAGGCTGATTCAAAACAGTTAACACGGAGGTGACTGTGATGAGTATTAATATTCAGGCAAAAACGAATTATTCTTTTCTGTTTTCCGGACTGAGTTCCTCTGCATCCAATGCGCTAAGCGGCAACTGGCTGGCAGATTATGCAAGTATTAAGAACGGCAGCTACGGGAAGCTGATGAAGGCATACTATGCCAAGGACAGCGGCGATAGCAAGACCGCAGCTTCCACCATTACGAAGAAAGATATCGCGACAGATACTGCGAAGAAGGCGCTGGCGAAGGTAGAGACCACGACAGATGCTCTGAAGGAGTCCGCAGATGCATTGTTAGCGACCGGCAAAAAGGATCTGTTCACCCAGAAGGATATCACTACCAAAGATGAGAATGGTGTGGAGAGTACCACCAAGGGGTACGACACTGATGCAATCTACAGTGCGGTGAACAGCTTTGTGACAAATTACAATAGCGTGATGGCTGCTGTGGATGATGTGAGCGATACCACAGTGAACAACCGCACGGAATCTTTGGGGAATACTACCATTGCCAATAGCAAGCAGCTGGCGAAGATCGGTATCACCATGAAAAATGACGGTACCTTATCCCTGGATAAGGATGCTTTTATGAAAGCGGATATGTCTACGGTAAAGAGCCTGTTTCAGGGAAATGGTTCCTACGGCTACCGTGTATCCGCACAGAGCTCAATGATCAATTTCGCAGCAGATCATGCTTCCACCAGAAGCAGTCTGTACACCGGAAGCGCAGGATATACCGGCCTTTATAATGCAGGTAACCTGTTCAGCTCTTATATGTAATATATTTGCTATTTTATATATTTTTTAAATTATTTGAAAAATAGTGTTGACATTTTGAAACAAATACTGTAAGATACATCTTGTTCGCAGAAATGGCGGAATTGGCAGACGCGCACGGTTCAGGTCCGTGTGGTAGTGATACCATGAGGGTTCAAGTCCCTCTTTCTGCATCACATGGCGGTGACCGAAAGGTTGCCGCCTTTGTTGTATATAGATTTTTGTTGTATATAGATTTTTGTTGTATCTAGAATTAAGAAGGTGAGACAGAATGAAGACAGACCAAATACAGAAGGTACACAAGGATTGGTACAAACTGGACTTGTCGGCGATCGTATATCCTACATTGCAGAGGAGAGATTTCTCTTCCGTGTATCGATTGTCTGTGCTGTTAAAAGAAGATATAGACCCGGAAATACTGCAGCGGGCGGTGAATCTGACGATGCCTCGTTTTCCGACGTATAAAGCGGCAATTCGGAAGGGTGTATTCTGGCGATATCTGGAACCGAATGACAGACCCGGTCCTTTTGTGCAGGAGGATGTAAAGAATCCCTGCCAGCCCATGCATTTTAAAGGCAATAACCGGTATCTTGTAAGAATCTATTACTATCGTAACCGGATCGCACTGGAGGCGCATCACAGTCTGGGAGACGGCACCGGCGGAATGTGTGTGCTGCAGACACTGACAGCTACTTATCTGCGTCTGAAGGGACATTCAGAGATTGAAAATGGAGGATTCGTATTGGACATTCTGGGGATCCCGGACCCGGGAGAGCTGGAAGATGCTTATATGAAATATGCCAATGCCAAAGTCTGTCCACCCAGGCCGGGAGAGAAGACTTATCGTGTCAGGGGGACGAAGGAACCTTTCTATACGCTGAACATTATAGACGGCATTATGTCGGTGTCGGAGGTGATGCAGGTAGCGAAAAGCTATAATGCTACCATTACCGAATATCTGAATTCGGTTCTGCTCTATGCCCTGATGCAGAAGCAGGAGAGTGAATGGCATTTGAAGCTCCGACCGGTAAAAATTGCCATGCCGGTGAACCTGCGCCGCTTTTTCCCATCCAGGACCCTGAGGAATTTTATCACCATGATCTACCCGGGGATCGACCCCAGACTGGGAGAGTACACTTTCGAAGAAATTGTGACACAGGTGCATAACTACATGCGCTATTATCTGAATGAAAAGCTGCTGCGGGGCGATATCACTACGAACGCGGAGACCCAGAGGAATCCTTTCATCCGTATTGTGCCGCTGTTTATTAAAGATCTGGTGGTCCGCCAGTTCTATACCAAGATTCAGGATAAGAATTCTTCGGCAGGCCTGACCAACATGGGAGCTCTGAAGGTCCCGGAGACTATGAAGCCATATATTGAACGCTTTGATATTTATATGGGACAGCCTTTTTCCACGAGAACGAACTGTGCCATTGCCAGTTTTGAGGATATTCTGACGATCAATTTTGCCAGCAGTATTGCAGAGACTGATGTAGAGCGGCTGTTTTTCCGCAAGCTGGTACAGGATGGCATTCATGTAAAAATAGAAAGTAATCGATAAATCGCTTTGACAGAGAGAAAGGAAGCAATTATGTCATATTGTGTGAATTGTGGTGTGGAACTGGATGCTTCGGCAACAAAGTGTCCGCTGTGCGATACTCCGGTCTATAATCCGAAAGCACCGGAACCGTCTACGCAGCCGTCTCCTTTTCCGAAGGAAAAAGGTCAGGTGGAAGTGGTAAAAAGAAAAGATCTGGGGGTACTGCTGACTGTGATCGTACTGGCAACGGCAGTGACCTGCGGACTTTTGAACGCACTTGTATTCCGGAGCAGTCTATGGTCCCTTGCGGTGATCGGAGTATTCCTGGTATTGTGGGTGATTATGATCCCTGTAGTCATCTATACGAGACAGCCTGTTTATCTGTCGATTCTGTTAGACGGTGTGGCGGTGATCGTGTATCTGTATCTGCTGACCTATCTGACGGGACAGAGTGGCTGGTTTTATGGATTGGGCATTCCGGTGGTGCTGCTTGTCATAGCGGTGGTAGAAGCGGTGACTTTTTGTATCCGTAAGCTTCCGATGTCATTCCTTACGGGAGCTTTATACCTGATCTCCGGAGTAGCAGTATTGTGTGTGGGACTGGAAATTCTTATCGACCGTTTCCTGGGACTTGGCATTGAACTTCGGTGGTCGGCGATCGTGCTGACGATCTGTGTGATCGTGGACATTACGATCGCGACACTTTTGTCCCGGAGAAGACTGCGCAATGCAGTACGCAGACGGCTTCATTTTTAACAGGAGGAATTTATGGCACTGGTAGGAAAAAACAGTGAAAAGAACAATCAGAATCTAATGCAGCTGATCCGCAGGGCGCATGGACTGGTGGAAAACCCGGATCTGGAAAAACACAGACAATCCCAGGATCATATTGGAGAGCTGTTGGGGAACAGTAAGGAGATTCAATACCGTCCGGTGGATATTGAGGGAATGGATGCGGAATGGGTCAGCGTGAATCGTGCACATATGAAAAAGTATGTGATCCTGCATTGTCATGGAGGAGGATATTCCACCGGCAGCAGCATCTATGCCAGAACTCTGACCTCCAAGCTGGCATCGGGCACTTCTATGGATGTGTTGTGCTTTGACTACCGGCTGGCTCCGGAGCATCCTTACCCGGCAGCCACGGAGGATGCCATGAAGGCCTGGAATTATCTGATGCTTTTGGGCTACGGAGCGAGAGATGTCATCGTTACAGGAGATTCTGCCGGCGGTAATCTGGCACTGTCCCTGGTGCTGAAATTAAAGGAGCAGGAGCGTCTGCTTCCGAGAGGCATCGTATTGATGTCCCCCTGGACGGATCTCACCGGCGAAGGCAAGACGTTCCAAACCAAGGCGGAAGTGGATCCTGTACTGGACAGAGAATACATCGACCGCATGACGAAAGCCTATGCTCCCGACAGAGACCTGACGGATCCTTATATTTCTCCGCTGTATGGCGATTTCCGCGGATTCCCGCCCGTCTACATTCAGGTTGGAGAGAATGAGATATTATTAGACGATTCTCTGCGGCTCTACAAGAACCTGATCAAGGCCGGCGTGTCCGCTCATATGGATCGTTTCCCCGGGATGTGGCATGTCTTTCAGATGTCACCCTTCAAAAGGGCCAATGAGGCCATGGATAAAAGTGCGGAATTCATTTATTCTGTGTGCAGATAGCCGGGTTCAAAATTTAGTTAAAAATTTTGAACCCGGGAAAAGGATTTTCCGGACAGGCACAGAATATTAGAAGTAGGGGCAGGAGGAACTATGACGATCAGAGAAAGCTTGGAACAATGGGAACAGGATTATTTAAGTCCGTACGCATCCCTGAGTGCAAATTCAAAGGGACGGTTGAAGCCTGAGGAACAGTGTGATATCCGGCCGGTATTTCAACGGGACAGAGACCGTATCATCCACTGCAAGGCATTCCGCAGACTGAAGGATAAAACACAGGTGTTTCTGACACCGGAGGGAGACCACTATCGGACCAGACTGACGCATACGCTGGAGGTATCCCAGACAGCCAGAACCATAGCAAAGGCTCTGAAGCTGAACGAGGATCTGGTGGAGGCAATTGCACTGGGGCATGATCTGGGACATACACCGTTCGGACATGCGGGAGAGCGGGCTCTGAACAGAGTCTGTCCGTTTGGATTCGAGCATGCAGAGCAGAGTGTCCGTACCGTGGATATTCTGGAAAAGGACGGTAAGGGACTGAATCTGACGTATGAAGTACGTGACGGTATCCGGAACCATCAGACCATTGGCAAGCCTCATACATTGGAAGGCAAGATCGTCAGACTTTCCGATAAGATCGCCTATATTCATCATGATATGGATGATGCCATCCGGGGAGGAATTCTCACGGAGGCAGATGTCCCGAAGGAAATTTGTGAAGTGATCGGCAGCAGCCCCACTGAGAGACTGGATCACTTTATTCATGATATTGTAACCAACAGTATGGACAAGGATGATATCCTGATGTCGGAACCGGTGGCGGAAGCCATGACGAAGATCCGACAGTTCATGTTTGAGAGAGTCTATAAAAATCCCGTCGCCAAAAGTGAAGAGGGAAAGGCGGAGATGCTGATGGAGACGTTATATCAACATTTCCTGAAACATCTGGATGATCTGCCGGAGGAATACCTGAATCTCCTCTCTGTCGGAGAGCCGAGAGAGAAGGTAGTCTGTGACTATGTGGGAGCCATGACGGACCGCTTTGCCATAGCGGTCTATGAAGACATCTACATACCGAAATCCTGGCAGCGATAGTGTATTACAATAAAACGGAGTAAAAAGAGTGTATTACCCTGAAGAACTGGTAGAAGAAGTCAGAGCCAGGAATGATATCGTGGATGTTATTTCCGGTTATGTGACATTGAAAAAAAAGGGAAGCAACTATTGGGGCTGCTGTCCTTTTCATAACGAGAAAACACCTTCTTTTTCGGTGTCTTCGAATAAGCAGATGTATTACTGCTTCGGATGCCATGCCAGCGGAAATGTATATACATTTCTTATGAAGTATGAAAACGATACTTTTCCGGAGGCAGTCAAGATCCTGGCAGATCGTGCGGGAGTGAAGCTGCCGGAAGTGGAAGAGACACCGGAACAGAAGAAAAAGGCCGGCAAGCGGATGCGGCTGCTGGAGGTCAATAAGGAGGCAGCCAGATATTTTTATTATATGCTGCGGGATCCCCGTGGCGAAGTGGGAATGCGGTATCTGACGGGGCGGAAGCTGACCGATGAGACCATGCATCATTTCGGACTGGGTTATGCCGGGAAAAACGGCGAGCAGGTAGTCCAGTATCTGCGTAAAAAAGGCTTTACCGATGAAGAGATCAAAGATTCCGGACTTGCGATGTTCTCGGAACAGAGAGGACTCAGAAGTCAGTTTTGGAACCGGGTGATGTTCCCGATACAGGATATTAACCACCGGGTGATCGGCTTCGGAGGCAGGGTCATGGGAGACGGCGAACCGAAGTACCTGAATTCCCCGGAGACCATGATCTTCGATAAGAGACGTAACCTCTACGGACTGAATTTCGCAAGGACCGCCAGGACGGGCAACATTATCCTGTGCGAGGGATATATGGATGTAATATCCGTATATCAAGCCGGTATAAAAAATATTGTTGCAACGCTCGGTACGGCTATTACGGAAAATCAAGCTAAATTGATGTTGCGTTACGGCAGTGAAATACTGATATGTTACGACAGTGACGAGGCAGGTACAAAAGCGGCGTTAAGAGCCATTGACATAATAAACAATGTAGGCGGCAGAGCAAGGGTGATACGGCTTAAAAATGCCAAAGACCCCGATGAATACATAAACAAAAACGGAGTTGAAAAATTCAAAGAGGCGGTCAAAAATGCGATGCCTGCCACTGAATTTAAGATTTCTTTGATAAAAAAGCAGTACGACGTAACGAGTACGGACGGTAAGATACTGTTTATAGATGAGGTAGTAAACATATTTACAAAATTAAAAGACGCTGTTGAGGTAGACGCCTATATAACGAAAGTCGCGGAGGATACAGGAATAAGCCGAGAGGCGATAGCAAGCAAATACCGTGAAAAAATATCGAAGGGCAGTTATAAAAGAATACCGACTAAAAATGAGTATCAGAAAAAAGTCGAACAAAGAAAGCGTGAAACAACGAAAAATCAAATGGTTACAAGCAGTTTGCTTGAAGCTGAAAAACGACTTTTGGGACTTATATCGCAAAGTAAAAAACTTTATAAAATGTCGTCGGCACAGATTAAAGCCGATGAATTTGCAACAGATGTGTACAGACGTTTGGCAAAAAGTATGTATGACAGCTATGAAAACGGAATGTCACCCGATCCGGCAATGATGTTAAATGATTTTTCGAACGACGATTTGAGTGAGGCGTCGGAAGTTTTTTATAATCTTGAAGTTTACAGCGGTGACGAAGAAACCGTCAAAGAACTTTTATATACAATTAAATTGGAGAAGTTGAATATGCGTATCATTGCCGAAACAGACCCTACGAATTTGATGGATTTGTTTAAGCAACGTGAAGAACTTCTAAATGAGAAAAATACTTGGGAGGAATAGTTTAATGCAGGAAAAGAAGAAAGACATTAAAAGAGAACTTATCGAAAAAGGTAAG
>ENA-OPRV01000933-OPRV01000933.1-human-gut-metagenome-genome-assembly--contig:-NODE-933-length-16981-cov-5.323762_pt1 | contig 16981 bp, 15 predicted proteins | sample MGYA00241896_ERZ501886 | MGnify/ENA primary metagenome ERZ501886 (study PRJEB25962, sample SAMEA2042452) | human gut metagenome | biome: human gut; feature: human-associated habitat; material: faeces... | reverse complement strand
TGTCAGCCGTGAGAGCGGCATATATTTGTCAAGGTACTTGATATGGTGCGTTTACAAATGACAGATGAGGATAGCAGAATTTAAACGAGCGCTGTTTGGAATTGTTAATTATGGATTGTTATGGCTTGAAATGATGGATAATCCGGTATTATCCGTTAGTAAGGAACTATTCCAAATGTTCAGGAAGGTGATAAAATGAAACTTAGTTCAGATTATTCTAGCGATATTTCATCATTGTTAAATATGAAAAAAAATGATTCTTTATTTATTTCTACATGGGATAAAGATGAAGAAGTACTCCCATTTCCCTTTACCAAAATAAAAGAATATAATAAATTAGATTGTCATCAAGCAAATAAATATTTTTTTTCGGATGAATTTCTTGATTTAAAAAATTATATACTCTCTGAAAATATTGAATTTAAAAAAAATAATATTGCATCCTCAAATTTTACTTTTGTATCAAATGGAACTATTGCTGCTTGGCTTAGTATCTTAACTATATTGAAAGAGAAAAAACATATAAGAGCCTTATTATTATCTCCAGTATATTATATATATATCGAAATATTAAAACAATTAAATATAGATATTTATGTTGAATCTGCATATAACACAAATTTTGACAGTATAAATTCTACAATAGTATCGCAAGAAATCAATTTAGTTATTATAAACAATCCTCTCTTTGGAACTGGAACATGTATCCCTTATCAGAAAATAAAAAGTATACAAGCAGTGTTATCAAAAACAGGCGGTTGTATCTTAATAGATAATATCTATAATGGTTTAAAGTGGAAATCAAAAATTTCACTAAACGATTTTGAACTATATAATTCGATGTCCCGCTATGACAATTTTATTATACTAGAGTCTTTATCCAAAAATTTATTTCTTAATGGAATAAAGCATTGTTCCATATTTGCACATTCTAAATGGATAAATAATCTTGAAAAGAATAGTGTCTACTTTTGTGGCTCAATTACTGCACAACAGTATAATTACATTCAAAGGCTTTATAGCCAAAAGGAGCACTCATTTATAATAACGCAATTAACTCAAAACGTTAATTATGCCAAAAAAAATTATTATCTATTATTAAGTATGCTTTCTGGAAAAAATGTATGTGTAAGTCATTGTATAAGTGGCGGTTACTGCCTTTTAGGAATACCCAAAAATAAATTCAATGCTCAAAATGACTTATTAATTGCACAAGAAATTTTGCAAAAATGCAATGTTCTCACATTACCACACGATAGATATTTATATAGTAACCACGAATTTTATTGTTTTAGAATAAATCTCATGATAAAAAGTGATCTTCTATATAAAACCATTGATGCACTACAAACTTGCTTTAATATCTGATATTTGTTTTGGAACATCAATTTCTGGTTGTTCTAATATTTGTAATTTTTCAACAATATCTGCTAACTGATCCATTTCATTTATTGAGATTTTAGGACTTTCTATTTTTTTTATAATTTTCTTTTTAAACCCTTTTTTGAGTTGAATTTCAGAAATAAGGTTATAGTAACTTTTAACTATTCTAGGTAACATTACTACAATCATTGCTGAAACAGAAAATGTTAAAATCCAAGATCCTTTACGACTTTCAACCAATTCCTGAGATGTTGAAAGATTACATTTTTGATACAATTTTTCCAAAAAATCATTCGAAATTTTTAATGCTTCATCATAATTTTCGGTTTCAATATGTAATATAATTAATGCTTTTTGGTTACATGAAGATGCTATAAAATTTTTTCCATATAAACCATCTGAAATAATATGATTTAATTTTTCTTTATATCCTATAAATAGTAATTCATCTTCTAAGTTTAATTTAGGTAGTACAATAGAATTGATACATTTTAAACAATCAATAAAACATTCATATGTGATTATATCATGAATAGTATAAAATACGAGTGCCTCCAAAATATTTGTAATCTCAGCCTTTGATGCCGGATTGTAATTATTATACAAATATTTTAAAATTTTATCTAATAATTGAGGAATCTTGTCAAAACCGCGATAAATAAAAAAAATATTAATCAACTCATATGTTCGAGATTCCTCTAAAAATTTCATTGCTTCTTCTTGACTATTGAGACTAACTTCTTTTCCTCGATATAATACTTGAAAATCTTTTATGCTAGTATTACATAATAAATAACTAAAAACATAACTTATGCCTAATTTAACATTATTCAATTCGCAATCTATAAACTTATGACATTCAGCATGCATCGTTGCAAAATCTACATTTTCTAATAAACACGATTCAAATTCAATTTTTTCTGTTGTTGAACGTTCAAATGTACAATCATGTATTTGGGAAAATTTCATTTCACAGTTTTTCATATTAACTAAAATATGTTGTTTTTTTAATATACATTTTTGAAACGAACTTTCTTGTATAGATGTATTATCAAAGACACAATGTTCAAATACTGAATCCACAAAAAAACATGATTTCATCTCGCAAGCGCCAAAATTGACATTAATAAATTGACAATTAATAAATGTACTCCCAATAAAATCAGCTCTGTCAAAATAATTATTTTGAAACTTAATATTTTCAAATCGACTACCTCTAAAATCACTTCTAAAAAAGGAGATAGGTTTATATATTGAAAAATCAATATCTTTAAATTTGATATAGGAAAGATTCCTACATGTATAATCATCATTTTCATTAATTACTATATTTTCCATTTTAGAAAGAAATTTCATATAAACCTCATTTCTGTCAATTGACTTAATCTATAATTAGTATCGCACATTGTTTCCAACGGATAATACCGGATTATCCATCATTTTCATATCAACCAGACTCCTCAAAGATTTCTCTCCACTCATCTGGCTATTGTTTAATACAAATTTTCCAAATACACAAATAAACACTGAACTATATTTCACAGCATCAGTTACACTACCTATGTATTTTAGTTTAGTCTCAAATGGGATTACCGCTGGAGAATTCCAACATATCTGAATTATGTGATATTTGTACTAGCTATCGCTTATAACTCATACTCCCATTCATCAAATTACTTTTTCTGTTAATAGATTACTCTCTTTGTCATTTCTTGTCAATTATTTTGTTGGAAATCTTTCTCAAAGGACTGCATTTCCCGGAACATTTCCTTATCGACATAGCAGCCGGCTTTCTCATGCTCGGTCAGATTGATGGCACAGTCAAACTGGTCAATGATTCCTTCTATCGGCTGTACCATTCCTTTCCAGCCATCTCCCATAGCATCCTGCAGCCGCTTCCAGTCCGTATACATTCTGACCGCTGCATTATTGTGCTTTCCTTCTATGGTCGGAAGTGAAATCTGCATATCCTTTTTCAGTACTGTCTTGCCATTTTCATCCGGCTCCGGAAAATCTTCTGACGTTTTAGTTGGAATAATAAATCGGGCTTTTGTCATTTCTATGGACAGAAATCTAAAATATAATTTGTAAATAAGTTTCTGCTCGTCTGTTGCCGGCTGCCCAAGCTGAGCAATCAGAAGCATCCATCTTACCAGGTCAGGGTTGGTAACCGGAACGCTAATTTCCGGTATGTTGCTGTAGTCCGGCTCCGGAACAAATTCCGGTGCTGCTATTGCCGTATTTTCATTTACCACTTTGACTCCACAGGCACCATTCATATAAAAACAGTATCCAAGGAAATTGTAAATTGCCTTATGGGAATCATCGTTTTTAATCTCTCTGATTTCATACCGTTCTTCCGGAAATCTGACTTTAAATATATCCTTATATGCCTTAGTCAGAATCCAGATGTCAGGTGGTGTACACATATATGTGCCATCCTGTCGGTCTACCGTCTGGGAAAAAAGTGCCGGCTCTCCTGTGATTTTACTGTATACGCAATAAATAGCAGGTGCTTCCAATACCTTTTGAACAAGGGATTTTGCAATTACACCAATCCGCTTTCGGGCTTCTTCTTTTTCCGCATCATCCTTTGCCGGAATTACTTTCGTTTTATACCACGCATACAAACGCCAGATTTCTGAACAATCCGTAATGCTTAACTCATCAAGTTCTTTCTGTGAAAGTACCAGTTGTTTTGACGATACATAAGTATCTCCCAAACCGGAAATGTAGGCATCATGTACTTCTGCAACTGTTGTGGTTCTTGAATATACCATTGTTCCGCATTTTATCGAATACGTTCCTGCCTGCTCCAGTTTCAATCCTACCCGGCAGTTTTCTGCTTCACGCACAGCTTTTCCCTGACCAACTTCTATTCCGAGCACTACTGTCACCAGTATTTCTCCATCATCATCCGAAAAATTACTCATGTAGACAGCATCACCTACCTGTATTTTTCCCTTCAGTTCACCTACAACCACGATATCATCTGTATTTCTAAGGTGGAATTTATCCTGTACTTTTAATACATACTTTCTTGCTGCCTCTTTGGAACTATTTTCCACTGCATTATCTTTATTCTTAAAAAGATGTAACTTTTCCCTGATTCCCATTGCGACCTGCTCCTTTTCGTTCTTCTAATTGTTCTGCTGTCTATCTATGATATATTCCAGCATTTTTCTCGCATTAGCTTTTTTCATTTGAAGTTCAAACAGTCTTTCCTCTTTTTCATCAAAAAACAGATATGCCACATTTCCCGGCATTGCACTAACCCCGTTGATTTGCCCGATTGGGATATTTTTTAGTTTTCTTTCCGCATAGTAAAATACCTCATTTTCCTTTATAAATACTGCCGAATATGTAAAATGCTGACACAAAAATGTTGCAAAACCAAGCTGAACCATACAGCAGCAAAAAAGAAATAGAAATAGTGACGCTATTTCTAATGAAAATAACAGAATCACCCATTCCAAAACGCTAATTATATAAAACAGAATTCCAAATATCCATATTATTTTTTTATCCCCTACATAGATAAATGCTTCTGCTTTATTATTTTTCTGCTCTTTCTTACATTCAAGCATAAACTTTAAATCAAAAATTCCTATCACAAGTGCTAAAATTATTAATATAATTAAAAAATATTTCATGCTATCACCTCGTCTAAAATAATTCTATAAAATCCGCCAGTATTAAATATAATGCATACCATATTCCAATTCCAGCAGCCCAAAACAGAACTCCCAAAAGAAACTTTAACCAATAAATACATATAAGAATCGATTATCTATCCAAATTTTTCTTCTGCCTGATGGTTTTTCTGAAAACCTAACTATAAACCACATCAAGACAGAAAACATAATACATTTTATGAATAAACGCATTCATTTTTCTCCCTTTTATCTGTTACTATTTGCCATATAGTTGATCCTAATGATGGTACCGAGCCCGAACAAAAACCTTTAACCATAGCTTTTGTAATGGAATCAGTGTAATATTTTCCGGATTCACTCCAAACTTTTCGAACTGAAGCCTCTAAAACATTTTCTCTGATTAAACATTCCTCGCATCTGCCTTGCACATCTCCATTTATCATAATTCAAATAATATGTATTGACTTTGCTGCTGCTCTTTCATCTATTTCATTTTTAAAATTTAGATATAGCGACTTTGTAATATATATATTTCCTGCGTATTTTTCCATTATTTCATCAATTACATCTTTCTGGTAGATAAAGCCCACTTTTTGCTTAGATTTAAATATTTTATTCTCTATTTCAATGGAAGTCACTTTATCTGGATATAACGCTACCGCCATTGGATCTATTTTTTCAAAAAATAAAGTAAACCATGGACAAGGAATTATTTTTCCATTTTTCCACATATTAATTGGATTTGTTCCATGAAAATATATGTATGCATTCGATATCACAACAGCTTCTATTTCCTTCAATTTTTTTCTGTTCTTTTTGAATTTATGAAAAAATACTATTTCATCATGACGAATAATATATCCATCTCGAAAAAACTGAACAGAAAATGTCACTGCCAAAAACGCTTCTATTAAAAGCAAATCCACAAATAACAATGTTAGTTGCTCTTTTATATATTTATCATTAATTGCCTGTATACATCCACCAAAAACGAGAACAATACATGTATACACAATTAACCCTTTTTTTATATTGTACTTTTCCATAGAAATATGATATTTTTGTTTACTCTTTTGCATTTGTTCTCCTAAACTCTTGCCGCTTGTCCAATCTTGTCCTAATGTATTTGCATTTTTTCTTTATCAGCGGGTAAACAATTCCATATGTTCTTTCTGTTTTTCTGATAAAGCATGCTCTTCATCCATTATACATATCTCCATATATCTCAAGTCTCCCTTTATATAAAACATAATGTACACCTGATAATCTTCATCCTGCCCTTTTTCTACCGAAGAGAAATAATAAATTATATAAGATGGTTTCTCCGTATTTCCTGCAGTCACATCTCCCCACAGGAATCCTACTCCATCCTGGATTCCCTCTAATATCTGACTGAATGAATTTGCTGCCTTTAACTTTTTTAAATCCTCTTCATCCAGGAAAGTTACCAGACTGCTTTCATCGACATTGGACAATTCAATTCCATAAATCATATAAGCATTTTCCTTTGATTGTATCAGAAATTCATTATCCGTTTTGTAACGTTCAGACTCTTCACTATTTATATATTCCTTCGGTATACTTGCAGCAACCTGTGACAAATGTATACCAGAATACTTCCCATAATATGTGTTTATTAAAGTATCTATTAAAATAATTGTCCATAAAATTGCTATTTCTATTGAAAAGCAACGAAGTCCCTTCAAGATTTGTTCTTTCTTATATTTCACTCTAAACATCCTTGTTCTTCTCCCTTGAATTCATTCCGTGCTATACTCCTGTTCCACATGCAATTTTATATACTCTGTCATTTTCATCAAAATAGAATGATGTTGAATAAATACCATTTTGAACCGCATATTCATTTTCTTCTTCATTACTTAAAGTTTTCTTTAATCCATATGCCAGCATAACTTCTTTTTTTGATGAGCCTACCCCAATTTGCAGTATTCCAAATCGAATATCAGGATCCGTAATTCTAACACTTTCCGGATAATTTCCAATAAAGGTATATTCTATATCTTCAAATTTAATATCCTCGCAACTTCCATATAATTTTTCTCTGCTAACAGGGTCACCTTCTTTTTCTAAAATTTCCTGTTTGCTTTGACGGAAAAAACAATTAAAATCGTGTAATCCATATGTACCGTATTTCATTTTAAGAAATATAACTAATACTATAAAAATAAGAATAATAATACCTATAACTACCTTTGCTCTTCTTTTACTCTTTACCATCTTTTTTCCCCCATTCTATAAAAGTAATGTTTTAATTACTATTTTCATTTCTGGATTTATAAAAGTCTGGTCTCACAATTATATCTACTTTTACAAATGCACTTATAAATGCTGCAACCATCATTACAATCATAATACAACACCAAAAAAATACTGAACTTTTTTGTTTTCCTAATGCATTGAATAATACTGCTCCTCTGCGTCCAAAAAATCGTCTTCCTACCACACACAAACACGTTAATAAAAATAAACTCATTGTTTCTATAATTTTTAACGTACTTCTTACATTTTTATTTTTTATTACTATTTTTCCAGTTGTTAATAATGCCCCCCAAATTCCCAATATTATAGAAATCACATAACTTATAATACAAATTGCTGTGCTTTTTTCAGGCGGCAAATTTCCCTGCACCATTATTTGTATCAAAAGTCCCAGCGAAATAAATAAACATATATGTGCATTGTATTTTCTATAATCATATTCTTTTCTTATAAATGAAACTACTGCCCCCAAAATAATAAAAGCTATTACACACACTGCTATACATGCTGTAAAGCCCATATTGGCTCCACGATAATAACTCTCATATGCTCCACCTAAACAGAACAAAACATATGAAAAAATTCCTGCTCCTGTTTGTTTTAAAATTGCTTTGCCCTTTTTCACCATAGCCTCATCTCCATATTGAAGTCTGCAACTGACCAAGTCACCTTTTAACATCAGCGAGTATATAATCTTATATGTCTCTTCTGTTTTTCTGATAAACTATGTTCCTCATCCGTTACATATATCCCCATATATTTCAAATCCCCCTGTATATAAAACATAATATATACCTGATAATCCCCATCATGACTTTCTTCTATTGAAGAAAAATAATATGTTGTATCAGATGGATTCTGTATACTTCCTGTTTCTACATCTCCCCACAGAAACCCTATTCCATACTGGATTCCTTCTAATATCTGATTGAATGAGTTTGCTGACTTTAACTTTTTTAAAGTCTCTTCATCTAGCAGACTGCTTTCATCGGCATTGGACAATTCAATTCCATAAATCATATAAGTGTTTTCCTTTGATTTTATCAGAAATTCATTATCCGTTTTGTAACGTTCCGACTCCTCACTATTCATATATTCCTTCGGTATACTTGCAGCAATCTGTGACAATTGTATCTGATAATACTGCACATAATGTTTACTTATTAAAGTATATATTAAAATAATTGTCCATAAAATTGCTATTTCTATTGAAAAATAACGAAGTCCCTTTAAGATTTGTTCTTTCTTATATTTCACTCTAAACATCCTTGTTCTTCTCCTTTGACTTCATTCTGCACTATACTTTTCTTCCACATGCAATTTTATATACTCTGTCTTTTTTATCAAAATAGAATATTTCTACTTTTTATTAGCCTGTTCATATTTTCTGAAATAATAATACATCATACCAGCATCAACCCACAAAGATGAAAAAATTGCAATTGAAAAAAGCAACACAGCCACAATCACACATGTCTCATTATGACCTATACCTTCCATTTTTGAGCCGATTTGTTTTCCACATATTCTCAATGTAGCAATGGTTAACATTGCTACCGATGCTGCAATTTCTCTACTATATGACACTTTTTTCTTTTCTTTTTCATACCATCCATTGCGTATTCTTTTTTTCACTAACCAAAAGCGTCCGAAATAGCACAATGCAATCAGTATTGTTCCCATTATTCCTATTATCAAATAATTATTGGGTTTCCTCATCATTCCAATAAAGCCCCATCCATCTACAAAAAAAATCATTCCCCAAATTTCTCCATGAACAAAGCTGCAAAATACACTTCCATATTTTTTCTCTCCATCCTTGAACATAGAATCAGCAGGCAAATTTCTATTATTACGCAGACAGCAAATACCTTCCGTGAATTCAATATTTGTATGCCTAAAAAGATTACTGTTAATAAGAAAAATCCAATCTGATCATCCCATAATGTTGCCTCGTATTTCTTTTTTGTTTCTAAAAAGTCCTGTATTTTTTCCATTGTATTCTGCCCCTCTTGGCGATGCCTCTATCTCCTTTTGAATATTTTATATTACTCTTTATTCGCTTCCATATATTCAATTATGTATGTTCCAATTTTTTCCGAATACCATGGTATATCTATCCCTTCTTCAGGTTTTCTTTTCCCTTTTTGATTCAAATATCCCATATATGTCAAGTTATTTGCTGCCCTATGATTTCTAAACCCAACTCTCATCGTAGCATCTATATCTGTTAATATCTTAAACGTTATTTGGGGATTCTGCACCATTGAGGCTATCTCTTTTCCGTTATAATTCCAATCAGTTTCTGATGCTATACACAAAACCGGATTTTTTATTTCCAACATATTTGAAATCCAAAATTCTGCTCTCTTATTAAATAATTCTTTATCTGCTACAACCACATTTCCTTCTTCTAATAACTTTTCTACTTTTTCATATTCTCCTTCTATATCTCTTTCCTTAACTTTTCTACTTCTACCCCACTTATCCATTTTTCTTCTAGCTATAATCCGTTGTTTTCCCGTCTCTCCACCACCAAATAACAAAATTAGCCCCTGTGGCTTTATCTTTTTTTGTAGCAATAATAAAATATTACATGTAATACTATGACCAATAAAATAAATTGGGTGTTCTCCTGTTTCACTTTGAATTTCATTAATCACATCCACTATTTTATTTAACAATTCTTCAAGTGTCATATTTCTGTTGGCTATTATTTTAGTTTCAAAACGAATAACCTGATATCCTTCATTCGTCAACTGCTCTGCCAAACTTTTATACGCGCCCACATTAGATAAATATTCTATTCCATTTGATGTCTTTCTAAATATATTCCCATCTACATCAATTGTAGTAAACACGGTTGCCGGAAAAATATACACCGTTCCTTTTATATCCTTCTTACATTTGTTTGATAATATAACATATTTTGAAAACAGTTCGCATACAATTTCTTTTTCTTTGTGCGATATATAAACCGTTTCACGTACATGCACCTGTTTTGTTTCATTTCTTTTTTCTCTGTATGCTGCTGATACAATGATAAAAATTTCTACAAATAAAATGCCTAGAACTGCTCCACTTAATATATATTGTAAATGAACCTTTAGCCTATAATTTGCAAACAGATAAATACCTACTACCCCGACCGTAAACAACAAATACATAATTGTTCCAATTAATATTACCATATCTACCTTATGTACATTCTCTCCAATCAGTAAAACTTTTTTCAATCCTCGCGGAATATTTTTGATTGTAGTTTTGGTATCGCTATCTTCACTATTAAAACCCCTTATGCCAATTCCTATACCTATGAGCGTTATAATCATGAAAATATAAATAAAATTTGTCACTTTTTTCTCCTACCTAACAAACCAGACTATCTTATTTCAATAGTCAATCCTTCATTCCAGTATCTATTTCACATTTTTACCCCTTATCATCGACCTGTATATAACCACATATGTTTCTTCTGTTTTTCTGATAAAACATGCTCCTCATCCATTACACATATCTCCATATATTTTAAATCTTCCTGTATATAGAATATAATATATACTTGGTAATCCTCATCATGTCCTTCTTCTATTGAAGAAAAATAATAACATGTATAAGATGATTTTTTTGTATTTCCTGTAACCACATCTCCTCACAGGAATCCTACTCCATCCTGGATTCCCTCTAATATCTGACTGAATGAATTTGCTGCCTTTAACTTTTTTAAATCCTCTTCATCCAGGAAAGTTACCAGACTGCTTTCATCGACATTGGACAATTCAATTCCATAAATCATATAAGCATTTTCCTTTGATTGTATCAGAAATTCATTATCCGTTTTGTAACGTTCAGACTCTTCACTATTTATATATTCCTTCGGTATACTTGCAGCAACCTGTGACAAATGTATACCAGAATACTTCCCATAATATGTGTTTATTAAAGTATCTATTAAAATAATTGTCCATAAAATTGCTATTTCTATTGAAAAGCAACGAAGTCCCTTCAAGATTTGTTCTTTCTTATATTTCACTCTAAACATCCTTGTTCTTCTCCCTTGAATTCATTCCGTGCTATACTCCTGTTCCACATGCAATTTTATATACTCTGTCATTTTCATCAAAATAGAATGATGTTGAATAAATACCATTTTGAACCGCATATTCATTTTCTTCTTCATTACTTAAAGTTTTCTTTAATCCATATGCCAGCATAACTTCTTTTTTTGATGAGCCTACCCCAATTTGCAGTATTCCAAATCGAATATCAGGATCCGTAATTCTAACACTTTCCGGATAATTTCCAATAAAGGTATATTCTATATCTTCAAATTTAATATCCTCGCAACTTCCATATAATTTTTCTCTGCTAACAGGGTCACCTTCTTTTTCTAAAATTTCCTGTTTGCTTTGACGGAAAAAACAATTAAAATCGTGTAATCCATATGTACCGTATTTCATTTTAAGAAATATAACTAATACTATAAAAATAAGAATAATAATAATACCTATAACTACCATCTTCCTTTTCCCCTTTCTTCTATTCGTCACGTTTTCCATCTAATTTACCCTCCTTATATCTAAGTTTTCCCATTGGTTCGTTCAACCATCCATTTTTTAATGATATTTTTATATAACTTTTCTGTATATTGGATAATCGATCCTCATATTCACCATATTTACTAAATGGTCTTGTCCATGTTGGACCGAATCCCACATTTCCATCATATGCATAAACATCACCACTCACTATCTTAGATAGTTCTGACGCAATATTAGCATCATACCTAAAGTATGTACTTAAATTTCCTGAATTGCAACCATATATATTCAAGGTTTCTATCTCTTTATATGATAAATCTGATATTCCTTTAATAGCTTTACCTGATTTATTTTTCCCTGAAATACTTAAAGCTTCTGTCTCTGTGTTATCTATAAAAATAAATGTTGTTTCATTTGAATGAGTATATATTTCTACATCCTCAATATTTGCAATTCCATCTGGTGTCATTCCCATATGATTCCAACCATCTACGAAATCATTTGCATTTGCAATTGGTATCATTACGACATTTTTGCCTTCACTCTCTAACTGCTCTTTTTTCCAATTTGCCTGATCTGTAAAATCAGAATTCTCTCCAGTTGTATAAAAAATGTACGATACCGTCTCATCACATTTTAACATATCCATCAATGCCTTTATCACACCTGCATTCGGGTCCATACCATTCAAATCAACCAAATCCAACGGTCTGTTCCAGCAATAGCTATAATGGTTCATTGTATATGGTGCAGCAATATGCCCCTTTATAAAGTCTTCGCTGATAAATCTGCCAACTCCGGCATCATATCGTCTTGCCTGTGCAAAGTATAGTGCACCAACGCTGTCCATCTGATAACCGGTAAATCCGAAGCTTTGTAAAGAATCTTTAAAGATATCTTTTGCAGTCCGAATATCATTACCAAATTCGTCAAATCCATAGACTTCCTCACTTCTTCCCCCTTCATCTGCAAGACGCATCGGACTTCCCAAATCATCCTGGAAATAGAAATGGTCTCTTCCATTCTCTTCCATTCCTGCGACATTACCATCCCAGAAATAAGTCTGATCTAATCCATTTCCGGTTTTCTGTAAGAGGTTATGATACTGACGGGTAAGATCGAGTGTATAGCGGATGGTCTGAGTTACATCTGCATTTCCTGATGCAATAGTTTGACCCACACGATGCCCCAGACCATTGTACTGATAGTATGCCTTCGTGATTTCTCCGGCTGTCCGGTCAACAGAACTGCTCATCCGGTTCGCCGCATCAAATCCGTATGCTTTTAAAACCTCTTCTCCGCTTGTTACGGATAACAGGTTTCCTCTGTGGTCATAATTATAATTCCTGGTTCCGCTTGCATTTATTTCCTGCGTCAACTGATTCTTTGTATTGTAATGATAGGTTGTTACAAGTTCCCCTGCTGTCTGGTACTCTGTCCTGGTATTTCTGTTTCCAAAGGCATCATATCCATAGGTACGAAGGGTCTTTCCGTTACATGCTACACTGGTCAGTCGATTTAATGCATCATAATCATAGGAAAAGTTTCCACTGTCTTCCGGCAGTCCCGGTCTCTCTTTTTCAGCCAAGACCTTATTTCCCATAACATCATAATCATAGTGATAACGTTCTGTAAAGTCTGCTCCGGTATGTAAAATCTCTTTGATTTTTCCTGCCCCATTGTAGCTATAGTCTGTACGATTTCCTCCCGGAAATTGCTTTCCAGTCAGTCTTCCAGCTTCATCGTAGCTATAGAGAATTGTTTTCTCCTGTGCATCATCTGAAAGAAGTTTTAACGCCGACAACTGCATGGCTTCGTTATATTCGTATGCCGCCCTTCTTCCATCCGGATAACAAATTGCCGTTCTCTCACCCATACTGCCCCATTCATAACCTACGGTTTTTCCATATGGGTCTGTAACAGAAGCAATGCGTCCTGCCTCATCCATGGCAATCTTAGTTGTGCCAAGCCAATCTCTTACTTCTTCTAACTGGCGGATTGCATTATAGGTCAAAGATACTGTTCGTCCATCCGCATAACAGATTTCCTCTACCTGTCCATCTTTCCCGTAGTGGAAGGATGTCTCATAACCATCTTTATCTATCTTTGCTTTCATTCTTCCAGCCGGATCATAGGTATAGCACTCCACATCTCCCAGCGGGTCTGTCACTGCTGTAACATGACCTTCCTTATTCCAGGTATATACCGTGTTCTGTGGTTCTTCCCCCTCTGCTCCGGTGCAACTGCTCTGTGTCAGATGTCCCATGGCATCATACTGGTAGAAAGTCTCATTTCCCATGGCATCCGTAACTTTTGCAAGATTACCGTTTGGAGTATATTCATAGCAGGTCTGATTTCCATTTTCATTTTCTGCCTTTATTACTCGTCCCAATGCATCATATGTAAAATGGGATATACCTCCTGCCGGATTTTGAACAGATATCATACGATCAAGGCTGTCATAGTTATAACGATAACTTTCTCCTGCCGTAGTAGTACGCTCTGTAAGATTTCCCTTTGCATCATAGCCATAATCCTCTCCTGCTCCATCCGGGTAACGTACACTTTTTAATCTGCCACCTTTTTCATATTCATAAACAGTACTGCTTCCATTTGGATAACAGATGCGTTCTGCTTTTCCAAGTTCGTTATAGAACACACTTGTAGTTGCCCCTGCTGGATTAGTGACGCTAGTTCGCCTTCCCAAATCGTCATAAGTGTAGCTTGTTACCTGACCGGCTGCATTGGTTTCTTTGATAAGATTTCCCTCTCTGTCATATTCATATGCAGTCTTTGCGCCATCTGCCTCTAAAACCTCTGTCAGACGGTTTACGGCATCATAACAATAACGGGTTGTATTTCCCGCAGGATCTGTCATTTCTATCTGGTTTCCCACCGCATCATAATCATAAGTCACCACTCCGCCCATCGGAAGTGTCTGTTTTACAAGCCGGTTATTGCTGTCATAGATATATTCCTGTCTGCCCTGATCCGGAGCTATAACACTACTGATATTCCACATCTTATCATAGGTAAAATGTACTGTCTGTCCTTCTTTATCTGTATATGTCTCTACTTTTCCAAGTGGATTATAAGTAAATCCTGCCTCATTTCCATCAAAATCCCGGATTGCCATAATCTTTCCACCCGGATTATAGGTATATGCTCTCTGATTTCCTAATGCATCCGTTACTGTTGTGATACGATTCGCCGCATCATAGGCATAACGTGTCACGTTGCTGTTGGCATCTACTGTTTCTGTCACCCGGTTTAATGCATCATAGCCATAAGTCGTTACACTTCCGCTGACATCCTTTAACTTTACAATGTTTCCTCTTTCATCGTAACTGATTTCTAAAAAGCTGCCATCCGCATAAGTAACTGCCTGTGGTCTTCCTGCTTCATCATTTTTGACTACAACTCTGTTTCCATACAGGTTTTCCGTCCCTGTCAGATTTCCTTTTGCATCATAATGATTTTTCAGACGTTCTTTTCCATTGATACTTACACTAAGCAAATGACAGTCTGCATCATAAGTATAATTCACTCTGTGCTTCATGGCATCTACTGTCTGGGTAAGATTGCCACGGTTATCATATGCCATCCTGGTGGTTCTTCCTAACCGGTCAGTTTTACTGATACACTGGTTTTTATCATTATAAAGATATTTCTCTTTTGTACCATCTTCATAAATTGTCTCTATGTTCCGGTAACGATCATCATGCACATGGATAATTTTGCTTCCATTTCGTTCTGTCAATGTCACACGACGATTTTTATCATCATAGGCAAAAGTCATTGTTCCACCATCCGGGAATTCCTGATGAATGATTCTAAATCTTCTGTCATAGATATTCTTAACAGATGTAACCTGACGGGCATTTTCCACCTCAGTAATTCTCCCGTTCTCTCCATAGCGATATGCATACTCTGCCCCTGATGCCGTTATCACTTTTTTCAGTTCTTTTCCCTGATACTGCAGCAAAACAGTTCTTCCGGTGTGGTCAGTTACTTTTTCAAGCTGTTCCTCTTTATTATAATTATATGTCAGACTGCTGCCATTGTCTGCTTCTGCTTTTTCCAGTTTTCCATCCTCAAGATAGGAAAAAGAAATGCCCCTTCCGTTCATATTTTCTTTTCGAAGCATCTTTCCTTCCCGGTCAAAAGATATTCTCTCCTGCCCCGGATGTATAAGGATATATCCCTCTTCTGTTTCTTTCAGGAATTCCAATGCAGTATTTCTTCCAACATACTCTCCCTGCTCATTTTTATCATAGTAATTTATCTGTCCATCCGCAAGACGCACTCCGACGGTTCCGTTTTTTTCTTTTTCCAATGAAATCTGGTAATTATGTAAAAAGCAATTTCCCAGAACTCCCCTCCGGCTGTCTTTTGAATTATAATAGCGATGAAAAGAAAGCGGTATCTCTCCGCCTATCTTTAAATCTTCATGTTCATAAATGAAATTTCCTGTGCTTAAATTAACCGGATCTTCGCTGTTCATACAACCTTCTGCATCCGTTCCAAGCATCTTTTCCTCTATGGTCTTCTCTACCGTTGCTTTGGAATTTCGAATATCCTCTACGTCTGCCTCTAAGACGCCTTTCATCCTGCTCATATCCATATTTCCGCCATTTGGATTTATCGTATCCGCAAGATCATTTATCAATTTTATGATATTGTTGCCACAGGAAATCTGCTGACTTACTACACTGATATATTTTGTATCAACTGCCTGTACATCCGTGAAAATAGTCTCTATCTGCTGTGTTGTCGTATCATTTTTATCTAATATTTTCTTATGATATGCATCTACATCATTCACATAATTTTGAATGTCAAGTTTTCCAAACCATCCCTGTACCGTTAATCCAATATCTCCAAAAAAATCGGTTATCGTATCCCAGGTCGTTGTTGATGTTACATCTTTTACATATTGTAATAGCTTCTGCTTCGCTTCATCTGAAAAATCTCTTAACATTTCTTCTTTTCCCCCATGCACGCTTATTCACTTACTGTTGCTGCTGCATTGCTTTCTTTGGTATCTAATGATTCTTTTCGATTCGCCTTGAATGAAAAACTAAAACCCAACTGAAAATACGTCTAATAATCAAAATTCTG
>ENA-OPRV01000928-OPRV01000928.1-human-gut-metagenome-genome-assembly--contig:-NODE-928-length-17017-cov-2.642613_pt1 | contig 17017 bp, 16 predicted proteins | sample MGYA00241896_ERZ501886 | MGnify/ENA primary metagenome ERZ501886 (study PRJEB25962, sample SAMEA2042452) | human gut metagenome | biome: human gut; feature: human-associated habitat; material: faeces... | reverse complement strand
GTCTGCAAATCTTTTTTGAGCTTATGCTCCGTTATGATATATCCGTAGACCAGTTTCTTTTAGAGAAGCCGGACACAAAAAACACGCAACGTCGGCAGCTCGATACATTGCTTGATACTATGAGCGATAAGGGAATACGGATTGTAACCGCAACGGCGAAAGAAATTAAGGAAGTCGAAAAAGAGGACAAATGAGAACGTCCGTTAAAATTGAATATGGATTTTAGGAAGCGTTGTAATCTTTTTAAGATTACAACGTTTTTCTTTTGTATAAGTTCGGCAAAATGGCTTTTTCTCCGTAGAGGGAAATAAGGGTATAAAAGATAAAAAACTTTCTTAGCAAGCATAGGAAGCGGGTACCCACTTCCGTATTTTGCCCGCCCTGCTCTGCGGCAACGTCGGCAAAATTGCTTGTTGGGAAGTGTCCCAAACCCTCGGAATGGAAAGGAGCGTCAAAGCATGGACGGACGAAAAAGGACGGTGCAAATCAAATTCAGAGTAACGGAAGCAGAACGGGATTTAATTCTTGAAAAAATGAAGCTGATACCCACCCGGAATATGGCGGCGTATCTTCGCAAGATTGCCATTGACGGGTATATCATTCAGACAGACCATAGCGATATAAAAGGCATGACAGCAGAGATACAGAAAATCGGGGTCAACATCAATCAGATTGCAAAGCGTGTCAATGCGACAGGCAGCGTTTACCAAGAGGACATAGAGGAAATAAAGGGGGTGCTTGCGGAGATATGGCGGTTACAAAGATTAAAACAGCATCAAGATTGTCGCCCTGTCCGGCGTTCTGACGCTGGCCATTGATTCTATGAAGGCGACTGTGGAAGCGTTCAAGGCAGACGGAATGGACGATGTGAAGATCATCATCGGCGGCGCGCCAGTCAGCGAGGAAGCCATGAAGATCACCGGCGCCGACGAATGGGCGCACAGCCCCCAGAAAACCGTTCAGGTTTGCAAGGACTGGGCGGAAGCGATTTAAGGAGGCGCTATGCTGAGACGTGTTTTTCGGCAGAAGCAGTTCTTCGTGTGCGTGGCGCTGCTGGCGCTGATCTGTCTGGTATCCAATCTCACGGTCAACTTGATTCAGGACCGGACAGCCATGACGCTGCTGCACACCCTGTGCTACGTAGCCATGATCCCCATTTTCCGGCGGATCGGCAAAATTGTGATGCAATGCGCAGAACAGACAAATGAATAAGAAAGAAGGAGCATTATGGAAAAGGAAAAACGCACATTAAAATTCAGTGAGATCTTCGGCTTCGGCGCGGGCGGTATGTTCACCTACGGCTTCCAGCTGATGATCACCGGCTACTATCTGCTGTACTACATGACGGATATCGCCGGATTCTCCACCGTGCTGGCGGCATCCCTGTATTCCACCATTCAGATCATCAAGATGGTGACCATGCTGTTCTCCGGCGTCATCATCGATGCCATCAACTTCCGTTCCGGCAAGTACAGAACATGGGTGCTGGTATCCGGCATCGGTCTGGGTCTGTTCTTCCCCCTCAGCTTTTTCTACTATCCCCTTCCGCAGTCTATCTACGTTGTGGTGTTCATGATCATTTACACTCTGCAGACGCTGTTCTATAACGTCGGCTGGACAGCCATGCGCGCCGTGATCGGCAAGGTCGCCAAGAACAAGGCGGACGTCGTTGCTCTGAACACCTCCGCTCAGTCCGCAGGCACCATTTCCAGCATTCTTTACGGCTACATCGGCTACCCCATCCTGGGCATCGCCCTGTGGGCCGGCACCAAGCAGGCTTACGGCTGCGCTTCCGCGATCTACGGTCTGACCATCATTCTGGGTGCCATCTATATGTTCTGCGCCTTCGGCAAGTATGAGCATCAGGCAGACGAGGCCGCTCCCGTTAAGAAGCAGCGCACCGGTTTCTTTGAAATGTTCAAGGCGCTGAAGGGTCCCATGGTTCCCTTCTTCTGCTCCTATTCCTTCTCCGCTGCCTCCGTCGGCTTCTTCATGACTCTGCTGGTTTACTACACCACCTATGTTCTGAACGATCCCGCGGCCGCCGCGAAATCCCTGAGCTGGAACGCGATCGTCGGCCTGATTGGCTGCCTGATCACCCCCTGGCTGACAAAGAGACTGTCCAAGAAGGCCATTCACGTCGGCGGCATGATCCTCAGTGCCGTTGGCTATGTGGCACTGGCGCTGTTCGGCAGCAAGGCGCTTCCCTTCATTGCCATCCGCGCGGCCATCAATCTGGTAGGCTGCCCCTCCACCTGCGTCATGAGCGCCCTGTGCAACGACATCGGCGACAACATCGAGATGCAGGGCAAGGAAGCGCCCCGGGCTTTCCTGCAGGGTCTGGCTGGTGCCACCACCCGTGTGGGTCTGATCCTGTCCTCCTCCATTTCCGCGTTCAGCATGGCTGCCATCGGCTATGTCCCCGGCATGGAATTCACCCCGGAGCTGATTCAGAAAATGGTCATCCTGATTGCCGTGATCCCCGCCGTCGTCTGCGCCATCGCCGGTGCCTGCATGATTTTCTACAGACTGGACGAAAAGCAGATTGCGGAGTATAATGCAAAGAAGTACGGCTCCGTTCAATAAGGCGTAGTTCCCCGGGCATCGCAACCATACGATACCATTTCCCATTGAGCGCTGCGCCGCTCAATGGGAAATGACCGCAATAAGAAAGGAAACAAGTATGACCAACCAGGAACTGGAAAAATACAGAATCCAGCTGTTTCGGGATGCGGCCGGCATGGAGAAAAAGCCGGATCGGACTCCCTTGGTATCCTTCTTCGTAACCTGGAAGATACTGGATTCCCCCTATAAGCTGACGGAAGCCATGAACGACTACGACAAGATGGAGCAGGTCGTCCGGCATCACCAGGAAGCTTACGGCTTTGATACCATGTTCGACTTCGGCACCCGCAATCCCTACCGGGTGGCGCAGGCCATGTCCTCCCCCACCTATATCGTGGACGACGAGGCGGAATGCGTCAGTGTGCGGGACATCCATATCTGCGAGCCGAAGCAAGGGGCGCAGCTGGCGGCAAATTATGAGAAATTCCTGTGGGAAGTAGGTATGGCGCAAAAATTCCCCTGGTGGAAAGAGGACGCCAGCCTGCAGAAAATTCAGAATGCCTACGACGAGATGATGCGGTACTTCGGCTACAGCATGAAGATCAAGAACATCATGAAGACGGAGTACGGCCTTCCCGGCGTGACCGCCCCCAATCCCTATGCGGCCATCTCCATGGAAAACATTCTGGGCTTCGTTCTGGGTATGCGCGGCACCGCCATGATGATGCGCCGGGACAAGCCCGGTCTGCACGCCATGATCGACGCCATGAACGAGCTGTTCTTCACGCCCCAGCTGGAAGCGCTGAAAAAGCTGCCCGAGGGCGGGAATATGAACTACTGCTTCGACTACCTCAGCGCCATGCTCGCCCACAACTTCATGAACCCGGATCAGTTTGCAGAGTTCTACTGGCCGTACATGAAGCAGGTTCTGGACGTGCTGTGCGAAAAGAAGATGCACGCGCTGATCTTCAGCGAAGGCACCATTCTGCGCTACAAGGACTGCTTCAAGGACTATCCCAAGGGTTTCCTGACCATTCTGCCGGAGACGGACGATGTGTTCGAGATCCGCAAAGAGCTGCCCAATATCGCCATCATGGGCGGTATGCCCAACAGTCTGCTGGGCCGCGGCACCAAGCAGGCGTGTCTGGATCGGGCAAAGCGGGTCATCGACGAGCTGGGCTGCGACGGCGGCTTTATGTTCTGTCAGGATAAGATGGGTTCCTTCCGCAACGACGCAAATCCGGAAAATCTGAAGGCGGTTTGTGATTTCGTGCGGGAATACGCGTAAAGGAGAAAATATGGACGAAACAGTAGATGTACGCGAATTTGAATCCGGCATCAACGCCTTGGTGGAAAAGCTCCATTTTCCTCTGGGCTTTGACGGGAAGGAAATGACGGATGAGCAGAAACACGCTGCGCTGATCCAGTTTATCAACTTCGTTATCATGGGCTGACACAGCAGAAGATAAGAGAGGGGGACAGGCAATGAAACCCGCGTCTGAGGGGAAATCCGACTTAAGCCGCAGAACGGTATACGGCTATGGTTTGGGAGAATTCGGCTACAGTTTTTACCTGAATCTGATATCTTCTTATCTGATGTTTTATATGACGGATGTGCTTCTGCTGCCGACGAAACTGACGGGCATCCTCTATTCCGCAGTCCAGTGGGTGGAGGCCGCCACGGCGTTGGCCGCAGGCATCCTCATTGACAATCTGTTCACTTCCAAAGGCAGGTACCGCCCATGGATCTTCCGGGGCAGCGTGATCTGCGCGCTGTCCACGGCGCTTCTGTTCACCCGGCTTCCCTTGGGTGCGGCAGGCACCGCCACGGTTTTCGTGGTACTGTATACCATTTCCTATGCGGGCTACAATCTGATGTTTGTGGCGTACCGGGCGATCATGGGGGCCATCGGGAAAACGCCTTCGGATACCGTCGCGCTGACGATCAGCGGGACGCAGCTGTCCACTCTGGCGAGTCTGGCCTTTGGGCAAATTGGGGTACGGCTGCTGCACGGATTTTCGCGGATCGAAACCGGGTACACGGTCTCTGCCGGTCTGTACGGATTGATTCTGGTCATCGCGATGGCCGCGGTCTGCGCGGTGACGAAGCCCTACGATCCGGGTCGGGCGGAAGCGAAGAAAGCGGAAAAGGCGCCCGGCGTCAGTCCGAAGCAGATGCTCCGCGCTCTGCCGCCCATTCTGCCCTGTGCCTTTGGCTTTATATTCAGTATCGGGGCAAGCACTCTGCTCTTTTCCATGCTTGCCTACTATTTTAACTGGGTCATTGGGGACTCTGCCGGGATGTCCACGCTGATTACGGTCATGACCGTGGCGCGGCTGGCGGCGACCTTTGTCGTGACGCCGCTCTCCCGGAGATTTGAAAAGCGGACGATTTTCATAAGTTCCATGCTGCTGTCTGCGGTGTGCATCACTCTGGCCTATGTTTTCAGGGAGAACCGGGTGCTGTTTTATATCGCTATGGGGCTGTATTTCTTTTGTCTGGTACCTGCGGGCGCAATGCTGATGCCCTGCATTTCCGATTCTGTAGACTACAACCTCTACCGGAAGGGCATTCAGGCCAGAGGCTTTCTGTACGCAGTCGCTTCCACCCTGAGCTATGTCGCCCAGTTCGTCGGCGCTATGGCCGCCAGTGCCGGGATGGTTCTCATCCGTTACGAATCGGCGCTGCCCGTGCAGAGCGCGGAAACCCTGTCTGGCATTCCCAAGATCACCTTTCTGGGAACGGCCGTTTTGTCGGCGCTTTCCATCCTGCCCATGCTCTTCCACCGGCTGAACCGGGACGTGATGGACAGCATTTACCGCGAAAAAAGTTTATGAACCACGATAAAAGTTGGGGTCAGGCTTACCGCCTGACCCCAACTTCTTATTTTCTTCCCGCAGCCGGGGGCAAAAGCATGTCCGCGTCGGTGATGACCGTGTTTTCGGGGATGCAGATGAACCGCCCCGCGTCCCAAGGGCCTGTCAGCAGGGTTTCCAGATACCGGCTGTCTCCGGGAACGACCCGGTGGGTCAGATAGAGCTGTTCGGCCAGCGCCTGCGTCCTAGGGAGAATCGACTCCACCGGATAAGCCCCGGTGTCGATGACGTTCAGGGAATCAAAATTCCGGTACATCAGCCGGATGATCGTCTCCGCCCGCTTGGGGGGATAGACCCGCCGGATGCGCTCCAGCTCCCGCTCCATGCTCCGGCTGCTGCTGAGCCAGCTCTCCGTCAGGAAAATACCGAATCCCCCCTGCAGCGCGGCGTAGCGCTGCTCCATGGAGCCCATGAGCAGGGACAGACAATCATCCACCCGGGGCAAAATCAGCTGAAAGTTTCCCGTGCGCAGCCCCACCATCGCGCCGCCGCAGGTGCCGAAGGCCATCAGCACCCGGTCCGCGTCCTGAATGCCGTCCAGCTCCCGCTGAATAGCCTCCCGCAGCCGGTTCGGCACATCGTGATTGTTGTCCGTCAGAATGTGAAGGGGGTAGGAGATTTCTTTGCGCGCCATGGCGAGACGGACTTCCTTTTCCAGCGACGCGCAGCATAAAATTACCGTCTTCATGGGCAGAACCGCATACTTTTGGCGAAGGTTCGCTGGAACTCCGGCAGCGCCGCCAGTTCCAGAAATTCCGCTCTGTCGGCAATGGTCTGCGCCCGCTGCAATTCTGCCCCGGAGCAGGCCACTCGCCGTGCGCCGCTGCCCGCCGCGTTGCCGATCGCCTGAATGCGATCCAGCAGCTGCGGCGGCAGAAGTCCGATCCGGCAGGCGCTTTCCGGACGGATGAAGCTGCCGAAAGCACCGGCAAGCAAGACCCGCTCAATGGTCTCCACCCCGCCGCCCAGCTGCGCCGCCATCAGTTCGATGCCGGACGCGATGGCGCCCTTGGCCATTTGCAGCTGACGGATGTCGTCCTGCGTCAGATAAACGCTGTCCGTCAGGCGGAAACACCGCTGCCCCTCCGTCTCGAAAATCCGGTCGCCCAGAGGAAGCGCCGTCCCCGGCTCGGCCAGCCTTCCCCGGGCGTTTACCACGCCCGCATTCAGCAGCACCGCGGCAATGTCAATCAGGCCGGAGCCGCAGATGCCAGCGGCCTCCCCGCCGCCGATCACGGACAGGGACAGCGTATTTCCCACCAGCGCGGCGTGGTCAATGGCCCCCGGCTCTCCCCGCATACCGAAGCGGATTTTCGCGCCCTCCAGCGCGGGACCGGCGGCGGTGGCACAGGCGATCATCCGTTCCCGGTTCCCCAGAACCATCTCCCCGTTGGTGCCGATGTCCACCAGCAGTGTACGCTTCTCCTCCCGGTCGAGGCCGGAAGCCAGAACGCACCCCACCGTATCCGCCCCCACATAGCCGGAAATATCCGGCACGGTGACGAGCGCCGCGTGGGGACAGCAGGGGAAAATGTCTCCCGCCTCCCCGACCTCAGCTTTGGTCAGCACCGGGGCAAAGGGAATTTTTGCCAGATTTTCCGGCATAATTCCCAGAAACAGCTGCTGCATACAGGGATTCCCCACCACGCTGATAACGCCCACCGTTTCCGGCAGCACCCCGGCCTGACGGCAGGCGTCCCCCAGCCGGGACCCCGCAACGAGCGGCAGCAGCGTTTCCTTTAAAATCGCGTCCTGCAGCCGCTTCGTGCCGCCGGGCTTGCCCTGCTCAACGATGCGGTTGATGACATCCGCGCCGTAGCTCTGCTGGGGATTCACGGCAGAGGCCGCCGCCAGAAGATGGCCGGTTCCCGCTTCCAGAAGGTAACACACCACGGTGGTGGTTCCAATGTCGAAGGCCGCCATTGCCCCATCCCGCAGGGGCTGGAGTTCTACCTCTGCCCCGTAACCGTCAGTGAGTATCCGGGCGTGGGTCTTGGCTGCGGTTACGTGGACGGTCACGTCCCCTGAAACCGTATAGCCGCAGGCAAGCACCGGCTTTCCGCCGATCAGGACGGTGCATTTCCCGCACTTTCCGTTGCCCCCGCAGGGCGCTTCCGGCGCAAGGTTCGCGCTTCGCAGCAAAGTAAGCAGGTTCTCTCCCGGCTGGGCGGAAAGCTTCCTCCCGGCGGGCAGAACGGTAACAGTACAGGTCATAAAAGCCCTCCCTGCCTGAATTCCGGCCTTCTGCGCCGGGGTTCAGGCAAATTGCTGAATGTAATAAAAATATTCATTAAAACGTATTTTTCATTGCAGAAAATCGGAATTATCCACAAATACCGCAATAATTTTACCGCATTTTGCCGTCTGTGTAAAGGCAGCGGCCATTGGCATTCCGCACAAAATTTATGCCAAAATTTCTACATGAAAGGCGGCTGCCAGTTGGCAGCCGCCCTCGATATTACAGGATTATCGCGCCGCGATCTCCGCGACCATTTTCTGATAGGCTTCTTCCGTAATTTTGTACTTTTTGCGGATCAGAACATAGGCACACGTCAGCGCCAGAACCGGAATGACCACCATGCCGATTCTCAGCAGCAGCGTCTGCCGGGGCTGCACCTGCGCCGTGAAAGCGTTGGCCTTCTCCAACGCCTGGACGCTGGTCATGCCGCCCTTTCCCACTTCAATTTCCAGCCCCGAGATGTTCTGGCTGACGGTGTAAATGCCGCTGATAATGAGCACCAGCGCGGAAATTCCCTGATTCACCGCCCCCGCCAGCTTGACGGAGAAGGAACGGATCGCGGAAATGACACTGTCGTGGCGCTCCCCGAAGCGAAGCTCGTCGTACTCGATGGTATTGTTGAGCATCACGATCACCGCCAGATTGTATAGCCCCTGGAAGAAGAAAATAACGAACCCGATGGCGTTCAGCAGCACCACGTTTTTGGGCAGAACATAGCCGAAGCCCATCAGCATCCCGTAGCCCACAGCGATGGCCGCCATGCAGATTTTCAGGATGGTCATGCGGTGCATCCGGCTGGAAATGAAGGCATACAGCGCCTGCGAAAACAGCGTCCCCAGCCCGTACATCACCGTGAACAGGAAAATCAGGTCGCCGCTGTCGGCATAGCCGAATTCAAAATAGAAGAAATTCACGCCGAAGATGATCAGCAGTCCGTTTCCGATGTTGAAAAGCAGGGACGCAATGCCGATGGGCACCAGCTGATCGTTCCGCATGAAAATGGTGAACATCTTCCGAAGCGTCACCTTCTCCGCATCGTCCCTGCGGGGCGCTTCCCGGACGCCCAGAACCACTAAAGTCTGGAACGCGATAAACGCCAGCGCGACGATCAGCGCCGTCACCCGGTAGGCCTGAATCGCGTTTCCCGCCACCACCGTGGGCACGATCCCCGCCACCGCGAACTGGCCGACGCAGATGAATACGCTCATCAGCGTCACCAGTGTGTCCCGTTCTTTGGGGTCGCTGCTCAGACTGGGCAGCATTCCCCAGTAGGCGATGTCGTTCATGGTGTAGGTCATGCCCCAGAGAAGATACCCTGTGGCAAAAAAGGCGACAAAGCCCCAGCCCTGCGGCCGCAGGGTAAAGAGCGCCACGATCACCAGCGCGTTCAGAACCGCGCCGACGATGATCCACGGCTTGAATTTCCCGCTTTTGAAGTGGGTGTTCTCGATGATAATGCCCATCAGCGCGTCGTTGATCGCGTCCCAGATCAGGCAGACCACGATGGCCGCGGAAATCACGCCGAACTGGGCGACGGTCAGCTTCATGGTGTACTGGACGTAAGTGAGCAGATACATGCTCACCAGCGCGTAGGCGGCGTCCCGCCCCGTCGCGCCGATGCAGTAGCACCATTTTGTTCTCTTATCCAAACTGTTTTTCATCCGCATTATCCCCTTATGAGCTTCCACAGTGCCTTGCCGCGATGGCCGTTCGCCTGCAAAACCATGGCTTCCGCCACCCGCATGGGCAGCATTCCGCCGCTCTGGCACACCACGCTGTCGATCATGCCGTTTTCCATGCCCATCAGGACCATAACGACCTGCGGATCATCGTGGGGGATGCCCTTGAACATGGAATACACCAGCGGCCGCGCCGCCCTGCGCACCGTTCTTGCCAGAGGCGACGCTTCCGCCAGCTGATTCAGGGAGTCATACAGGCTGTATTCCCCCGGCTTCCGGTCGTCAAAATGGCTCAGGGGTTTTCCGTAAAGCGCCGCGAACTGCTCCCGGGTCACGCCGTGCAGATCTTTCTGGAAGTAGTCGGAAAGTCTCTCCCGGTCATTGCGCGTACAGACTTCCCCCTGCACCGTTACCGTCTGCGCCAGACGGATATCCTGCACAGAGCTTCCGATAAGCACCCGGTATGTACCGCCGATCATCCGGAACCGGTCTTCGTCGAACATGGAGAAGCTTCTTTCGTCCAGCTCCATCGTGACGCGCTTCGTCTCGCCGGGCGCCAGCATGACCTTTTGGAAGCCTTTCAGTTCCTTCTTCGCCCGCAGATAATCGGCGGGCGGATTTTCCACGTACAGCTCCACGATCTCCGCCCCCGCCGCGCTGCCGGTGTTGGTCACGTTCAGAGAAACTTGCAGCCTTCCGCCCTCGTAGGTTTCGCTGCTCAGTTTCAAATTGTCGTAAGCAAAGGTCGTATAGCTCAGCCCGAAGCCAAAGGGAAAGCGCACCGGAATCCCAAAGCTGTCATAGTACCGGTACCCCACGTAGATGCTCTCCCGGTATTCAATGTCGTCGCTGCCGGTGGCAAAAAATCCATGGCATGGCGTGTCCTCCACCGCGTAAGGCCAGGATTCCGCCAGCTTTCCGCTGGGGTTCACCCGCCCCGTCAGCAGCTCGCCGCAGGCTTCCCCCACGGCCTCGCCGCCGAGGTACATCTGCAAAATGCCCCGCACCTTCTTTTCAAAGGCCATGTCATAGGGTGCGCCGCTGAAGGACACCACCGCCACATTGGGACTCACTTCGCAGATTTTGTTCAGCAGATGCAGCTGGTTTGCGGGCATGGCAAGGCTTTCCCGGTCGTAGCCCTCCCCCTCGTACTGGTCGGTCAGGCCGCCGAAAAACAGAACCGTTTTCTGCCCCGCGGCCAAAGCCAGCGCCTGTTCCTCCAATTCCCGGTTTTCCTCGTCTTTCAGAGAATATCCGGGCGCGTAAGTGACCGTCACCCCCAGCTTCCGCAGGGCGTCCAGCGCATTGGGGAAGCTGGCCGTGTTGATATGGCTGCTGCCGCCGCCCTGAAAACGCATCTGCTCCGCCAGAGCGCCGATGACCACCACGTCCGCATCCTGAGAAATCGGGAGTATCCCGTCGTTTTTCAGCAGGACGGCGCTTTCGCAGGCAAGCTGCTTTGCAATCTCGTGGGCGTCCGACGTATCCTTTTTCGCTCTGTTGTCCGGCGCGTACTTTTTCACCAGTTTTTCGATTCTTCCGGCGGCCTTGGCGATATCTTCCTCTGAGATTTCCCCCGCCTTGAGCGCCGCTTTCAGCTTCCGGGCATGGATTCCGTGGCTGTCCGGCATTTCCAGGTCCATACCCGCCTTCACGGCTTTCGCCAAGTCCGCGCAGGCGCCCCAGTCGGAAATGACCACCCCGTCAAAGCCCCATTCCTCCCGGAGAATTTCCGTGAGCAGGTGGCGGTTTTCACAGGCATAATACCCGTTCAGGCGGTTGTAGGACGCCATAACCGTGGCGGGACGCGCCGTTTTCACCACATATTCAAAGGCGCTGAGATAAATCTCCCGCAGGGCGCGTTCATCGATCTGGCTGTTGGACGTCTGCCGGTTTGTCTCCTGATTGTTGGCCGCGAAATGCTTGAGGGAGACCGCCACATTCTCCCCCTGGGCGGCGCTGACATAGGCCGCGCCCAGCCGTCCGGCCAGAAAGGGGTCTTCGCTGAAATACTCAAAATTCCTGCCGCACAGGGGGGAACGCTTCATGTTGATGCCCGGCCCTAAGAGCACGGCAACGTCCGCGTTCCATGCTTCCTTCGCAACCGCCCTTCCCAATCGCTCGGCGGCGGTCACATCCCACGAACAGGCTAAGGCGCTGGCCGTGGGATAACAGGTGGACACCAGACTGACGTTGTTCTGGCGCTCCTTTTCCTCCTGCTTGCGCAGGCCGTGCGGCCCGTCGGACAGATGGACGGAGGGCAAGTCCTCCACCTCCTGCGTGTGCCACATGCCGCTTCCCGTCAGAAGTTTGATTTTCTCATCGATATTACTCTTTTCCATGAAAGTCCCTCCTCCAAATTGGTGCCCTTGTAAATATTATCATACCACACCCAAGGACCCGCCGCAAGGGTTCCCGGAACCTCCCCGGTATTTTTCTACCGAAAAAACACCGCTCCGTTCAAATTGCGCAAATTTTTCGTTTTCCCTCTTGACTCTCCCCCAACGTCATAGTTTATACTGTTTTCATCGGGAGGGATGGAAATGAAAACCGTCAAGGAAGTCAGCCGTATCACCGGCGTGAGTGTGCGCACGCTCCACCATTATGACGCTATCGGCCTGCTGAAGCCAACCGCAGTGACGGAAGCGGGCTACCGGCTGTATGACGACGCGGCGCTGGAGCGGATGCAGTCTATCCTGCTTTTCCGGGAGCTGCAATTCCCGCTGAAGGACATCAAGCGGATTCTGGATGCCCCGGATTTTGACCCTATGACCGCCCTCGCCCAGCAGGTGCGGCTGCTGGAAATGCAACGGGAACATCTGGAGCAGCTCATTTCCCACGCCCGGGAAATTCAACAAACAGGAGTGTTTTCTATGGACTTTTCCAAATTTGATACCAGTGAGATCGAAAAATACACAGCGGAGGCCAAGCAGAAGTGGGGCAAAACTCCGGCATGGCAGGAGTTTGAGAAGAAAAACGTCACGCCCCGGCAGGCGCAGGAGAGCGCCGACGATCTGATGGACATTTTTGCCCGTTTCGGCGCCATCCGGGGCACCTCTCCCGCTTCCAAGGGCGCACAGGCGCTGGTCGCCAAGCTGCAAACCTTCATCACGAACCACTATTACACCTGCACCAAGGAAATTCTGCAAAGTCTGGGGCAGATGTACATTGCCGGTGACAGCATGACGGAAAACATCGACGCCGCCGGGGGCGCCGGAACGGCGCAGTTCGCCCACGCGGCAATCACGGAATTCTGCAAATAAACGGTTAAGCGTCTGCGGTCAATGATCGCAGACGCTTCGTTTCACTTTAATGCCTGTATCCGCCGGGTCAGCGCTTCCGCAAAGCGTCCGATGTGTACCCCGTCAATCAGCCGGTGGTTGACCTCCACGGAAATTCCCAGATACACCCGGTCGTTTTCCAAAGTATACTTCCCCCAGCAGATTCTGGGGATGGAATCGTCTCTGGCGTTTGGGGCCAATAACTCCCGTTCGTTGGTCACGGCGGTGACGTCCATCCACGGCAGACAGGAGAAATAAATCAGATCGCCCGCCTGCCCCGCCATGTCAATAAAATAATCCTGCTTGCCGCTGACCTCTCTGGCTTTCCCGCAGAATTCGATGATCGAGCCGTCACAGGGCATGGTCACGATATGAAACAGCTCGCTTCCCTTTTTGAGATCGGTAAAGCTGGGCTTCTGCTCCCCCAGCTCCACGACGTTTTCTCCCCGTATCCGGCAGGCAAAGGCCGGTACGTCCTGCAATGCCTTGCAGCAAAGATAAATCAGGCCATAATAAAAGGAAATCTTCTGCTCCTTACAGTAATTCCGAAGCTCCGTCACGTCCTGGCGGAATGTGACGGCGTAAAACGGGTTGGAAATTCCGCTGAAAAAGTTAGGGTCTATCTGAAAACCGGAAATATGACCAACAGCGAGGGATTTTTCGTCTGATGAAGCCATTTTTCCGCAGAAATACTTTGTGTATTGCAAGGGAAAATGGTGCACAGCAGACGGAAAAGACCCGCTGTTTGGGCGTGTTGACGGTTTTCAGATAGACCCTAAATATCTCCCGTCTCGGCCATGCGGCCTTGTCAATGATACGATCCATAATGTCTCCCTTTGCCCTCTTTGGGGCACACCTGAAAAATAAACACATTTTACCGCAAAAGCGGTCTATCCAATCTTGCCGTGTTATGGTATAATCATATCATGAATTACGGCGGTATTGCAAGCCGCCCGGAATACCAACAGAAATGAGGACGGCTGCTATGGAAAAAAAGCTGTATAAATCCAACCAGAATAAAATGCTCGACGGCGTCTGCGGCGGTATCGCCGAATACTTCGGCATCGACCCCACCGTGGTGCGCCTGATCTGGGCGCTGTTCAGCCTGATGGGCGGCTGCGGTATCCTGGCGTACATCATCGCCGCCATCATCATTCCCCGCAATCCGGTCTGCTGACGGGGCAGGATACGTCTAATCCCAGATGCTCAACTGTCCGCCGTCGTCCTTCTCTTCAAATGCCGACAGATAGCGGAATATCTGGTCATTGTCGTGGACGATCCCGTATTTTTCGCACTTTCGGTGGAAGAGCCGCATCAGCTTCTGGCTATTTCCGCTCTCTATCATGTATTGATCGCCGTAGGTGCGGATGTACTGTTCTTTCAGCCCCGGAAACAGCCGGTCTAACTGTTCATAAAAATACTCCCGGTTCCCTTCCCGGAGCGTCAGGCCCATGCCGAAGCAGATGACCCCGTAAACCTTCGCCTCCGCGCACATGTCCAGAATGCCGGAAATATTTTCCTCCGTGTCGTTGATAAACGGCAGAACCGGCGACAGCCACACAACGGTCGGTATCCCGCAATCCCGCAGCGTTTTCAGCACTTCAAAGCGTTCTTCCGTGGTGCTGACATTCGGCTCGATTTTCCTGCACAGGTCTTCATCGCAGGTGGTCAGGGTCATTTGCACGACGCACTTTGTCCTTTCGTTCATTTTCTGCAAAAGGTCTAAATCCCTCAGGATTCGATTGGATTTGGTAATGACCGTGAATCCGAAGCCGTATTCATATACCAGCTCCAACGCCTTTCGGACGTTTCCCAGCTTCATTTCCGGCGGGATGTAGGGGTCGGTCATGGAGCCTGTGCCGATCATGCACTTTTTCCGCTTACGGGTCAGAGCGTCCTTCAGCAATTCGATGGCGTTTTCCTTGACCTCGATATCCTCAAAGGCGTGCTCCATGTGATAGCAATTGCTTCTGGAATCACAGTAAATGCACCCGTGAGAGCAGCCGCGATACAGATTCATCCCGTTTTTCGCGGACAATATTCCCTTTGCTTTCACGAAATGCATGATGTGTCCCCCCTGCCCCGGCGCGGCGTGCGCGGTTAATTTCTCTGTTCTCCCCATTATGCAGCTATGCGGTGGGCAAACCGCTTCTGCCTGAATGGGGTGATTTTTTGTCCCCATTTACAGGAAAAAGGCAGACACCACGGCGGTTTCCCCATGTCTGCCTTTATCTTATCTCTTTCCGCCGCCAGTGTCAACCGGCGGGTCGGAGCATACGCCCCGAAACGGATAAGCGATAAGGTGAAATCCCGCTTGCAAATTCTTTTCGGAAAGGATATACTAGAGAAAAACGCGTCCGCATTTTCAAGCGGACGCTTCGCCGAAAAGCTGCATTTTCTCAGAAAAGAGGAATATCCCATGAATTCTGCCTTTGATACATACTTTACGGGTCTAAAAAATAAGAAAATCGCGGTGCTGGGGCTTGGCGTCAGCAACCGGCCGCTGGTTCGGCTTCTGCTGGAATACGGCTGCAACGTGGTGGGCTGCGACCGGACGCCCCGGGAAAAGCTGGACGCCGAGGTTCTGGAGCTGGAAGCCATGGGCTGCAGGCTCCATGTAGGCGACGGCTATCTGGACGACGTGGAGGCGGATATCCTGTTTCGCACGCCGGGAATGCACCCCAATAACCCCGCCATCGAAACGCTCCGCAGCCGGGGCGCGGAGGTGACCTCCGAAATGGAAGCGTTCTTCGAGGTCTGCCCCTGCCCGATCATTGGCGTCACCGGCTCCGACGGCAAGACGACCACCACCATGCTGATCTCCGAAATGCTGAAAGCGGAGGGAAAAACCGTCTGGCTGGGGGGCAACATCGGCACGCCCCTGCTTCCCCTTGCGCGGCAGATGAAGGAGACGGATCTCGCCGTGGTGGAGCTTAGCTCCTTCCAGCTCATGGACATGAAGCGCAGCCCCCAGCGGGCAGTGGTCACCAACCTCGCACCCAACCATCTGGACATCCACAAGGATATGCAGGAATATGTGGACGCGAAAAGGAACATTTTCCGCTATCAGGACGGAAGCGGCCTTCTGGTGCTGAACGCCGACAACGACATCACCGCCGCCTTCCGGGGCAACGGCACCACCCGGTTCTTCTCCCGCAAGGGCATGGCCTACGTCTGCATCGAAGACGGCGTTATCTGCCGGAACGGGAAACCGATTCTTCCCACCAAAGACATTCTCATTCCCGGTGTCCACAATATAGAGAATTATATGGCCGCCATCGCCGTGGTGGAGGGGCTGGTGTCCGACGAGACCATCCGCCATGTGGCAAAAACCTTCGGCGGCGTGGAGCATCGCATTGAGCTGGTGCGGGTGAAGGACGGCGTGCGGTTCTACAACGATTCCATCGCCTCCAGCCCCAGCCGCACCATTGCGGGGCTGCGCAGCTTCCCGGAAAAGGTGATTCTGATTGCCGGCGGCTACGACAAGCACATCCCCTATGACGTGCTTGGCCCGGAGATCTGCGCCCACGTGAAAAAGCTGTATCTCGGCGGCGCGACCGGTCAGAAGATACGGGAAGCGGTGGAACGCTGCCCGGAATATGACCCGAAGGCTCTGGAGATCGTGGACTGCGGCAGCTTTGAGCCTGCCGTCCGTGCGGCGGCCGCCGCCGCGGAGCCGGGAGACGTGGTGCTGATGAGCCCCGCCAGCGCCGCTTTTGACCAGTTCAAGAACTTCATGGTGCGGGGAGCGTTCTTCAAAAAACTCATAAAGGAGCTGTAAGCGTGGATATTACCAAAGTGACCCGCCCGGCGCGGAAGCTGCTGAAGCTGCAATACTGCGGCGCGGTGATCGTGGCCGCAGGCACGGCCTCCCGGATGGGGGGGATCGACAAGGTCATGGCCCCGCTGGGCGGCGAACCCATGATTGCCCGGACGGTGCGGGCATTTCAGGACTGCGACGCCATTTCGGAGATCGTCGTCGTCACCCGGGAAGACCTGATCCTGCCCATTACGGGGCTTTGCAAAACCATGGACAAAGTCACCGCCGTGGTCGCCGGAGGAAAAAACCGGCAGGAGTCGGTGAATCTGGGTCTGAACGCCCTTTCGGATAAGGTCAAACTGGCCGCCGTCCATGACGGGGCAAGACCGCTGGCCTCCTGGCAGCTGATCGACCGGGTAGTCCGGGCGGCCAACACCTACGGTGCCGCCGCCCCGGCAATTCCCGTAAAGGACACCATCAAGGTCGTCGAGGGAAGAGTTGTGAAATCCACCCCCGACCGGGCGTCGCTGTACGCCGTGCAGACCCCTCAGGTGTTCGATTTTGATATTCTCCGTGGCGCGCTGGCCAAGGCAAACGCGGACAACGCCAAGCTCAC
>ENA-OPRV01000922-OPRV01000922.1-human-gut-metagenome-genome-assembly--contig:-NODE-922-length-17144-cov-5.917140_pt1 | contig 17144 bp, 9 predicted proteins | sample MGYA00241896_ERZ501886 | MGnify/ENA primary metagenome ERZ501886 (study PRJEB25962, sample SAMEA2042452) | human gut metagenome | biome: human gut; feature: human-associated habitat; material: faeces... | reverse complement strand
CCGCAGACGCGCCCCCAAGCTGCTCTTCCCCCAAGATTCCGTGAAGAACCGAAAAAACCTCCGAAACACAGCCGCGTTTCGGAGGAAGAAAGATGCATATATAGAGGAAGTTACTTCTTCAGTTCAATCCCTTGACCCTTCAGCCGCGCAACCACGCCGTCAACAACCGCCTGCACTTCGTCGCGGGTGAGCGTGCGCTCCGGGTGCGAGAAGGAGAGGCGAATCGTGATGGTCTTGCCGGTGATGTCACTGTATGTGCCCAGCACGGTCACTTTCTGCACCAGCGGGGAGTTCTCCGCCTTCACCGCGTCCAGAATCGGCTGGCAGCGATTGACCACGAAGGTCAAATCCTGCTCCATGCCGGGGAAGCGGGACGGCTCACGGTAGACGATGGGCGCGGGCGCGATGGACGCAAGCGCTTCCGTGTCGATTTCGGCAAACACAATTGCCGCCTTCTTGTCGATGTTCTTGCCGACAACCGGGTGCGCCACGCCGATTTCGCCGAGTTCAACGCCGTCCAGCACGATGGCGTTCAGGTTCTTCGGATGCTCATAGGAGTGGGTCGCGGTCATTGCGTGGAAGGACAAATCCTTGTGCAGGATGTCGCTCACGGCGACGCACAGCATGTCGCGCAGGCGGAAATACAGCGTTTCCATGTTATCGACCTTGCTGAAGAGTGTCACGCACAGCTTCTTGTGCTCCTTCGCCAGCTTGTTCTCGTCCACGCCGTCGATGACGTGACCGATTTCAAAGATGCCGAACGACGGCGCATAGCCCGTGTTGACCTTCACCTGGCACAGCTGGGTGGGAATCATGGAGCGGCGCAGCGTCTCGATGTTGGGGTTGGAGGCGTTGAGCAGCTTCACGTTGTCCTCGACGGCGATGCCGAGCTTCTTGTAGTCGTCGGCGTACTGCCAGATGTAGGAATGCACCTCGTGCAGCGAATAGCGCTTGACGAGGATGTCCTTCAATTTGTCCTCCACCGTCTTTTCGGTGGACATGCGAACCGGGTAGAGCGGGGATTCCGCCGTGTGCAGGTCGAAGTTGTCGTAGCCGTAGATGCGGGTGATTTCCTCGATGATATCCGCCTTGATGGTTACGTCCTTCGTCGCGCGCCAGGAGGGGACGTCCGCGGTGAAGGAATCGCCGTCCCGCGTCATGCCGAAGCCCAGCGCGGTCAGCGTGTGCATGATTTCGTCGGAGGAGATGTTGATGCCGGTGTAGCGGTCAACAAACGCCTTGTCAAAGGACAATTGCACCTTCGGATAGTGGAAGGCGTACTCGTCGGTCAGGCGGGAGGTGACGCGCATTTCCGGGTCGTATTCCTGGAGGAGCTTGACGAAGCGGGCGATGGCGACGGTCGTCATTTCCGGGTCAAGGCTCTTTTCGTAGCGGGCGGAGGCGTCAGTGCGGTGGGCGAGGCGGACGCTGCTCTTGCGGACGGACGCCGCGTCGAAGGTGGCGGATTCCAGCGTCAGGCTCGTCGTGTCATCGACGATTTCGCTGTCCAGACCGCCCATGATGCCCGCGATGGCAACCGGCTTGTCGTCGTTGCAGATCATCAGCGTGTTCGGGTCGATGGTGCGCTCCACCTTGTCCAGCGTCTGGAAGGTGAAGCTCTGCGGGAAGCGGCGGATGCGGATTTTCTCCACCTTGCGGCTGTCGAAGGCGTGCATCGGCTGCCCCATTTCCAGCATCAGGTAGTTCGTCAGGTCGGCGAGGAAGTTGATGTCGCGCATACCGCAGTAGTTCAGGCGGATACGCATCGCCATCGGGCTGATGTGGCGGTTGATGTTCTCCACCCGCAGGCAGGAGTAGCGCTGGCACAGCGGGTCTTCAATCTTCATGTCGATGGCGGGCAGATTGCTGTACGCCGCCAAATCCGCCACGGGCAGGGCTTTCAGCGGACGGCCGGACAGGGTGGAGAACTCGCGCGCCATGCCGTAGTGCCCCCACAGGTCGGGGCGGTTCGTCAGGGACTTGTTGTCCACCTCGAAGATGATATCGTCAATGGGGTAGAGCGCCTTCAAATCCGTGCCGCAGGGAACATCCTCCGGGATGACCATGATGCCGGAATTGTCGTCGCTGATGCCGATTTCCTTCTCCGAGCAGCACATGCCGTAGGACGTGTACCCGGCGAGCTTGCGCGGGCTGATGGTGATGTCGCCCAGCTGCGCGCCCACCTTGGCGAACGCGGTTTTCATGCCCAGCTGCACGTTCGGCGCGCCGCAGACCACGTCGGTCAGCTGCCCGTCGCCCGCGTCCACCTTCAGCAGGTGCAGCTTGTGGGATTCGGGGTGATTCTCTACGCTGACGATCTGCGCGGCGACAACGCCGGACAAATCCGCGCCCTTGTGGAAAATTTCATTCTCAACTTCCGCCGTGGACAGGGAGAACTGGCGAATCAGCGCCATTTTGTCAAGACCCGTCAGGTCAACGAAGTCGGAAATCCAGTTCATTGAGATCAGCATGTTCGTCTTTCCTCCGCATTACTCGTCGTCCGTGAACTGCGCCAGGCGCGTCAGGCTGCCGCTGTTCAGGTCGCGAATGTCCTTCACGCCGTACTTCATCATGGCAAGGCGCGTCATGCCCAAGCCGAACGCGAAGCCGGTGTACTGCTCCGGGTCGATGCCGCCGGCCTTCAATACTTCGGGGTGAATCATGCCGCAGGGGCACAGTTCCAGCCAGCCGGAATGCTTGCACGACGGGCAGCCCGTGCCGCCGCAGATGAGGCAGGAAATATCCAGCTCAAAGCCCGGCTCAACGAACGGGAAGAAGCCCGGACGCAGGCGGACTTTGATGTCCTTGCGGAACACCTCGCTCAGCATCGTCTTCATGAAGTAGATCAGGTTCGCGATGGAAATATCCTTGTCCACCATGATGCCTTCCATCTGGAAGAACGTGTTCTCATGGCAGGCGTCGGTCGCCTCGTTGCGGAAGCAGCGGCCGGGGAAAATCGCCTTAATCGGCACGCCGTCGTTCACCAGCGCGTCGCGGTAGCGGCGGTAGATGGCGTTCTGGGCGGCGGAGGTCTGCGTCTTGAGCAATTGCCCGTTGTCCAGATAATAGGTGTCCTGCATGTCGCGCGCGGGGTGGAACTTCGGAATGTTCAGGCTCTCGAAGCACTCGTAGTCCGTCACGACCTCGGCGTAATCCTCCACCGTGAAGCCCATCGACTTGAATACCTGCTCGCATTGGCGCTGCACCAGCGTAATCGGGTGATACGACCCGCGGGTCATGTCCGGCGGCATGGAGATGTCAAATTCGGGCAGGGCGTTGATTTCGCGCTGCAATTCCTGCGCTTTGAGCGCCTCCAGCTTTTCCGCCAAGGCGACGGTGATGGCGGTTTTCAGCTCGTTCGTCTCGCGCCCGACGGTCTTTTTCTGCTCGTCGGTCAAGCTGCCCATGCCCTTGAGCGCGTCGGTCACTTTGCCCTTGCGGCCGAGGTAATTCACGCGCAGGGCTTCCAGATCCACCATGTTGGCGATCTTCTTCAGCTCGGAATCAAAGCTGCTTTTCAGGGCTTCGATCTTCTCGTTCATTCCGGATGTTCCTCCTTACAGTTGGATGAAAAAAGCCCGTCCCATCGTTTGATGAGACGGACTGAATCCGCGGTACCACTCGTCTTGCGGCAAAGGAAAAAATCCCGCTGCCGCCGCTTGATGGGCGATAAGGCTGCCCACGCCGAAAAACTCACGGGATGAAGGTTCACGCCGTGCGCCCTGCCGCCTCGCACCACCCGGCGGCTCTCTGATATCCTATTTCCTGCATTCGCCTGTGCCATCTGCTCGCGCCTTTTTCCTTCTGGCGTCCGCTCGTTCCACTTAGCGTAGCGCTGCTACGCTGCGTTTCACTCCCGTTAGCCAGCAGAAAAAATTCGCTTCGCATCTTGGCACATTCTCATTTGGAAATAGGAAGGGGACTTGCACGCGCTACTGTTTCCCGGTCATCGCTTCCAATATTTCGCTGACTTTCGTCGGCACGCTCTATCTTACCATAGGTTGAGGCGTTTTGCAAGGGGGCAAATTCGGAATTTGGAATGCGGAATGCGGAATAAAAGGCGCACGGAAGTGGAATTCTTTCCATATTTACAGGCTTACAGGCGAACAAACCGTGAATTTTTCCGATTTCTTATTTACAAGCCATTTTTTTGTGCTATACTGTAAGATGCGTTATCATGTAAAGCGCGAAGCAGGCGCTTGCGTGAAAGTCCGCGCGGGGGAGGGACAAAATGCCCTCCGCACAAGGCGCGGCAGGGAACTTCGCGCACAAACGCGCGGAAGAAAGGAAAGGAAGCCGGATGAGCAACAGCCGTCCACCCTATGATGGCGCCGGGGACGCCGGACAGAATCCTCAGCAGCCCGGTTTTTCGCAGGGCAATTATCCGCCGGCGCAGGGCTATGCCCCGAATGGCGGCTACGCGCCCAATGATGCCTATGGTCAGGGCTACGCGCCGCAAAACGGCTATGGGCAGCAGCCCTATGGTCAGCAGGGATACCAGCAGCCATACGGTCAGCAGGGATATCAGCAGCCATACGGTCAGCAAGGTTATCAGCAGCCGTATGGGCAGGGCTATGAGCAGCAGGGTTATCAGCAGCCATACGCCCAGCAGCCTTATCAGCAGCAGCCGTATGACCAGCAGGGGTTTGTGCAGCCCGGCGGGTATCAGCAGCCCTACGAGCAGCAGGGGTATCAGCAGGGGTACAGCCAGCAAAATCCGCAGGAAACGGATTTGCCGCCGGAGCAGCAGTACGCGCAGTACACCCCCGACGGTCAGCGCGTGTACCCGACGTCGGGGCGCAGCGGCTTCCGGGTGCAGCCGGCGGCGCACAGGGAAATTCCGTGGGATACGATTGCAAAAGTATTGATGTTCGGCGTGCTGCCGATTCTTTTCATCTTGAGCATGGTCTTCGCGTGGACGGCGGTGAAGTGGATCGTCTTAGTCGGCGCGGTGGCGAGCATCGCCGCGATGTGGCTCCGCGAGCTGGTCACGCCCAACGCGCGGCTGGTGCTGTCGCTTTTGCTGGCGTCGGCGGCGGTCGTCTGCCTCGTCAGCGCACTGGCGACGAACGCGGCGGATAACCAAAACCCCGCGCAGCCGAATCAGTCCGGTCAGATGCAGCAGGGGAGTACATCGGGCAATAACCTCGATGTCAACCTGACCGCGACGGACACGCCCAATCCCGCGCCCACGCCCACCGCGACGCCTGTGGATGACTCCGAGGAGTGCTACGCGCAGCTGCATTCCTTCTTCACGCTGTGGAAGAACAACGCCATCAGCCAAATGGTCAACCTGACGGCCCCGTCGTGGCGCAGCAGCATCAAGGGCGGCACGGACGCGGTGACGCAGAAGCTCTTCGGCGAGGTGCTGACCAACCGCACGCCCGTCAGCTGGGATTTCACGGCCATCACGGGCACATCGAACGACATTGCCCGCATGGTGACGGTGCGCGCCGTCATCAACAAGAACAACACCCTGGGCGAAAGCGTCTACCTGTGGAAGGTGCGCATGGTCAAGGAGGACGGCGTGTGGTACGTTGACCCCGCGACGCTGCAAAGCAACGAGCAGGAAAGCACCGCCACCCCGACCAACGCCCTTGCCACCCAGCCCGTGCTGAATACCAGCCATCCGGACTTGCTGATTTACTACAATCCCGAAGGCGGAACGTACTACCACATTGACCCGAATTGCGAATCGCTCAATCCGAAATACCGCCCGCTGTCCGGCGTCATCAAGTGGTCGCAGATTGAGGATGACCCCTACGACAAGCTCGAACAGTGCAAACGCTGCGGCGCACCCCTGCGCGAAAAAAAGGACAACGCCAACTAAGTCAACATAGAAACCTATATATATTTAGGAGGACAACACGATGGACACCAATGCCAAGCTGTATCAAGACATGACGAAGATTCTCGTCAAGCGTGAGGACATCCAGAAGGCCGTTGCCCAGCTGGGACGGGAAATCACCCACGACTATCAGGGACGCGATCTGGTGATGGTCTGCATTTTGAAGGGCGCGAGCGTCTTCTTCTCCGATCTCATCCGCGAAGTCGATTTGCCCGTGACGCTGGATTTCATGGCGCTTTCGAGCTATCGCAACTCCACCAAGTCCTCCGGCGTGGTCAATCTGGAGAAAGACCTGTCCGTGTCCATTAAGGGGCGCGACGTGCTGATTGTGGAGGACATTGTGGACAGCGGCAACACGCTGTTCTACCTCGGCAAGTATTTGATGGGCCGCGGCGCGTCCTCCATCCGCATTGCGACGCTGCTGGACAAGCCCGACCGCCGCAATCCTGAACACAACCTGACGGTGGATTACCACTGCTTCAAGATTCCGGATGAGTTCGTCGTCGGCTACGGGCTGGATTTCGCCGAGAAGTACCGCAATCTGCCGGACATCGGCGTGCTGGACAGCCGCGTGTACGGCGCGGCGCGCGAATAAATCAGCCGATTCTTCCCCCAATAAAGATAAAATTTTTGTAAAGATGGATTTTTCCGCACACGTCATTCGTCTATATGGGTATACGACGCAACAGGCGGATGGCGCTGGAACGGAAGGAGGATGCTCGCATTGAAGAAGTCTCGCGGGATGTTCGGCTACGTCGCGGTTTTGCTGCTGATGGTGCTCACCATTTCGATGCTGTTCACCAACGGCTTTGGCAGCAATACCCGTGACCGCCGCATCACCTATCCCCAGCTGCTGACGATGATTGAGGAGGGGCAGGTTCGCTCCGTCGCCATCCGCGGCACGTCGCTGGTGGGCGTGACGACAACAACAACGGTCGCCGACGCGGATTTCCCTGACAAGAACTACGATTTTGAAACCACCATCGGCGCTGATTTCATCGTCACCGCGCGGCAGATGCAGGCGGCGAAGCTTAATAAGCCGCTGGACGAGGTGTCCGTCAAGGATTTGACGTTCACCATCATCTACCGTCAGCCGCTGACCACCCCGTGGTGGTATGATTTGATTCCGCTGGCGATTTCGCTGGTGCTCTGCGGCGTCATGTTCTGGCTGATTATGCGCGCGCAGACCGGCGGCAACGGCAAGGTGATGAACTTCGGCAGAAGCCGGGCGCGCATCCATGACCCGAACAAGAACAAGGTGACGTTCGCTGATGTCGCGGGCGCGGAGGAAGAGAAGGAAGAACTCAAGGAAATGGTGGACTTCCTGCGCAACCCCAAGGCGTACATCGACATGGGCGCGCGCATCCCCAAGGGCGTGCTGCTCATCGGCCCGCCCGGCACGGGCAAAACCCTGCTGGCCAAGGCGGTTGCGGGCGAGGCGGGCGTGCCGTTCTTCTCCATTTCCGGCTCTGACTTTGTGGAGATGTTCGTGGGCGTGGGCGCGAGCCGCGTCCGTGACCTGTTCGACCAAGCCAAGCGCGCTGCCCCGTCCATCATCTTTATTGATGAGATTGACGCGGTGGGTCGCCATCGCGGCGCGGGTCTGGGCGGCGGACACGACGAACGCGAGCAGACGCTGAACCAGCTGCTGGTCGAGATGGACGGCTTCGCAATCAACGAGGGCGTTATTGTCATGGCGGCGACGAACCGCCGCGACATTCTTGACCCCGCGCTGCTGCGTCCCGGCCGCTTTGACCGCACGATTCTCGTCAATTACCCCGATATGGCGGGGCGTGTTGCCATCCTGAAGGTGCACGCCAAGGGCAAGCCCCTTGCGGATGATGTGGATTTGGAGAATATCGCCAAGCGCGTGCCTTTCTCCACCGGCGCGGAGCTGGAAAACATCATGAACGAAGCCGCGATTCTGGCGGCGCGCGGGCGCTTGAAGGCCATCAATCAGCAGACGCTGGTGGAGGCAATCTCCCGCGTGCAGATGGGCCCGGAGAAGCGCAGCCACAAGGTGACGCAGCGCGACAAGCGCATGGTCGCCATCCACGAGGCGGGTCACGCCATCGTCGGGCACGTCCTGCCCAACTGCGACGAGGTGCACCTGATTACCATCGTCCCGCGCGGGCAGGCGGGCGGCTACACGCTGTCCCTGCCGACGGAAGAGGACGATTTGCAGACTTACAGCCAGCTGATGGACTTCGTGGCGATGGGGCTGGGCGGTCATGCCGCGGAGCAGCTTTATCTGGGCGAGTTCACCACCGGCGCAACGAGCGACCTGAAAAAGGCGACGGAGGTCTGCCGCCGCATGGTGACGCAGTTCGGCATGAGCGAAAAGCTGGGCCCGGTCTATCTTGACGGCGATCAGGAAGTGTTCGTCGGCATGGAGTTTGGGCAGAGCCGCGGGTACAGCGAAGAAATGGCGGCGCGCATCGACGCGGAAGTCAAGCGCCTGCTGGAGGAATGCTACCAGAAGGCGGTGGATGCCCTGAGCGCCAACCGCGACCGCATGGAGAAGCTGGTGGACGCGCTGCTCAAGTACGACACCATCAGCCGCCGCGAGTTCGTCACCCTGATGGAAACGGGCGCGCTGCCGGATATTCAGGATGCCGATACCCGCACCACGGGCGATGTGATGATGCAGGATATGGCGGACGAAAAGAAGGAAGAAAATTCCGAAAAGTCCGCCGAAACGCCTGAAAAGAGCGCGGAAACGCCTGATAAGACGGCGGATGCGCCCGAAAATCACCCGGATGCCCCCCATGAAGCCTGATTTGCACACCCACACCACCTCCTCCGACGGGCTGCTTACGCCCGCGGAGCTGGTGGCGCTGGCGGACAAGCACCGCGTGACGCTCCTGGCCGTGACTGACCATGACACGTTTGACGGCGCGGCGCAGCTGCTGGGAAAACCCGCGCCGATGCCGATTCTGCAAGGTGTCGAATTGTCCTTGCGCGATATGCCCGGCCTGCACCTGCTCGGCTACGGGCGCGGGACGGATACGCCCCTGCACCGCAAGGTTCGGGCGCTGTCCCAAATGCGGCTCGGACGCGCGCGGCAGATGGTGGAGAAGCTGAACGCGCTGGGCTATCCGCTGGATTACGACGAAATCGCCCGCGAAGCCAAGGGCAGCGTCGGTCGGCCGCATATCGCCCGCGCGATGGTCAGCCGCGGCTATGTGGTGGACACGCGCGAGGCGTTTGACCGCTTTCTGGCGGATGGCGCGCCTGCCTATGTGGCGGGGGAGCGCTTGAGCATGGCGGAGGCGCTGCCGCTGATGCGGGAAAGCGGCTTCGTGCCCGTTCTGGCGCACCCGATGGAGCTGGAAAAGACCGGCGCGCTGCTGCGCCATCTGCTCGGCGTTTGGCAGGAGCAAGGCTTGCGGGGCGTTGAGGTCTACCACCCATCCGCCGGACGCGCCACGCCCCTGCTGGATTTGACCGCGCGGCGCATGGGCTTTCTGGTCACCGGCGGCAGTGACTTCCATGGCGATGGCGACCGCCACGGCATGGTCGGCTGCACCGCGCCGATGTGGGCGAGGGCGGCAGATGATGTGGAAAAATTGCTGCAAGCAGTGGAAGATGCTGAAATCATGTGATATAAGATGAAGAAATACCGAATTGCCATCAGAAAGGGGTGCTGAAACCATGTCCGAATTCAACGACAACAAGCAGCCGCGCCGCCGCCGCACGCAGCTGAACGCGGCGCAGTATGCCGGGCAGCAGACGCTGGACAACAGCATCCCCCTTATCCGCACGGAAGACGCGCCCATGCAGCCGACAAATCCGCCGCGCCGGAATCCGCAGCCGCCCCCGGTGCAGCAGAGCGCCAATCCGCCCATGCAGCCGATGAGTACGGCTCAGCCGATGAGCGCGGCTCAGCCGATGGGTGCGGCTCAGCCGATGCGCCCGCAGGGGATGAATCAGCCGGGGCAGGGGAGCCAATATGCGCAAAGCGGGAAAATGTGCGGCTTCCGCGGCGTGCAGGGGACGCCCATGCAGCCGCAGCAGGGCTGGAACAACGGCGTGCAGCCGCTCGATGCGGCGCACCAATTGGAGCAGTTCTCGTGGGGGCAGAACCCGACAAGCATGAACACCGGGCGCAATCAGCCGATTCGCGGCGGGCAGATGATGCCCAATCAGCCGATGAATCCGCAGCGCACGCAGAATCCGCCGTATCCGCAGCAGAATTATGGCGGATGGCAGCAGCCGATGTATCCGGTGAATTTTCCGCAGTATCCGGCGAACGGCAATGGCGGAAACGGCGGCGGCAATCATCCGCCGACGGGGCTGGGGGGCTTCAATCCGGAGCATCGCGAGCCGAAGAACGAGCCTGTCCGCCGCAAGCCGTCGGGGCAAAAGCTGCTCAAGCGCATCCTGTTCTGCGCGTGCGCGGTGGCAGTAATTTGCGGACTGGTCGCGGCGGGCGGCGCCATCAGCAATGCCATCCAGGAGCAGAACGAGCGGGAAGCACTGGTCGCGTCGGTGACGGCGTATGACGACAAGTACGTCCCGAACGTGTATGTGGACGGCATCCACCTCGGCGGCATGACCCGCGCGGAGGCGGAAGAGGCGGTCACGGCGCACGCGAATCAGCAGCGTGACGCGTGGAAGGTGCGCCTGATGTACGCGGGTCAGCTGGTGAGGGAAATCACGAGCGCCGACCTGAACATGACCGTCGATGTGCAGGAAGCCCTCGACGCGGCGTGGCAGCCGGGGCACACAGAAGGCGGCATTGACGCGCGCAAAGCCACGATGGACGCGCTGGCAGAAAATCCCTACGAGGGCTATTCCGCCACGCCCAGCGGCGACAATGTGGTGATTGACAACATCCTGCTCAGCATCGCGCAGCAGGCGTACATCCAGCCGGTGGATGCGCATATTATCTTCGATTCCAACAATTTCAACAATCCGCTGACGATTCAGCCGGAGACTGTCGGGCGCTATATGGACACGACCGAGGCGAAAAATCAGGTGTACCAGATGATGTCGTCCCTGGTCAGCGGCGAGGTGGAGCTGACGACGCGCGAGCTTCAGCCGACCACGACCAAAGCCATGCTGGAGCCGCAGATTCAGCTGCGTGCGACGGCGTACACCCCGATTTCGACCACCAGCACGGAAGAGCGCAACCTGAACATTCAGGTGGCGTTCGAGCGCATCAACGGCAAGATGCTTGCAGCGGGCGAAACATTCTCCTTCAATACGGTTGTGGGCAAGCGCACGAAGGCAAACGGCTTCTATCAGGCGATTGAGTACGCGTATGGCGATCAGCGCATGGGCTACGGCGGCGGCGTGTGTCAGGCAAGCACGACGATGTACCTCGCGGCGGCGAAAGCGAACATGACGATTCTCAAGCGCGAGCCGCACTCCGACGCGGTGGGCTACACCGACTACGGCAAGGACGCGACGGTATCCGACAACCGCATTGACTTCAAGTTCCGCAACGACACGAACAGCACGATTTTCATCGTTGCGACGGTGATGAAGGACAGCCGCTATGACAAGTCGCACAAGGTGTGCGTGGTGTCGATTTACGGCGAGAGCCTCGGCAAGGGCGTGAAGTACGAGCTGGAGACGGTGACGGTGCAGACCCTGCCCGCCCCGACCGAGCCGGAATACCGCAAGGACACGAACCACACCTACGCCACCTATGTTGACCAAGAGTACACCTACCGCAAGGCAACCGACGGCTGTGTGGTGGAAAGCTACCTGGTGAAGTATGTGGGCGGCGCGGAAACCGAGCGCAAGCTGATGTACACCGACACCTACAAGGCAAAGAGCGAAATCATCTACGTCGGCACGGTGGAGCGGACGGAAGAGGGGCAATGACCAGAGGCTTTGCCTCTGGACTCCAGCAGGGGCGCTGCCCCTGCACCCTGCAAGGGAGTTCCTCCCTTGACCCTTTCGCGCGATTGAGTTGTGCGCTTCGGCATACAGCGCCTGCGTGTTTATGTGACCTCATCCGTCGCTGCGGCGACAACTTCCCCAGAGGGGAAGGCGGAGAAGGGGGCGCGTCCCCAAACCTTCCCCTTTGGGGAAGTTGGCTGAGCGAAGCGAAGTCGGATGAGGTCGTCCTACGCCAAAAACTTTGTGAAAGAAAATACAACTTGTGAAAAAACCCCCTTTTCTATTTCGGCAGAATGTGCTATAATAGGTTCGGTGGAAACCCTACATTATTGCATCAGGAGGGAAAATCCAATGGCGCTTGTTACGACGAAGGAAATGTTCAAGAAGGCGTATGACGGCGGCTATGCGGTCGGCGCTTTCAACGTCAACAACATGGAAATCATTCAGGGCATCACCGAGGCGGCGGGTGAGCTGAAGGCTCCCGTCATCCTGCAGGTGTCCAAGGGCGCGCGCGCGTATGCCAACCACACCTATCTGGTGAAGCTGGTGGAAGCGGCGGTTATCGAGAACCCCGATATCCCGATTGCGCTGCACCTTGACCACGGCGACAGCTTTGAGCTGTGCAAGAGCTGCATCGACGGCGGCTTCACGTCCGTCATGATTGACGCTTCCTCCAAGTCCTTTGAGGATAATATCGCCCTGACCCGCAAGGTCGTCGAGTATGCCCATGACCACGGCGTGGTCGTCGAGGCGGAACTCGGCACGCTCGCCGGCGTCGAAGACGACGTGAAGGTGGAGCATGGTCAGGAAATGTACACCCATCCGGAAGAAGTCGAAGAATTTGTGACCCGCACGGGCTGCGACTCGCTGGCGATTGCCATCGGCACGTCCCACGGCGCGTACAAGTTCAAGCCCGGTCAGAAGCCCCAGCTGCACTTCGAGGTGCTGGAAGAATGCTCCAAGCGTCTGCCCGGCTTCCCGATCGTCCTGCACGGCGCTTCTTCTGTCCCGCAGGAGTTCGTGAAGGAAATCAACCAGTTCGGCGGCAATATGCCCGACGCAATTGGCATTCCGGAAGAGCAGCTGGCGAAGGCGGCGAAGATGGCGGTCTGCAAGATCAACATCGACTCCGACATTCGTCTGGCGATGACCGCGAGCATCCGCAAGTACTTCGCGGAACATCCGGATCACTTTGACCCCCGTCAGTACCTGAAGCCTGCCCGCGCCGCGGTGAAGGCGATGGTCGCCCACAAGATTGTGGATGTGCTGGGCTGCGCTGGCAAGGCGTAATCAAGGCACAAAAAGGCTCTGTCGTGAATGCGGCAGGGCTTTTTGGTTATGGAAATACCGAGCAATTGCGAACTTTTCGGTTCTTCATGGAAAGCTGGGGGAGTAAACAAGGGCTTAGGCGAAGCGCCAAAAAGCTGCACGCGGAAGGAGCATGAAAGCGCGACCAACTCAATCGCGAAAAGGGGTCAAGGGGCAATTGCCCCTTGCAGGGTCAAGGGACAGCGTCCCTTGTGGGGTTTGGGGCAACGCCCCAACTGTTCCGCGTCCGACCAATCCCAAGGAAGCCGCCAACAAAGGTGCAGGCAGCGAAGCGTCCCTGCCAGTAACTTTGCGCGTCCGCAGACGCGCCCCCAAGCTGCTCTTTCCCCAAGATTCCGTGAAGAACCCTTTTTCGCTGCTGTTGGAGGCGAAAAAAAGGGGCGCTGCGCACGCCAATTGTATTTATGAAGTTTTTTCGGTTGACATCATGCATTTTTCCCCTTATAATTTTTGTAAGACTGCGGTGGAAGCCGCAGAACGTGAAAGGAGCAATCCTCATGAAGAAGATGCTGGCACTGGTTCTGGCACTGGCGATGTGCCTCGGCTGCGCTGCACTGGCGGAAGAAACTGCCTTGGTGTACGCGCTTGGCGCGCCCATGCCCGATTTTACCTTTACGGACATTAACGGCGTTTCCCATACCCTCTCCGAAACCTTGAAGGAGAAGGAAATGGTGCTGATTAACCTCTGGGCAACGTGGTGCGGCCCGTGTGAATCGGAGTTCCCCTTCCTGGAGGAAGCCTATGAGCAGTACAAGGACAAGGTGGAAGTCTTTGCGCTGAGCATCGATGAAAACGATGACGATGCGAAGCTGACGGAATATGTGGCGTCGCATGGCCTGACGTTCCCGGTCGGGCATGAAACATTCAACCTCTTTGCGGGTTTCGGGCTCAATGGCGTCCCGACCTCGATTGTGGTTGACCGCTTCGGCAATGTGGCTTTCCTCGCAACGGGTTCTCAGACCTCTACGGACGCGTTTGTCCGCCTGTTCGGTCTCTTCCTCGGCGATGAGTACACGCAGACGAATGTGCTGGCGTTCCTGCCGGGCGAAAAGCCCTCGATTCCGCCGACGGATGAAGCGGAACTGAACCGCGCGCTGAATGTGGAAGGCACGGCGGCGCCGCTGTCCTTCACCAATTCTACGGATGAATACGCCTGGCCGATGGCGGTTGCGGAAAAGGATGACCGCACGGTTCTGGTCAGCACGAACACGGGCAAGGATACTTCTTCCGCTTCCGTGCTGACTACGGTGGAAGCGAAGGCGGGCGATGTGTTCGCGTTCGACTACAAGACGTCCACCGAAGCCGGCTGCGACCTGTTCTGCCTGTCTGTCAACGGGCAGACGGTGAAGGCGTTCGGCGGCGTGAAGGAATGGGCGACCTACGGCTATGAATTCCCGGCGGACGGTACTTACGAAATTGCCCTGTCTTACATCAAGGATTCCTTTCAGGCCGCGAATGAGGACATGATCTGGCTGGACAACGCGCGCGTGGTGGACGGAGAAGAAGCCGCCGCTGTGCTGGCGAACAACCCGGTCTATCCGGAAGGCACGAAGATGACGACCATCTCCTTTGTGGGCGACAACGTGAAGCAGGTTTTCTTCACCGACCCGAAATTTGCGCTGATGTCCACCTTTGGCATGACCAACTATTATGTGATTGACAACACGGAAAGCGCGACGGTGAAGGTGACGCTGGCGAAGGGGCTCGACCCGGAAATGTACGCCTTTGGCTGCGAGGCTGCCCCCGAAAACTATGCGCTGACGGACTACATGACGGAGGACGGCTACGTCATCCCGAATCAGCCGATTGACACCAATCAGGCGAGCGGCTTCCCGTATACCACCTATTTTGTGGTGAAGGCTGGCGCGGAAAACGTGGAAGCATCCGCCATTGCAATCGCGGATGAACCCAACGCCAATGCGTTTGTCGCCATGCTGCAGCAGTATGGCATCAATGTCCCCGGCTGGAAGTACGCCGATGGCACCCTGCCGTCCACGGATGAAGTGGCGGAAGCGCCGCAGCTGCCGATGGCGGGCATGGCGAGCTACACGATTAAGTGCGTCGATCAGGACGGCAACCCTGTGACCGGCACGATGATTAACGTCTGCACGGATGAAACGTGCACGCCCATGCCTGTGGATGAGAATGGCGTGCTGGAATTCACCATGCCTGCGTACCCCTATGTGCTGCATGTGCTGATTGTGCCGGAAGGCTACGAGTTCGACAAGACGGTGGAAGAAATTGCTCCCGAAGCGGGCGGCGAAGTGGTGTTCACCTTCCAGAAGGTGTAATCCAAGGCTTCAAGGGGTGGTGTACCTGCGGGTATGCCGCCCTTTTTCGGTGCTGACTTTTTGGCAAAAGAAACGCACCTCATCTGCTGCATTAGCTGGATGAGGTGCGTTTTGTGGCTTGATTTTTCTATGTGGATTTGCTTGTGTGCCGCAGGGGTTTCGCCGCTGCGGTGGCGACAAGGGGGCAATGAAAACAGACGAAGTCTGCGCGCGCCCCCTTGACCCCTTCGCAGCACACGCCCATGTTTCTTGACTTTTATCGGAAGTGGTTATAGTTTGTGTACTATTAGTCCTTCAAACTATGAGAACAAACATAACCAACCAGTAACTTCCGGAGGGCGTGCGAAGCAGTCCAGAGGGCGACCGCAAAGCCCTCTGGTCGCGCCCGCAGGCGCGAAATCCCTGCTTACCACGCGGACACTGTATGAAAGTGTCACCAACTGAATCGCGCGAAAGGGTCAAGGGAGGAACTCCCTTGTTATTGCAGCTTCAGGTCGCCGTCCTTGATCCAGCCCCACTTGCGCAGGAAGAAGGCGAACAGCAGCGTCAGCACGGCGGGGAGAACGAAGCAAATCAGGATAAGCCCAACCCAGTCCATCGGCAGAATCGCGGCTTTCGTGCCGGCGGCAATGTCGTTCAGCCAGCCGGTGTAAACGCCAATCTGCCCGACCAAACCGCAAGTGCCCATGCCGCTGGAAACCGCCGGGCCGTTCATTTCGAGGTGGAACAGGCACGTCGCAATCGGGCCGGTGATGGCGGAAGCAAGCGTCGGGGGAATCCAAGTGCGCGGATTGCGGATGATGTTGGGCATTTGCAGCATCGACGTGCCCAACCCCTGACTGACCAAGCCGCCCACGCCGTTCTCACGGAAGGACATGACCGCGAAGCCGACCATCTGCGCGCAGCAGCCCGCAACCGCCGCGCCGCCCGCAAGCCCCGTCAGCGAGAGCGCCGCGCAAATCGCCGCGCTGGAAATCGGCAGCGTCAGCGCCATGCCGACGACGACGGACACCAGAATGCCCATCAGCAGCGGCTGGAGGTTCGTTGCCCACTTGATGAAATCGCCGACCGAGCTGGCAGCCGCGCCAATCGCGGGCGCGCACAGCACGGACAGCCCAACGCCGACAAGAATCGTGACCGCCGGGGTGACGAGAATATCCACCTTCGTCTCCTTGCTGACGATTTTGCCGCATTCGGACGCGACAATCGTGATGAAGTAGACCGCCAGCGGGCCGCCCGCGCCGCCGAGCTTATTTGCCGCCATGCCGACGGCAATCAGGCTGTACAGCACCAATTGCGGGGCAGAGAGCGCCGCGCCGATGGACACCGCCATGGCCGGCCCCGCAACCTGCTGGGCGAAGTTGCCCGCGTCAATTAGAAACTGCACGTTCAGCTGCTGACCGAGCGTCTTGATGATTGTGCCAATCAGCAGCGAGGCGAACAGCCCCTGCGCCATGGCGCCCATGGCGTCTATCCCGTAGCGTTTTGCGGAAAACAGAACGTTCTTCCGCTTCAGAAACGCGCTGACCTTTCCCATGTCCTCCAAATCTCCCTTGTACGGGGAAGCCCCGCGAAATTTCCGCCGAAAAACGGTGGATTGCATTCCATTATAACACATTGACAAGAAAGAAACAAGCATATATCACAGAATGTGTGGATTGCGTGAACAAAGTGCGAAACTTCGCGCAAAACCGATGATAACAGTCGTTTTTGTTGCAAGGCAGTCGTAACCGTGCTATAATGGAGCGATTGCAAACGGCTTACGCGCTTTGCAGTCAGCGCAGGAGAGGAGGCATCCGGTCAGTCAGCGCCGGAAGAGCACG
>ENA-OPRV01000910-OPRV01000910.1-human-gut-metagenome-genome-assembly--contig:-NODE-910-length-17354-cov-2.847390_pt1 | contig 17354 bp, 19 predicted proteins | sample MGYA00241896_ERZ501886 | MGnify/ENA primary metagenome ERZ501886 (study PRJEB25962, sample SAMEA2042452) | human gut metagenome | biome: human gut; feature: human-associated habitat; material: faeces... | reverse complement strand
TGTATCAAGCCCGGCATGGAACGCTGCATTATAGCCCGTTGTCGCCGCTTCGAACAAAGCATTGAAAGTAGGCATCAGATGCAGGCTGCCGCTCTTTATGCCCGCTTTATATTGGGCATCCGTCTCACCCATCAGCACCAGCAGGGCGCGGGCGTGTTCGTAGCTACCTATAAATGCATCCTTCTGCTGGCGCAGGCGTATCATGTTCAGCACCTCCGCACCATACTCTCCCACTTGTTTGAACTGAATGAGCCAAGGCCTTATTTCAGTTATCAACGGACGATTCTCATTTCCCGACGCAAGCAATCCATCAGCGGCAACGATTATCTTCCGGCATTCCTCAGCTACCTGCCGATAGGCATCTTCATCTATCTCGTTTTTCTCTTGATAGGCTTTCAACAAGGCAGAGAGAGCAGGCTGAATGGCAACGGACTCTTCACGACGGAAGCGATGTCCATTCTGTCCCGGGTCGGAATTATGAGCAGCGAAGATTTCCAAATATTCGGCATGAAGTGGCATAAGGTCTCTGACTGCATGTTTCCAAGAAGTTTCACTATCATAATTCTCCATATTCCAAGTATAATCAGCTACACTGTACAGAGAGATTTTGGAAGCCTCGGCATGTTCCATCGGATTGGAAACAAAAGCAGACATATCATCTTTTACATCAAGCCCGTTTCCATAAACCGGCCCTAGCAGCAAATGGTCTTGTACATAATCCGAAACGGGGAAATTCCACCAAATGTACGCCTTACGTTTCAGCAGCGGATTGACGAAGTCCAGCGTAGACTTATCTATAGTAGCAACTACCATATCACCGGTCCACATCACCTTGATACCCTCGTTCAACTTATCACCAAGCGTAGTGAGATAGCCTCCCTCCACATCGGTCCATGACTTGTTGTACTCTGTGGGACACAATATCAATGGTGCAACATCCCGCTTGACTTTTACAAAATGGTCGTCAATATAGTTCAACAGTTCAGCCTGCTTGTCCGCCTTTGTCCCCTCACCCGAAATATCATCAAAGAAAACGGCAAAACCACGCACACCCAACTGGTACATGCTTTCGAACTTCTGCAACAATAACGAGCGGTCTTCTTCATTCCAGCGAATATCCTGACCCGGATGAATGGCCCAATAGAAAATAACATTGTTCTCCTTCGCCCTATTCACCAATACTTTCAACTCTTCTCCTTCTCGAGCAGGATAAGGCTTGCGCCAGTTGGGAGTCCGGTGATAAGGATCGTCTTTTGGTCCATAGATATAGACATTCATTTTGTTCCGACCATAAAAATCAAGCTGGCGTATACGCGCCTCCTGACTCCAGGGAGCACCGTAAAAACCTTCTACCACACCCCGATAGGGAACATCAGGATAGTCCGTCACTTCAACCAAAGGCAGCTTGTCTAAAGCAAGCAACTGCGCAAGAGTCTGTACACCATAGTACGCTCCCCGTTCGTCAGCACCGGCTATGACGATGCAGTCTTTTTCTATTTTCAGGAAATAACCTTCGGATTTGCGTGGAATCCGATGTTGGTATTTCTTAATAATCTTATCTCCTTTCACTCCTATATATACACGGAAAGAAGCGCCAAGCACCTCTTCCGGCATCAATGAACGGAGTAAAGGCAACGCAGGTCCGTCCTGCACGGAATTGCCGGAAAGGATCTGGTATTGTCGGGGAATATCAACAGAATCTTTTTGCGTAATATATTCTTGGGGAGTAGGTTGCAAATGAAACTCTTGCGCACAAAGCGTCGCTGTCGTCAGCATACCGAATGCTCCCAGTAACAGTAGTTCTTTTCTCATAAGCGGATTATTAAATTAAGGAATATCTATGTATTAAGAAAACTCTTCCATGCATTCAAGGTTGATACGTTCAAAAATAAGAAATAAATATGAAAACACGTACAAATACAGACATTTATTTCAGTTTAAAGATTCATTCTGCATCCGTTTGAGTTCATCGCACACAGCCGGATGCAGGAAGTAGCGTACGTCTTTTCCCTCCTCTATGGCCCGACGGATAAAAGTGGAGCTGATTTCGAATACCGGAGAAGAAACTGTCCGCACATTCTGCGGTAAAAAGGTGGCCTCTACCGGATAGCCGGGACGGGGATAAACCAGAAGATGATTTTCGGCAATAATGCGTTCCGACTCGTACCAACGGTGGAACAGCCTCCAGTTGTCCGAACCAATGACAAGATGGAAAGTGTGTTGGGGATAAGTCCGTTTCAGTGCGTCCAACGTATGAACAGTATAAGAAGGCCGAGGCAGATGGAATTCAAAATCGGAAGCGCGAAACTTGGGATAACCCTCAGTGGCTAGCTGCACCAGCTTCAAACGTAACTTGTCATCCATCAGTTCGTTTTCTTCCTTCAGCGGATTGTGGGGGGTGACCATAAACCACACTTCGTCCAGGTCCCCGTATTCGCAAAGATAGTTGGCGAGGGCCAAATGTCCGATGTGTATCGGGTTGAACGAGCCGCTGAAGATTCCTATATTCATTTATTCTTATTCATATACAACCTTACAAAGGACGTCTTTGCAACGCACGCCAGGCAGCCCAAGCATTGAAAATCGTCACTACAGAGATAAGAAACATTGAAATACTGGAACGAGGCTCGCCATGATGTATATACAATACACCCACAACAAGGGAGCAGACGAACAGAACGCTATTAATAATTAGCAATGCCTTGTTCAGCTTCGGGCTATTCTTCCTCCTCGGTGCCAACTGGTTGTACACTCCTCCACGTTGTTTCATTCGTTCAAGAATTGAGAGATTACTTTCAATGCTTCCGCTTTGGCTGTCTCCAGGTCATCGTTCACAATCACGGTATCGAACTTCGGTGCAAAGCCCAGTTCGTATTCGGCTTTCGCCACGCGGCTCTCTATCACTTCGGGAGCATCTGTTCCGCGCCCCACCAAGCGTTTGCGCAATTCCTCCACTGAAGGTGGCTGAATGAAAACAGACAAAGCACGCTCACCATAGAATTTCTTGATATTGCAACCACCCACTACATCCACATCGAACACTACATTCTGTCCGGCAGCCAATTGCTTTTCCACCTGCTCCTTCAGTGTTCCGTAAAAACGGTCCTGATATACCTCTTCATACTCCAGGAATTCATCATTGGCTATGCGACGACGGAACTCGTCAGGAGTCAGAAAAAAGTACTCCACTCCATCTTTCTCCGTTCCGCGGGGCGGACGGCTGGTCGCTGAGATGGAAAATGCCAAGTTCAGATTTTGAGTCAGCAGATAGTTGATAATCGTTGACTTGCCGGAGCCCGAAGGGGCTGAAAATATGATAAGTTTTGCCATCGAATTATTTACGATTTGACGATTTACTATTTGATACTACATGACGTTCAATACTTGTTCCTTGATTTGCTCCAATTCATCTTTCATCTGAACGACAATCTTCTGCATCTCCGCATGATTGGACTTACTGCCCAAGGTATTGATTTCACGTCCCATCTCCTGGGCGATGAACCCTAACTTCTTGCCTTGTCCGGTTCCGGTTTCCAGCGTATTGATAAAATATTTCAGATGATTGCCAAGACGCTGTTTCTCTTCGTTCACATCCAGTTTTTCGATGTAGTAGATGAGTTCCTGCTCCAGACGGTTCTTGTCATAATCCACGCTCAAGGTCTTTTCCAGTGCATCGGTAATACGCTCCTTCACTTTGGCCACACGCTCTTTCTCGTAGGGAGCGATAGTCTCCAACAAATGGGAGATATTGGCGATCTTCTCACGGAACTTCTTTTCAAGGGCAGCTCCTTCCTGCTTACGGAAGTCCACCAGCGCACCGACAGCCTTTTCCACAGCCGAATAGACCACAGCCCATTCCTCCTCACTCAGTTCCTGCGTATCATTCTTCGTCATCACATCCGGCATACGGAGTAACGTGGCAAACCAGTCCGTCGCATCCGGCACAGGTATTCCTAGATTTTCTGATATAGCACAAATCTGCTTGTAATATCCCTCAACCAATGTCTGGTTGATGGGAGTGGCGCTTTCCGCACTCTCTTTCTTTTCTATCCAAAGGCTGAAATCCACCTTTCCGCGCTCCAGTTTCCGTGATATTTCATTACGGATTTCCATCTCCTTCTCACGATAAAGCGGAGCAATGCGGGCAGATAGGTCCATTGCCTTACTATTGAGCGACTTTATTTCAACGTTGATTTTCTTATCAGGCAGTTCGACGGTTGCTTTGCCGTAGCCTGTCATAGATTGTATCATAATGTTATAGTTTTGCGCAAAATTACACGATTATTTTAATTAGTGAAAATAATCACGTAAATTTGCCACAATAAAATCAAGAATAAAAGTTATGTCATGTATCTTGCATATTGAAACGTCCACTTCTGCCTGCTCCGTAGCCGTGAGCGAGGATGGACAGAACGTTTTCAAGAAAGAGGACCTGAATGGCCCTTCACACGCCGTTTCATTGGGAATCTTTGTGGACGAGGCGCTATCCTTTGCCGATAGCCATGCCATGCCGTTGGATGCAGTCGCCGTGAGCTGCGGCCCTGGTTCGTATACCGGGTTGCGTATCGGCGTGTCGATGGCAAAAGGTGTCTGCTATGGACGTAACCTGCCACTTATCGGGCTGGAAACCCTGAAAGTCCAGTGTGTACCGGTATTGCTCTACCACGATGAGTTACCCGACGACGCATTACTCTGCCCGATGATTGACGCCCGCCGTATGGAAGTCTATGCTGCCATCTACGACCGTGCCTTGAAATCGGTGCGCGACATTGCAGCCGATATTGTGGACGAAAACTCCTACCTGGAATTTTTAGAGCAACATCCCGTCTATTTCTTCGGTGACGGTGCAGCCAAATGCAAAGAGAAAATCACGCATCCCAATGCACACTTCATCGACGGCATCCGCCCGCTTGCCGGCATGATGTTCCCGTTGGCAGAAAAGGCAATAGCCGAACAAGATTTCAAGGATGTGGCCTATTTCGAACCCTTCTATTTGAAGGAATTCGTAGCCGGCACGCCAAAGAAACTTATTTAGGGTTTAGCGATTAGGGATTAGGGATGAATACCATGCGGTATCACTACGTAGCCCATTAATCACTAACCACTAATCGCTAAACCCTAATCACTAATCGTTGAACATTAATCACTAATTAAAGATGCAATATAACACTCAACAAAAACGGATGCCCCTACCCGAATATGGTCGCAGCATCCAGAATATGGTAGACCACGCGCTGACAATCGAAGACCGTGCAGAACGCCAGCGTTGCGCAAACACAATCATCAACATCATGGGAAACATGTTTCCCCATCTGCGCGATGTGCCCGACTTCAAACATAAGCTATGGGACCACCTTGCCATCATGGCCAACTTCCAATTGGATATAGATTATCCGTACGAAATTATCCGCAAGGACAATCTGAATACCAAGCCGGAGAGCATCCCCTACCCCAGTACCAAAATCCGCTACCGCCACTATGGCCGTACACTGGAAGTACTGATAAAGAAAGCCATCGAATTTCCGGAAGGAGAAGAGAAGCAGAACTTGATAGCGCTCATTTGTAACCACATGAAGAAAGACTACATGGCATGGAACAAAGATACCGTCGATGACCGTAAGATTTCAGATGACCTCACCGAACTCTCTGACGGAAAACTGCAAATGACAGACAGTATCGTCCGTCTCATGGCCGAACGTATTGACCAGAACTACCGTCCGAAAGTGAACAACCAGAATAACCGGAACAACAACCGGAACAATAAACGGAAATACTAAAATTGAATGATTAGTGGTTAGTGATTAATGCCATGCGGCATCACCATGCAGACCACTAATCACTAATCACCAACCCCTAATCACTAATTTCATGGCATCATTTGTAATCGAAGGAGGACACAGACTTTCCGGTGACATTTACCCCCAAGGAGCAAAAAACGAGGTGTTGCAAATTATCTGCGCCACATTGCTCACTGCCGAAGAGGTGACTGTGCACAATATCCCGGACATACTGGACGTCAACAACCTTATCCAATTGATGCGGGATATGGGAGTCAGCGTATCTAAAAAAGGCATTGACACTTACAGCTTTCAAGCTGCCAACATTGATTTCGCCTATCTGGAAAGTGACGCGTTCCTGAAAAAATGTTCCAGCCTGCGCGGTTCCGTCATGCTGGTGGGGCCGATGGTGGCACGTTTCGGCAAGGCCATGATTTCCAAGCCGGGCGGAGACAAGATAGGACGCCGCCGTCTGGATACACACTTTATCGGTATCCAGAATTTAGGAGCCGACTTTGTCTATAATGAGGAGCGTGGCATCTACGAAATCTCAGCCAAACAACTGCATGGCAGTTATATGCTACTCGACGAGGCATCTGTTACGGGAACTGCCAATATCGTAATGGCAGCCGTCCTTGCCAAAGGTAAGACCACCATCTACAACGCCGCCTGCGAACCCTACGTGCAGCAACTTTGCAGAATGCTGAACCGGATGGGAGCTAAGATAGAAGGCATCGCCTCCAACCTCCTGACTATCGAAGGAGTAGACGAGCTGCACGGAACCGAGCATACCATCCTCCCCGACATGATTGAAGTGGGCAGTTTCATTGGCATGGCAGCCATGACCCGTAGCGAACTGACCATCAAGAATGTCTCCTACGAGAACTTGGGAATTATCCCCGACAGTTTCCGTCGACTCGGCATCAAGATGGAGCAGTGGGGAGACGACATTTACGTGCCCGCACAAGAGACGTACCAGATAGAGTACTTTATCGACGGCTCCATCATGACCATTGCCGACGCACCCTGGCCCGGACTGACACCAGACTTGCTCAGTGTGCTGCTGGTGGTTGCCACCCAGGCAAAAGGCAGTGTACTCATTCATCAGAAAATGTTCGAAAGCCGCTTGTTCTTTGTGGACAAGCTGATAGATATGGGAGCGCAAATTATCCTCTGCGACCCGCACCGCGCCGTTGTCATCGGTCACGACCACGGCTTTAAACTACGTGGCGGCAACATGACCTCGCCCGATATCCGTGCGGGCATCGCCCTGCTGATAGCTGCCATGAGTGCGGACGGCATCAGCCGCATCCACAACATAGAGCAGATAGACCGTGGGTATCAGAACATCGAAGGGCGACTGAATGCGCTCGGAGCAAGAATAACAAGAATAGAATAAGATGATAAAGAGAGAAGAAGTATATAAGATAGGTATATTCAACAAGCCCCACGGCATTCACGGAGAACTATCGTTCACTTTTACGGATGACATCTTCGACCGGGTGGAAGCCGAATACCTAATCTGCCTGCTGGATGGTATACTGGTGCCTTTCTTCTTGGAAGAATACCGTTTCCGCTCCGACACCACCGCCCTTGTCAAACTGGAAGGCGTGGACACGACAGAACGCGCCCGCATGTTCACTAATATTGAGGTCTACTTCCCCGTAAAGCATGCAGAAGAGGCAGGACCAGGTGAACTGAGTTGGGACTTCTTCGTCGGTTTTCGTATGGAGGAAGTACATCACGGCACGCTGGGAGAAGTGACGGACGTGGACACATCGACCATCAACACACTGTTTGTGGTAGATTATCAGGGAGAAGAACTGCTGGTGCCGGCACAAGAAGAGTTTATCATAGACATTGACCAGAAGCACAAGGTCATCACCGTAGACCTGCCGGAAGGTTTGATAGCTTTGGACGAAACAGAAGAGGTATGAAAAAGAAACGAAGAAAAGCATTTTGGAGTAACATCAAGTTCAAGTACAGACTGACGATTACGAACGAGAATACCCTTGAGGATATCATCACGTTGCGCGTATCCAAGCTGAACGGACTGTCCGTATTGCTCTCCGTGCTGTTCGTATTGTTTCTCATCGCCTCCCTGATCGTAGCCTTCACCCCGCTGCGCAACTACCTGCCGGGATATATGAACAGTGAAATCCGTGCCCAGGTAGTGGAGAATGCCTTGCGCGTAGATTCCCTCCAGCAACTGGTGAACAGACAGAACCTCTATATCATGAATATCCAGGACATCTTCCAGGGCAAGATAAAGGCAGATACCATACATTCCATCGACTCGTTGACCCACCTGCGCGAAGATTCGCTCATGGAACGTACACAACGGGAAGCCGAATTCCGCAAACAGTACGAGGAGACAGAAAAGTACAACCTGACGAGCATCACCGCTCGCCCCGAAATAGACGGACTGATTTTCTACCGCCCCACACGCGGCATGATTTCATCTCCCTTCAATGCCGAAACAAAACACTTCGGCACGGACATTGCCGCCAATCCGGGCGAAAGCGTATTGGCCACCTTAGACGGTACCGTCATACTGAGTACCTACACTGCCGAGACGGGTTATCTGATAGAAATACAGCACAACCAGGACTTCGTGTCAGTCTACAAGCATTGCGGCTCTCTGCTGAAACGGGAAGGAGATGCGGTGAAAGGGGGTGAAGCCATCGCACTGGTAGGAAACACCGGCGAGCTGTCCACCGGTCCCCACCTTCACTTCGAGCTGTGGCATAAGGGCAGGGCCGTAAATCCCGAGCTTTACATCGTATTTTAGTCTCCAAATAGTAAATTGTAAATAGCATAATAGTAAATGAAACAGATTGCCATACTCGGTTCTACCGGTTCCATCGGTACACAAGCGTTGCAGGTCATCGAAGAACATCCCGACCAGTACGAAGCATACGTATTGACCGCCAATAACCGCGTAGAGGAACTCATAGCCCAGGCACGCAGATTCAAGCCTGAGGCAGTGGTAATAGCCAACGAATCGAAATACACGCAACTGAAAGAAGCGCTTGCCGACCTCCCTATCAAGGTATATGCCGGCGCAGATGCCCTCTGCCAGATTGTGACCGAAAATCCCATTGATATGGTATTGACCGCCATGGTGGGATATGCAGGGCTGAAGCCCACCATGAATGCCATCCGAGCCCGTAAGCCGATAGCCCTTGCCAACAAAGAGACGCTGGTGGTGGCGGGAGAGCTCATCAATAACCTGGCACGCTTCAGCGGTGTCCCCATCCTACCCGTCGACTCCGAGCACTCCGCCGTTTTCCAGTGCCTGGCCGGTGAGATAGGCAACCAAATAGAAAAAGTGATACTGACTGCCTCCGGAGGTCCGTTCCGCACCTGCACTATGGAGCAACTAACAACCGTCACCAAAGCGCAAGCACTGAAACACCCCAACTGGGACATGGGCGCCAAAATCACGATAGACTCTGCTTCCATGATGAACAAAGGGTTCGAGGTAATCGAAGCCAAATGGCTGTTCGGTGTACGTCCCGACCAGATAGAAGTCGTGGTACACCCGCAATCCGTCATCCACTCCATGGTACAGTTTGAGGACGGTGCCGTGAAAGCACAACTGGGAATGCCGGACATGCGCCTGCCCATCCAATATGCCTTCTCCTATCCCGACCGGTTGAAAGCCTCTTTCCCGCGCCTGGACTTCAAGCTGTGCACGGAACTGACGTTCGAGCAACCGGACACCACCCGTTTCCGTAACCTCGCCCTGGCCTACGAAGCGCTACATCGTGCAGGCAATATGCCTTGCATTGTCAATGCCGCCAATGAAGTGGTGGTAGCTGCCTTCCTGCAGGACAAAATTTCGTTCCTTGGCATGAGTGAAGTAATAGAAAAGACCATGTCGCGCGTATCCTACTTACAGAAGCCCACCTATGAAGACTATGTGGCTACGGATGCCGAAGCCCGACGGATAGCAGAAGAGCTGATTTGATAGATACAGCGGAATGAAAAGAATTATAAAAAACATCTACTCATTTGATACGTTAAATAAGAAAACGTACCTTTGCGAAAATTATAAAAATCGTAAAACAGCAAATAATTAGATGGAAACATTCTTGATTCGTGCCCTGCAACTCATTATGAGCCTCTCGTTGCTCGTTATTGTTCATGAGGGGGGGCACTTCCTTTTTGCGCGTCTGTTCAAGACGCGGGTAGAAAAGTTCTGCTTATTCTTTGACCCTTGGTTCACATTATTCAAGTTCAAGCCCAAACACAGTGACACGGAATACGGTATCGGGTGGCTACCCTTAGGTGGTTATGTAAAAATAGCAGGTATGATAGACGAATCTATGGATACCGAACAGATGAAGCAACCCATGCAGCCATGGGAGTTCCGTGCCAAGCCGGCATGGCAGCGCCTGCTAATTATGGTAGGCGGTGTATTGTTCAACTTCCTGCTCGCATTGTTCATCTATTCCATGATACTTTTTACTTGGGGCGACGAATATATACCAGTACAAAAAGCCCCATTGGGTATGGATTTTAACGAAACAGCCAAAGCCATAGGCTTCCGCGACGGCGATATCCTAATATCTGCCGACGGGGTACCGTTCGAACGCTATGATGGCGACCTGCTGACCAGTATTGTCGATGCTCGCCAGGTAAGCGTATTGCGTGATGGGGAAGCTGCTTCAGTCTACATCCCCGAAGACATGATGAACCGCTTGCTGGCAGACAGCGTGCGTTTCGCCAGTTTCCGTTTCCCTTATGTAGTCGACAGCCTGATTGTAGGATACCCTGCCGCTTCCGCCGGTCTGCAAGTAGGTGACAGCATCACCCACTTGGATGGAAAGTCAATAGCCTACTACGACTTCAAAGAAGAGATGCTGAAGCGCAAGAAAGCCAACGCATCCCATGAGGTAACCTTGACATACGTCCGTAACGGTGTGACAGACACCTTGAGCATGATGACCAATGCCGACTATGAAATAGGCGTAGCAGCACGTACGGCAACCGACAAACTGCTGCCCGTTGTCCGCAAGGAATACAGTTTCCTTTCCTCTTTCCCTGCCGGCGTATCTTTGGGGGTAAAGACTCTGAAAGGCTACGTAGGCCAGATGAAATATCTCTTCTCCAAGGAAGGAGCCAAGCAACTCGGAGGTTTCGGAACCATCGGCAGTATTTTCCCCGCCACGTGGGACTGGCACCAGTTCTGGTACATGACGGCATTCCTCTCCATCATCCTTGCCTTTATGAATATTCTGCCCATCCCTGCACTGGACGGCGGACACGTGTTATTCCTCATTTACGAAATCATTGCACGCCGCAAGCCCAGCGACAAGTTTATGGAACGTGCGCAGATGGTGGGCATGTTCCTCTTGTTCGGTTTGCTGATTTGGGCAAACTTCAATGATATACTGAGGTATTTCTTTTAAAGAACAAGACATAAAAAAACGCATCATCCATTCGCAGTAGAACGGATGATGCATTTACATCAAACAGATGATGTGTTCGGGGCAAGCAGACGATGCGTTTGAGCCAAACACATCATCTGTTTTTTCTGTGTCTTATACCAAATGGCCGATCCACTCTTCTCTATCGCCCGGAAGCAGGTCTATTACCGGAACTTCAACCATTGTATAGCAACCCGGCTGCTGACGCATAGCGGCACGCGCCACACATACCAGCACTTGTGCCGTGAGGGCAGGATTGTTGATACGCATGTTGAACTCAAATAGCTGGTTCTGCGTCTTGCCGGACACACCCTTACGGGTCAAGTTTACCCCATGCCCCATATCGAGCAGTGCATCCACACTCGGAACCAATTTTACATGTGTTTCGTCATTCACGAAGTACGGGTCGGCTTTGATGGCTGCAGCCACCTTATCAAATTCGTAACCATCCTTCAACTCAATGTACACCATACGACGGTGAATGCCGGTTCCTGTAGGAATAGTCATGGAAAGAGCGGCTTTCACACCTTCGATGGCCTTTACAGCCACGGTGTGTCCCATGCTCATACCCGGACCAAAATTAGTATAGGTAATGCCTTTCGGAGCAATGGCTTCCAGCATAGTGCGGACAATGGAGTCACTACCCGGATCCCAGCCGGCAGAAATGATGGATACCGTATTATGCTTTTTAGCCTCTGCATCCAGTGTGCGGCGCAAGGCAGTGATACCCGTATGGATATCGAAACTGTCCACAGTATGAATGCCTAAAGCAAGGATCTCCTTTGCATACTCTTCCACTTTGCGGGTAGGCGTACAAAGGATAGCAACATCCACGCCTTTCAGTTCCTTGATATTCTTCACAACGGGATATGCACTCAGTTCCGCAGGACAGTTTTCAGCTCCGGCACGGCGTACTACACCGGCAATTTCGAAATCGGGAGCTGCTTGCAGGGCTTCGAGCACATAATGCCCGATATTACCATAGCCAACGATGGCCGCTCTTACTTTTTTCATTCTTTTTATGAATTTATTTATCAGTTTTCTACTTTATCGGCGCAAAAGTAAGCATTTTAATTTATTATATCGGCAGAACTCCCTGCTGTTTCACACAGTTTTTCTTTTTTTAGTGAGTGAAAGTCCAATAATAATTCATACATTCGCAGATGATATGTACGCAAGGCACATTTGGGGCCAACAAGCAAAAGAATTATGATAGAATACATCAGAGGCGGAATTGCCGAACTAAGTCCGGCAACCGCAATAATAGACTGCAACGGACTGGGATACGGCGTCAATATTTCATTGAATACGTATGCCGCCATCCAGGGCAAGAAAGAATGCAAACTATATATATACGAAGCTATCCGTGAAGACGCCTATGTCCTCTACGGGTTCGCTGACAAGCAGGAACGCGAACTATTCCTGTTGCTCATCTCCGTTTCAGGCATCGGCGGAAATACAGCTCGCATGATTCTCTCGGCACTCTCGCCATCCGAACTGATAAATGTCATCAGCACGGAAAACGCCACTCTACTGAAAACAGTCAAGGGTATCGGGCTGAAAACAGCCCAACGGATAATTGTGGATTTAAAAGACAAAATCAAGACCGGCAGCGTTGTAGCCGGCAACGCAGGGACCATAGGTACACTGGTATCGGCAGCCAACGCACAAGTACAAGAAGAAGCCGTAGCCGCCCTTACCATGCTGGGCTTTGCACAAGCCCCCTCACAAAAAGTAGTGCTTGCCATTTTGAAGGAAGAACCAAGCGCACCGGTGGAACAAGTCATCAAATTGGCATTAAAAAGACTATAATATTTATCTAAAACAAACAAATCATGACAACAATCAACATGCAATATTGGTTGGGGGCCAATGAACGCACCCACGTACTGCCAACGGACAAATGGTACCTCGACTTTGCCACAAGCATCCTGCCCCTCGTCAAGACCTCTCCCTTGTTCAACAAGGAAGACCTGCGTACCCAAATTGACGCAGCCATCTCCCTCGGCATGTACTTTCAAGATGCCATTGCCCAAAGCGGAGGCTGGAAACTTTTCTCCGAAGCCTTTCAAGGAGTATACGGAACTTCCCTGCCGTTCTATCCACTGGGTGACGATTATACGCCCGATGAAATAAATCAGGAAGACATTGCATTCGTACTGTGGACATTGAAATCACAATTCAGTATTTTTGACAAGGAATACACCTTGTTCAGTCCTTATGACAAAGACCTGCTTGCATTAAGCCAAAGCGCCTATGAACTGATGGATGCACGTTTCGAAGAAGCTCCCATCAGCGAGGGAGAATCTTCCTTCCTTTGGGTAATGGGACTTGATTTACTGGATATGCCCATTACTCCGCTGCCGGAAGTCACTCCGGAAACCAAACTGAGCAAAGATGCCGCCCGCTGTCTGGAATACAGCCAGGGGAAACCGCTGCTATACTTCACCGATTACAAGGAGCTTTGCACTTTCTTTGTCGATGTCTTGGGATGGGAAAACAAACGGTCCGCATTATTGCCCGACCTGGAATACCAAAAAGAGTTCGTGATTTATGCCAACGCCAAAGGTATGCTCGTAGCCCACAACGTGGCCGCCTATTTCTGTGAAGAACATAACCCGATGTACGATGCCAAACGCGCTGCTGCAGAGGGTTACAAGATGTTCTGCCAACCCGGAGAGTGTCCGTTCGACCTGCTGAAATACGGAATGACCAAAGGAATTCTACCCGATGTGGAACTTCCCTTCTTGAAAGGAAAAGAAACACTGCATCAATATTGGGACTTTATAGCCCGCTACTACTTATGTGAATATTATGAAGGCGAGTAACCATTCCGGCATAAAGCCCAAACGGAGCAACAAGGCCAAGCCAACCGGAAAACGGATTGGTAAATCCAAACCTTCGAAAGCGAATAATCAGCTTAACAGAAGGGTAAAATAATTGAAAATGGATAATGGAAAAATAAACAGTGCAGCGTATTTATTGAAACCGCATGGCAATTTTCCATTATCCATTATCAATTTTCAAAGTTCCACAATCTCTTCCTTACACAACGTCAGTTTCTCCACTCCTTCCGCTGTTACAACCCAAGAGTTTTCGATACCGACGGGACCAATGCCTGGCAAAACAATCTTCGGTTCCAAAGCAAAGACCATGCCCGGTTCCAGCTCCTGCTTGATGCGCATGACGACGCCCTTTTCTTCGCAGCTTTCACTGGGGATGGCGATCATGTCCCGCAGGAACTTGACCATAGCGGGCTTATAGCCCTCTGCGGCTTTTTTGATGGCTTCAAAATCCATAGTGAACCTCCATATTTTTTAAATTAAAAAACAGTTTCATGCGGGCGGCTCGAGAGGTGTCGATTCCGCTCACAAACCTATCATATCACAACTTACGCCGTTGTCAAACAAAAATTTATGAAACCAAAATATTTTTTTGGAAAGGGATTGATTTTTGCAAAAAATATGATATGATAGTATCAAATCCGCCGTACATCCGGACGGATGAGATTCCAAAGCTTATGGCGGAGGTGCGTGATTTTGAGCCGCATCTGGCGCTTGACGGAAAAGCGGATGGATTGTATTTTTATGATAAGATTATTCGGGAAGCGAGGGAGTATCTCTATGAAGATGGATATATTTTGTTTGAAATCGGACAGGATCAGCTGGACGCTGTTCGGGGACTCCTTGTAGAGAACGGATATACGGATATAAAAGGAATCAAAGATTATGCAGGGCTTGACCGGATCGTGACGGCACGGTATCTGAAGTCTTGCGTTCAATAAAGAAGAGAAAAATGATTTCGTCCGTATGGAACGAAATTGAGGATAGTTGGAGGATAAAAACATGTTTGATAAATTAGAGGATTTGGTAGCCCGTTTGGACGAATTGCAGAATGAACTTTCAGATCCGAATGTGGCAAGCAATGCAGAACGTTTCCGGAATCTGATGAAGGAACAGGCAAATTTAGCACCAATCGTAGAGAAATATCAGGAGTATAAGGAAGCGAAGCAGACGATCGAGGATAGCTTATCCATGCTGGAGGGCGAAAGCGACGAGGAGATGCGTGAGATGCTGAAGGAAGAGCTTTCTTCAGCGAAGCAGCAGGTGGAAAAGTGCGAGAACGAACTTAAAATCCTGCTTCTGCCGAAAGATCCGAACGATGAGCGTAATGTCATCTTAGAGATCCGTGCAGGTGCCGGTGGCGATGAGGCAGCACTTTTTGCAGCAGAGCTTTACCGTATGTATGTGCACTATGCGGAGAGTCGTCGTTGGAAGGTTGAACTGATGGAAGCTGAAGAAATCGGTATCGGAGGTATGAAGTCAGTTACAGCGATGGTAACCGGAAATGGTGCGTATTCCGTATTGAAATACGAGAGTGGTGTACACCGTGTACAGCGTGTGCCTGAGACAGAGAGTGGTGGACGAATCCATACAAGTACCGCCAGTGTTGCTGTTCTTCCAGAGGCAGAGGAAGTGGATGAGATAGATATCCCGGATAAGGATATCCGTATCGATGTCATGCGTGCATCCGGTAACGGTGGACAGTGTGTCAACACTACAGACTCTGCAGTACGTCTGACCCATATCCCGACCGGAATTGTGATTTCCTGTCAGGATGAGAAATCACAGCTTAAGAACAAAGATAAGGCAATTAAAGTACTTCGTGCCCGTCTGTATGATTTAGAGCAGTCTAAAGCACATGATGCAGAGGCAGAACTTCGTAAGAGCCAGATTGGTACTGGTGACCGTGCAGAGAAGATTCGTACTTACAACTTCCCACAGGGACGTGTAACAGACCACAGAATCAAGTTAACTCTCCATCGTCTCGATGACATTTTAAATGGTGATCTCGATGAAATTATCGACAGCTTAACAGCAGCAGATCAGGCAGCAAAATTAAGCAAATTACAGGAAATGGAGCGTTAAAAATTATGCAGGAGTGGAAGAAAAATATCAGACAGGTTGTTCCTTATGTACCAGGTGAACAGCCAAAAAAAGCAAATGTAATAAAGTTAAACACCAATGAGAATCCTTATCCGCCTTCACCGAAGGTAAAAGAACAGTGTGCAAAAATCTGTGCTGAAACAGAAGAACTGCGTCTTTATCCAGATCCGACAGCTGGAATGTTAGTAGAGGCAATCGCAAAATATAAGGGATTAGACAGCAGTCAGGTCTTTGTCGGAGTTGGCTCCGATGATGTACTCGCCATGGCTTTTCTTACATTTTTTAATAGTGAAAAGCCGATATTTTTCCCGGATATCACTTACTCATTCTATGATGTTTGGGCTGATTTATTCAAGATTCCATATGATAAAAAGCCATTAGATGAGAACTTTATGATTAAAAAAGATGACTACTACTGGAAAAACGGTGGAGTCGTATTCCCGAACCCAAACGCACCGACAGGTGTGTTAATGCCACTTGATGAGATTGAGGACATTATCTCTCATAATCAGGATGTTATTGTTATCGTTGATGAAGCCTATGTAGACTTTGGAGGACACAGCGCACAGGAACTTCTCTCCAAATACGAGAATCTCTTAGTTGTGCAGACATTTTCCAAGTCCCGTTCCATGGCAGGAATGCGTATCGGTTACGCAATGGGTTCTGCAGAATTAATCAAGGCTTTAAATGATGTGAAATATTCCTTCAACTCCTACACAATGAACCGCACGTCCATCCTTCTTGGAACTGCATCCATCGAGGATGATGTGTATTTTAAAGAAACTGTAGAAAAAATTGTAAACACAAGAGAATGGTTCAAAGCAGAGATGAAAAAACTTGGCTTCACCTTCCCGGATTCCAAGGCAAACTTCCTTTTCGCTTCCCATCCGAAAGTACCTGCAAAGGAAATCTTTGAAGCAGCCAGAGAAAAAGATATTTATGTGCGTTACTTTGATAAGCCTCGCATTAATAACTATCTGCGAATCACAATCGGAACAGATGAGGAAATGGAAAAGTTCTTAAAATTCTTAACATCTTTTCTGAAAAGCCAGAAATAAACATGGTATTATGATGAAATATATTGTAAAATATAAGTATTACAATATAAGACAATACAGGGAGGATTACTATGAAAAAGATTCTGTTTGCAGCTTCTGAATGCGTACCTTTTATGAAAACAGGCGGGCTCGCAGACG
>ENA-OPRV01000908-OPRV01000908.1-human-gut-metagenome-genome-assembly--contig:-NODE-908-length-17368-cov-3.042454_pt1 | contig 17368 bp, 13 predicted proteins | sample MGYA00241896_ERZ501886 | MGnify/ENA primary metagenome ERZ501886 (study PRJEB25962, sample SAMEA2042452) | human gut metagenome | biome: human gut; feature: human-associated habitat; material: faeces... | reverse complement strand
GGGCCGGGAGAATCCGGTGGTACATGATACCGATATGGCAATTCAGGTGGCAGTGGAAGCCATCAGAAAGTTAATCAAAGAGGATCGGTAAATGAAAGAAACAATATATAAACGAATCTTTGTGATCGTTCTGGATTCGCTCGGAATTGGTGCAATGCCTGATTCTGAGAAATTCGGTGACAGGGATGTAGATACATTTGGTCATATTTTAGACAGAATGGGAACACTGGAGATTCCAAATCTTCAGAAGCTTGGTATGCTGAATCTGCATACCGGGGGAAAGATGTATGGAATCGAGAATCCGATTGGAAAAATTACCAGACTGAAAGAGGCGAGTAACGGAAAAGATACGATGACCGGACACTGGGAAATGATGGGAATTTATACAGAAAAACCATTTAAAACCTTTACCGAACATGGATTTCCACCGGAACTGATCGCAGAACTGGAAAAACGTTGCGGGAAAAAAGTGATTGGAAACCGTAGTGAGAGCGGAACAAAGATCATTGAAGAACTTGGGGAAGAAGAAATTGAAACAGGAGCAATGATTGTCTATACCTCTGCGGATTCTGTATTGCAGATTTGTGGAAATGAAGAGACATTTGATCTGGCAAATCTGTACCGGTGTTGTGAGATCGCAAGAGAGCTTACGATGAAAAATGAATGGAAAGTCGGAAGAATCATTGCAAGACCATATGTGGGAAAGAAAAAAGGCGAATTTGTAAGAACAAGCAATCGAAGGGATTATGCTTTAAAACCATTTTCAAGAACTGCTTTAAATGCATTAAAAGATGAAGGATTTGACGTAATTTCAGTAGGAAAGATCAATGATATTTTCTGTGGAGAAGGAATCACAAAAGCATATCATTCTGAAAGCTCTGTGCATGGAATGCAGCAGACCGTGGATGTATGCAAAGAAGATTTTCATGGACTTTGTTTTACCAATCTGGTAGACTTTGATACACTCTGGGGACATCGAAGAAATCCAGTCGGCTATGCAAAAGAGATCGAGAAATTTGATGTTGGTTTAGGAAATCTGTTAGAAGTTTTAAAAGAAGATGATTTATTGATCATCACCGCAGATCATGGAAATGATCCAACTTATATAGGAACAGACCATACAAGAGAATACACACCATTTATTGCATATTCAAAGTCTATGAAAGAAAATGGAAGGCTAGAAGATCAAGATACATTTGCAGTGATCGGAGCTACGATCGCAGATAATTTTGGTATTACGATGCCAGAAGGAACGATCGGAACATCTTTATTAAGTCAATTAAAATAGTACAACTGAAATAAAAACACCACAGAAGGAAATAAAGATCTCCTGTGGTGTTTTGTTTACAATTTGGTATGTATATTATTCATCTAAAATCGAATCCATAAAAGAAATAATACCAGCTTCCACCTCATCTTTGATTTCATCATAATTATGAATCTCATGGCGGTAACCAGAATAAACACGAGTTTTTACTGTATGTCCAGTATCTACAAGCCAGTTGGTAACTTCATAAATACCTTTTCCATATTCACCAACAGGATCCTGATCTCCACCGATATTATAAATCGGAAGATCAGAAGGAATCTTGCCAGCCCATTCGGTACCAGTGATCGCTTTCATCATCTGAACAAAATAAAGCAGAGATTGATTTGTAGTTGGCCGGGTAAATGCATCAAATGGATCTTCTGCATGATCTCGCTGAACATAAGGATCAGAACAGATCCATTCATTGCCTATGGAAATATTACCACAACGTTCACACATCCAGCCCATTAGATCAGCAGTAAAGGAAGGGTCAGATTCTTTCCCTTTTCCTTCAGCTACAGCAGCCAATAAGGCAGATTCAGCTTCTGTAGCACCACGGAAATGACCAGCTGTACCACAGATTGTGATTCCTGCAAGTTCTTCTCCATATTTTGCAGCAAAATCTCTCGTAATAAAAGATCCCATGCTGTGTCCAAACATAAAATAAGGAAGATCAGGATACATTTTGCTGACGATTTCTTTTAACTTATGTTCATCTTCCATCATTGTATGGAAACCAGCATCACCCCAGTCACCCCAGGTATCGTTATACATTGCAGTTTTTCCATGTCCAACATGGTCATCTGCAGCAACGATATACCCTGCATCCATAAATTTTACGATCATATGGAAATAACGACGGGAATGTTCACCAAAGCCATGGATCACCTGTACAATTCCTTTTGGTTTGCAGGCAGGTACATAAACCCAACCTTGCACCTCATCACGGTCATTAAAGGAATGAAAACTAACTTCATGAAGCATACTAAGCACCTCCAATCTGTAAAAACTAATATGCAAGCAAAGAAAAGACGAATCAACATATTAGTTATATAAAATTGTATCTGAATATATTATACTCCAGATTAAAATGTACGTCCATAAATACAATCATATAATAGTTGAATTTCAAGAAGAAAATCGTTATAATATTAACGGACATAAAATAAGATTAATTTTTGGGAAATGAAGGAGAAAATAATGAGTAAAAAACCAACAGTCCTGATGATTTTAGATGGATATGGATTAAATGAAAACAAAGAAGCCAATGCAGTAGCAGAAGCAAAGACTCCTGTAATGGATAAATTAATGAAAGAATACCCATTCGTAAAAGGAAATGCATCTGGAATGGCAGTAGGACTTCCAGAAGGTCAGATGGGTAACTCTGAAGTAGGGCATATGAATATGGGTGCAGGACGCATCGTATATCAGGAATTAACAAGAATCACAAAAGAGATCCAGGACGGAGATTTCTTCAAGAACGAGGCACTTCTCGCTGCTATGAAGAACGCAAAAGAGAACGATTCTGCAATCCATTTCATGGGACTTCTTTCTGACGGTGGTGTACACAGCCACAATACCCATCTCTATGGACTTCTTGAGATGGCCAAGAGAGAAGGACTTAAGAAAGTTTACGTACACTGCTTCCTGGACGGACGTGACACACCGCCTGCATCCGGTAAAGAGTTTGTAGAGCAGCTGGAAGCCAAGATGAAAGAGATCGGCGTTGGTGAGATCGGTGTGATTTCCGGACGTTACTATGCAATGGACCGTGATAACCGCTGGGATCGTGTAGAGCTTGCATACAAAGCTCTTACACAGGGCGAAGGAGTAAAGGGAACAGATGCTGCGGCAGCAGTTCAGGCTTCCTATGATGATGGCAAGACCGATGAGTTCGTACTTCCGACAGTGATCGAGAAAGACGGCAAACCGGTTGCAACCATTTCTGATAAGGATTCCGTTGTATTCTTCAACTTCCGTCCGGACCGTGCAAGAGAGATCACAAGAGCTTTCTGTGATGACGATTTTAAGGGCTTTGAGAGAGTGAAGAGACTGGATACTACATTCGTATGCTTCACAGAGTATGATGATACGATCCAGAACAAACTGGTAGCATTCCACAAAGTTCTTCTTCACAATACATTCGGTGAATATCTTGCAGCTCACAATATGACACAGGCACGTATCGCTGAGACAGAGAAGTACGCACACGTTACTTTCTTCTTCAACGGTGGCGTTGAGGAGCCGAACAAGGGAGAGGACAGAATCCTTGTAAAATCCCCGAAGGTTCCGACCTATGACATGCAGCCGGAGATGAGCGCACCGGAAGTTTGCGAGAAACTTGTTGAGGCAATCAAATCTGATAAATATGATGTGATCATCATCAACTTCGCAAACCCGGATATGGTTGGCCACACAGGTGTCGAGGCAGCTGCGATCAAGGCTGTTGAGACTGTTGATGAGTGTGTAGGAAAGGCTGTAGAGGCAATCAAAGAGGTTGACGGACAGCTCTTTATCTGCGCTGACCACGGTAATGCAGAACAGCTTATAAATTATGAGACCGGTGAGCCATGGACTGCTCATACAACCAATCCGGTTCCGTTTATCCTGGTAAATGCAGATCCGAAATACACACTTCGTGAGAACGGATGCCTTGCAGACATCGTTCCGACACTGATCCAGCTTATGGGCATGGAGCAGCCGAAGGAAATGACAGGAGAGTCTCTTCTTGTTGAGAAATAAATAAGATATATGGAATCCCTGCAGATTTTCAAAGATCTGCGGGGATTTTTTTCGTCGGATTGTTCCTATTTTCACACATGGAAAAATTTTTCAAAATCATCTTGTAAAATCATTCCATTTCAACTATAATCCCTCTGATACATAAAGATAGGTAAGTTTTGAGTAAGTATAAAGTTATAAAAAGAATAACAAAAAGCAGCACAAAGTTTATGAACGATCAAATTAAATGGGGGGAAAAAAGATTTCATGAAAACAGACATGACACAGGGAAAACCGGTAAAAGTGCTCCTGGGATTTACAATCCCGGTATTTATCGGTAATGTATTTCAGCAGTTCTACAATATGGTAGATGCGGTGGTTGTAGGAAAATTTGTAGGAACAAAGGCACTGGCGGCAGTTGGCTCAACAGGAACTATCATCTTTTTGATCATAGGCTTTCTTCTGGGACTTACTGCCGGTTTTACCGTACTGACTGCGCAGAAATATGGTGCGGGAAAAATGGATGAGATGCGCCAGACCGTAGGAAACGCACTGATCCTGACCGCTGTGATTTCCGCAGTTATGACAGCCATCAGCATGACAGGCATGCATGCACTTCTGAAATTCATGCATACACCGGATGATATTTTTAAGGACGCATATGCCTACGTTATGATTATCTGCGGAGGTATTTTTGCCCAGGCATTATATAATATCCTGGCCAGCATCCTACGTGCACTGGGAAACAGTAAAGTGCCACTGTATTTTCTGATCTTATCTGCAATGCTGAATATTGTGCTGGATCTCGTATTTATCATCGTGTTTAAGCTGGGAACGCCCGGAGCAGCCTGGGCTACCATTATTTCCCAGGGCGTATCCGGAGTTCTGTGCCTTATATATATCTGGAAGTTTGTGCCGGAACTTCGTATGAAAAAAGAAGACTGGTATTTCAGACGCGGTCTTGCGTTTAAGCAGATCGGTGTGGGGATTCCCATGGGACTTCAGTATTCCATTACAGCGATCGGAACCATGATGGTACAGTCTGCCTTAAATATGCTGGGGTCTTATGCTGTGGCGGCGTTTACCGCGGGAAGCAAGATCGAGCAGATTTTTACCCAGGCATTTGTGGCACAGGGAACTGCCAGCGCTACCTACAACGCACAGAACATCGGAGCCGGAAAACTTGAAAGAGTGCGCGAAGGATTCCGGGCTTCTCATTTTATAGGAATTATATATTCGGTTGTTGTAGGAAGTTTTCTGTTCTTTGCGGGAAAATATTTCGCATATCTGTTTATCTCGGATAATATTGAAGAAGTGCTTCCCATGGTAGCAATCTATGTAAAATGTGTGGCACTGTTCTTTATTCCGCTGTATTTTGTCAATGTGTTGCGAAATGGAATTCAGGGAATGGGATACGGTCTTCTTCCTATGATGGCAGGTGTGGCAGAACTTGCGGGAAGAGGAATCACCGCTACCATTGCAGCAGGAAAAAGCAGCTATGTTGGTACCTGCCTGGCAAGTCCGGTGGCATGGGTTTTTGCATCGGTGCTTTTATGGGGCATGTATTTTTATGTTATGAAAGATATGTCCCGGAAATTGTACGGTACAAATAAGTTATAAAAAAACCGTGAAATGAGATGCAATTTCCAGAAAGTATGATATAATGAAAAAGCTGGTAACTGATCCGTGCACATCAGTGCGGATTAGCCCGGAAAGTATCAATGGAAAGGTGTCTTTTCGAAAGACACATAAACATAGAGGTGAAATATAAATATGAGCAACGAGGAGAAGAAAGACATCGAAGATAAGATCAATGACGCCATGGCGAAGATTGTCAGTGATACAGTCGGAGATGTCCAGCCTGAGAAAAAATCAGATCCATCCGCTTCTCACGTAACAGCAGAGAACTCAAAATCTGCAGGACATTCGAAGTCAGCCAGACCATCTAATGTGTCGCATGCAAGATCTGCGAGACCATCCGGTGGATCAGGAACTTCAAGATCAGGACGGCCATCTGGCAATGGTACAGTCACTTCCAAGTCAGCGAGGCCGAAGAAGATCAGTTATGTGCCTATTGATGAATCTGAATTTGCCCCCATCGTTCTCCCCAAAAAGAAAAAGCATAAGGCTTTGAGGGTAACTGGAATGATCGCAGCGATGGTTCTGGTTGCTGCCGGGTGTGCGTACGCAGGAGTGTCTTATTACTACACGAATCATTTTTTTGAGGGGACAACGATCAATGGAATTAACAGTTCCAATAAAACTGCGTATGAGGTAGAACAGGAGATCGCCAGTAAGATGGCGGATTACAGCATTGAGATAAAGGCCAGAGATCAGGAAGCACAGACGATCACCGGTTCGGATATCGACTATCGCTATATATCAAGTGGAGAGATATTGAATCTTCTGAAAGAGCAGAAACCTTATGAATGGGTGAAAGGTTTTTTTGAAAAAACAACCTATACAGCGAAAGAGGAGACAGCTTTTGACAAGACCAAGCTGGAGAATGAGGTGAAGTCGCTGAACTGTGCACAGAAGGAGAATCAGGTAGCTCCGGAAAATGCATACGTAAGTTTTAATAATTCTGAGTTCACTATTGTGCCGGAGACAGCAGGAAGTGAGCTGAAGGTAAAAGAAGCTTATCAGATGATCAGTGAGGCCATCAGCAGTGATGACGCGGAAGTAGATCTGGGAAGCAATCCGGATGCTTATGTCACAGCCGATATCACAAGTGACAGTGCTGATCTTCAGGCAACTGTAGATGCATACAACAATTTTGCGAAAGCAAGTATCACGTATACATTTGGGGATGAGACAGTAACTCTTGACGGAAATACGATCAAAGACTGGCTGCAGTTTGACGAGAAGGGACAGCTGATCCAGGATGATGCGTCTTTTAAACAGCATATTGTTGATTATGTAGCACAGCTTGCGGCAGCACATGACACAGTTGGCACAGAGCGGCAGTTCCAGACTACAAGTGGAAGAACAGTATCTGTATATGGATCTGCATATGGCTGGAAGATCGATCAGGACGGAGAGGTAGCACAGCTTACCCAGGAGATACAGTCCGGAACGCAGACGACCAGAGAGCCGGTTTATTCCATGAGAGCCAATTCCTATGGCGTCAATGATCTGGGTAATACTTACATTGAGGTGGATCTGACTGAGCAGTATATGTGGTATTATCAGGATGGAAATGTAATATTTGAGTCGGATATCGTATCCGGACTCGCAAGTGATCCGGAGAGAAAAACGCCTCCTGGAATTTTCACCCTGTATTATAAGAAGAGCCCGGATGTACTCCGTGGTACCAAGAAAGCAGATGGAACATATTCTTATGAACAGCCGGTAACTTACTGGATGCCGTTTAACGGAGGAATTGGATTCCATGATGCGGACTGGCAGCCATACTTTGGTGGTGACCGGTATCTCACAGGAGGTTCCCACGGCTGTATCAATACACCAAAGGACAAAATGGAAGAATTGTTTGATTGCGTGCAGATCGGCACCCCTGTCGTAATGTTTTATTAATAGCACAGACATTTTCAGACAAATTGTCCTTGATAGACGAACAAATTGAAAATAATTTAACAATGTAGTTGACTAAAGCAAATGAAAAGCTTATTCTATACCTATGCTTTTTATAAAAAATTTAGAAAATATCGAGGAGGTCTTTGAAAATGGCAAGAGTGTATAACTTTTCCGCAGGCCCTGCAGTACTCCCTGAGGAGGTATTACAGGAAGCAGCCGATGAAATGCTGGATTATAGAGGAACCGGCATGTCCGTAATGGAGATGAGCCATCGATCTAAAGCCTATGATACGATCATTAAGGAAGCGGAAGCTGATCTCAGAGAGCTGATGAATATCCCGGACAACTATAAGGTACTGTTTTTACAGGGTGGTGCGAGCCAGCAGTTTGCCATGATCCCCATGAACCTGATGAAGAACCGTGTGGCAGACTACATCGTAACCGGTCAGTGGGCGAAGAAGGCATACCAGGAGGCTTCCCTGTACGGTAAGGCAAATAAGATCGCTTCTTCCGAGGATAAGACTTTCTCTTATATTCCCGATTGCTCCGATCTGCCCATCAGCGAGGATGCAGATTACGTGTACATATGCGAGAATAATACTATTTACGGTACGAAATTCAAGACCCTGCCCAATACCAAGGGTAAGCCCCTGGTTGCAGATGTATCCAGCTGCTTTTTATCCGAGCCGGTAGATGTGACAAAATACGGTGTGATCTATGGCGGCGTACAGAAAAATATCGGACCTGCTGGTGTGGTTATCGTAATTATCCGTGAGGATCTGATCACCGAAGATGTACTTCCCGGTACACCGACCATGCTTCGCTATAAAATCCATGCAGATGCGGATTCTCTGTACAATACGCCTCCCGCATACGGCATCTATATCTGCGGCAAGGTATTTAAATGGCTGAAGAAGATGGGCGGTCTGGAAGCAATGAAGGAGCGCAATGAGAAAAAGGCGAAGATTCTGTATGACTATCTGGATGAAAGCGAGCTGTTCAAGGGTACCGTCCGCAAGGAAGACAGATCCCTGATGAATGTTCCGTTCATTACCGGAAATGAGGAGCTGGATGCCAAGTTCGTAAAAGAAGCAAAAGAAGCCGGTTTCGAAAACCTGAAGGGTCACAGAACCGTAGGCGGCATGAGAGCAAGTATCTACAATGCAATGCCCATCGAAGGTGTGGAGAAGCTGGTAGAGTTCATGAAGAAGTTTGAAGCGGAGAACGCTTAAGGGGGAGAAAAATGTTTCAGATCAATTGCCTGAATCCCATTTCCAAAGTGGGACTGGATCGTCTGACAGCAGACTATAAAGTAACCGATAATATGAATGACGCAGAGGGCGTTCTGGTCCGCAGTGCTTCCATGCATGAGATGGATCTGCCGGAAAATCTTCTGGCAGTAGCGAGAGCCGGTGCCGGTGTCAATAACATTCCTCTGGATAAATGTGCCCAAAAGGGTATCGTAGTATTCAATACGCCCGGTGCCAACGCCAATGGCGTGAAGGAACTGGTGATCGCAGGCATGCTGTTAGCTGCCCGTGATGTGGTAGGCGGTATCGAATGGGTCAAGGCATCCAAAGACAACGCTGACATTGCCAAAGCCGCAGAAAAAGAAAAGAAGAAATTCGCCGGTACGGAAGTAATGGGCAAAAAGTTAGGTGTCATCGGTCTGGGCGCTATCGGCGTCAAGGTGGCCAATACAGCAGTAAGCCTTGGTATGGAAGTCTATGGCTATGATCCTTATGTATCTGTCAATGCTGCTTGGAACTTAAGCCGTTCTGTCAAGCATGTGATGAATGTGGAAGAAATTTATGCAGACTGTGATTACATTACGATACATGTACCGCTTCTGGATTCCACAAAGGGCATGATCAACAAGGAAGCCATCAGCAAAATGAAAGATGGCGTGGTTCTGTTGAACTTTGCAAGAGATCTGCTGGCAAATGAGGCAGATGTCCTGGAGGCATTAAAGAGCGGCAAGGTAGCCCGTTATGTATCTGATTTCCCGAATCCTACGACAGCAGGACAGCCCGGCTGTATCGTGATCCCTCATCTGGGTGCAAGCACCGAGGAATCCGAGGATAACTGTGCGAAGATGGCTGTGGAAGAGATGATGGATTATCTGGAGAACGGCAATATCCGCAACAGCGTAAATTATCCTGCCTGCGACATGGGCGTATGCAGCCAGGCCGGGAGAATTGCTATTTTCCATAAAAATATTACTAATATGCTGAATCAGTTTACCGCAGTGATCGGTGAGAAGAACATCAATATCTCCGATATGACCAACAAATCCCGCGGTGAAGTGGCATATACCATGCTGGATATTGAAAGTGCGGCAACGCAGGATCTGGTAGAGGCTTTGCAGAAGATTGACGGTGTCTTCCGTGTACGTGTGGTAAAATAGAATATCAAATAAAACATGCAGGAAAGTTACAGACAGGCATTGGGTGGAATATATCCGGTGCCTGTTTTATTTTTCGCAAAAGCGTTGTATGCTATGAGGGAATCTGTTATACTTGGCATGGGCCAAAGACGTAAGCCACAAGAGAAAGAAGGAACAAAACAGATGAAATTTGATATGCATTGTCATACAAAAGAAGGATCTATGGATGGAAAGGTTCCTATTGAGGATTTTATTGCGGAATTGATCCGCAAGGGTTTTGACGGTATGCTGGTCAGTGATCATAATTCATATAATGGTTACCGCGCGTGGAAACGAAATATCAAGGATCAAAAATATAAAGACTTTGTAGTGCTGAAGGGGATTGAATACGATACCATTGATGCCGGACATATCCTGGTGATCATGCCGGAGACTATTAAACTGAAAATTCTGGAGCTTCGGGGATTACCGGTACAGATCCTGATCGATATCGTGCATAAGAACGGCGGAATATTAGGACCGGCACATCCCTGCGGAGAGAAATATTTAAGCTTCACCAATACCCTGAAGAAGCGGAATCAGATGGCGGTGATGAATCGGTTTGATTTTCTGGAAGGCTTCAATGCCTGTGAGAGTGTAGAGAGCAACCATTGCGCCAAGGTACTGGCGGAAATGTACGCACTGCCGACCTTCGGTGGAAGCGATGCTCACAAAACGGACTGTATCGGTATGGCGTATACAGACATTCCGGAGCAGATCCACTGTGAATCCGATCTGATCCGGGCGGTGAAGCTTGGAGAAGGGATCAAATGCGGAGGATCTTATTACCGGGGTACTACCAAAGAGAAGATCGGAAAAGCCAATAATATTCTGGTGCAGTCCTTCTGGTTCTACAACAGACTGGGAAGCCTGTACCGGCATCACAGAAGAAAAACGGAAATGCATAAGATGGTATAGGTCCTCTGGACCTATACTTTTTTGTAACTATTCAGAAAAGCCTCGCAGAGGCGGTTTTGCGAATGTGGTTCTGAATAGTTACATTTGGAGTCAGCGGATTCCGAATGTTTGAGAATTGCGGGAGCTGCTTTGCAGCGGAGCAATTCGTGGATATCAGTTAAGTTAAGGAGAACAGCATGGATTTATCACAGTTAAGACAACAGATCGACACCATTGACAGACAGATCGTAAATCTCTATGAGGAGCGCATGGATGTCAGCAGACAGGTGGCGGAATATAAAATAGAGACGGGGAAAAAAGTATTCGACAAGCAGCGTGAGCAGGAGAAGATCGCCGGTGTCAAGGCACTGACCCACAACGATTTCAACAGCCACGGCGTGGAAGAACTGTTTGAACAGATCATGTCCATGAGCCGGAAGCTTCAGTACCAGCTGTTAGCCGCCCACGGAAGTGAGGGAAGGCTTCCTTTTATCGGCGTGGAAGAACTGGAAACCGACTGTGCCAGAGTGGTCTACCAGGGAGCGGAGGGATCTTATTCCCAGGCTGCCATGCGCAGATTTTTCGGGGAAAATGTCAATGCCTTCCATGTGGAAACTTTCCGGGATGCCATGAGTGCTATTGATGAAGGCAGCGCGGATTTCGCGGTACTTCCCATTGAGAATTCCACCGCCGGAATCGTGAATGAGATCTATGATCTGCTGGTAGAATTCGAGAATTATATCGTAGGAGAGCAGGTCATTCCCATTGAGCATTGTCTGCTGGCACTGCCCGGGACGAAGATGGAAGAGATCAAAAGAGTTTATTCCCATCCCCAGTCCCTGATGCAGAGTGCCAGATATCTGGAGGAGCATGACTGGCAGCAGATCAGTATGCAGAACAACGCTTTCGCAGCGTTAAAAGTAGCGAAGGAAAAGGATAAAACCCAGGCAGCCATCGCCAGCGAATACGCGGGAGAGACCTACGGACTGGAAATTCTGGAAAAAGGGATCAACGATTCCGACAGCAACTCCACCCGTTTCATCATTGTGACGAACCAGAAGATTTTCCGTAAAAATGCCAACAAGATCAGTCTGTGCCTGGAGATTCCCCACGAGAGCGGATCCCTGTATCACATTCTGTCCCATTTTATTTACAACAATCTGAACATGACCAAGATCGAGAGCCGCCCCATTCCCGACCGGAACTGGGAGTATCGTTTCTTCATCGATTTTGAGGGGAACCTTGCGGACAGCGCAGTGAAAAACGCACTGCGGGGACTTCGGGAAGAAGCCCGCAGCATGAAGATCCTGGGCAATTATTAAGTATTACGAATGCTGGCATCCGACGACCATTCGATAATCGTTACATGGCTCTGAACAGTTAAAACATAAGACAAGAAGGTTAGACATATGAGAGAAAAAGAACTGATCGTATATCGTGATTTTGAGGATGGGGAACTGCTGTATGACATGGCATTTCTCATGTCCCATTATGATGATGAATATTACAATACAGAGGACATGGCGGCACTGTTTTACGAGTGTATCCATGACCTGATCGACCTGGCGGGTAATTACGGATTTCATGGGAATCTGTGGCACTGTTACCTGGCAAATCTTTTGGTGAACAACGAGAACAGCTACAGCTGCGGCTGTGAGATCCGCGGAGAGATTGCCGGCTCCATCAACGATGCGGCGCTGCATGATATCTGCATTTTCAAGGAATTCTATGATTTTGATTTTGCACCCATGATGGAGCAGCTTCATGTGCCGGAATTTTCCATCATTGAAAATTATGCCAGCAGCATGCAGGAGAGCAAGGTCTATAATAAACGGATCTGCGCCAGAATCTGTGAGCTGGCGGAGAAGTTCTGCGCAGACGGAACCGCAGAAGATATGAAATCCACACTGACCCAGTTCTATAAAGAATACGGTGTCGGTAAATTTGGTCTGCACAAGTCTTTCCGCATCACCCATGATGAGGAAGGAGTACATATCGTTCCGATTTTAAATATTGCCCACGTGAAGCTGGATGATCTGGTAGGCTACGAGCTTCCCAAGAAAAAACTGGTGGACAACACAGAGGCATTTGTGAATGGAAAAAAGGCCAACAACTGTCTGCTGTTTGGCGATGCGGGCACCGGTAAATCCTCAAGCATCAAAGCGATTGCCAATGAATATTATGACAGGGGACTGCGGATCATCGAGGTCTACAAGCATCAGTTCCAGGATCTGAATACGGTCATCAGTCAGATCAAGAACCGCAATTATAAATTCATTATTTACATGGATGACCTAAGCTTTGAGGAATTTGAGATCGAGTACAAATACCTCAAGGCAGTCATCGAGGGCGGACTGGAGAAAAAGCCGGAGAATGTTCTGATCTATGCGACATCCAACCGCCGTCATCTCATCCGCGAAAATTACAGTGACAAGGAAGAGACCCGCGAGGATATGCACACCAGTGATACCGTACAGGAGAAGCTGTCGCTGGTATATCGTTTCGGCGTGACTATTTACTTCGGCGCTCCCAATAAAAAGGAATTCCAGAATATCGTAAAGACACTGGCGGAGCGATATCATGTGGAGATGCCGGAAGAGGAGCTTTTACAGGAGGCTAATAAATGGGAACTATCCCACGGCGGATTGTCCGGAAGAAGTGCCCAGCAGTTCATTGATTACCTGTTAGGAAAGTGAGGAACCCTATGAGTGTAAAAACTTTTGCTGCCATCGATGTGGGCAGTTTCGAACTCACCATGAAAATATTTGATTTTTCGGGGAAAAATACCATGCGGGAGATCGACTGTATCCGTCAGAGAATCGATCTGGGATCGGATACCTATGCCAATGGGAAGATCAGCAATGAAAAAATGGATGATCTGTGTCATACCCTGAAAGAATTCGCACAGATCATGGAATCTTATAAAGTGATCGCTTATAAGGCATACGGCACCAGTGCCATCCGTGAGACGGAGAATACCCTGATCCTGCAGGATCAGATCGAGCAGCGTACCGGCATCCGGGTAGAGATCTTAAGCAACTCCGAGCAGAGATTCCTGGATTACAAGTCGATTGCCTCCAAAGGGGAGACGTTCCGCAGAATCATCGAGGAGAAGACGGCGATTCTGGACATTGGAGGCGGAAGTATTCAGATCTCTCTGTTTGACAAGGATACTCTGGTATCGACCCAGAACTTACGCCTTGGTGTATTACGTTTACAGGAGCTGTTGAATCATCTGAATGCGGGCAGTACCCAGATGGAGCAGCTGGTGGACGAACTGGCTACGGCACAGCTGGATGATTATAAAAAGCTGTATCTTAAGGATCGTGAGATCAAAAATATCATTATCGTGGATGATTATCTGTCACCCTGGGCAGTGCGGAAGGCACATGAGCGGGGAGACGGAAATGCCATGGTGGACAGTAAGGCATTTGACCAGCTGATGGAGGCACTTCGGACCAGAGGAACCACGGAGCTTGCAAAGCGGATGGATATTGCGGAGGAAAAAGTCCCTCTTGTGTATATCAGTGCGGTCCTGACCAAACGCATTGCAGAGCTGATGGGAGCGGCGCTGATCTGGGCACCGGGTGTCACATTGTGCGATGGTATCGCTTATGAATATGCGGAGCAGAATAAATTACTCCGGGGAGAGCATGATTTTGCGGAGGATATTATCGCCTGCGCAATGAATATCAGCAAACGCTACAATGGCAGTACCAGGAGAGCGGATACCCTGGAACATATCACCACCACGATTTTTGACAGTATGAAAAAAGTCCATGGCATGGGCCAGAGAGAGCGTTTGTATCTGCGCCTGGCTGCAATCTTGCATGACTGTGGAAAATATATCAGCATGATTAATATCGGAGAAGCGTCCTATGATATTATCATGGCGACGGAGATGATCGGACTTTCCCATATGGAGCGTGAGATCGTAGCTAATGTGGTGCGTTTTAATCACAGTAATTTCGTGTATTACGGGCAGGCACAGGATCATCCCCAGGGACTGGATAAGGAGAGCTATTTGATTGTAGCGAAGCTGACAGCCATTCTGCGATTGGCCAACAGCCTGGACCGCAGCCACAAACAGAAAATGAAGGGTGTGAAGGCCACACTGCAAGATAACGAACTGATCCTGAAAATAGATACCCAGGAAGATATTACGCTGGAAAGAGGATTCTTCCAGACGAACACGGAATTTTTCAAAGAAGTATACAGCATCACACCGGTGATCCGGCAGAAGAAGAAATTTTAAGGGAGGCAGCAGGACGATATGGAAATCAATTTCAGTGATCCCAAGTATTATACCAACCGGGAACTCAGCTGGGTGCTTTTTGACCACAGAGTGTTGAATGAAGCCAGGGATAAAAACATCCCTCTGTTTGAACGGTTGAAATTTTTAAGCATTACAGCATCTAACCTGGATGAATTTTTCATGATCCGGGTGGCATCCTTAAAGGATATGGAAAATGCGGGCTATACCAAAAAGGATATCGCCGGCATGACGCCCACAGAGCAGTTAAAGGCGCTGCATGTGGCGATCCATGAACTGGTGGATCTGCAATATTCCACCTATAACCGTTCCCTACTCCCTCTTTTGGAGAAAAACGGTCTGCATATCATAAGAGAGCATGAACAGCTGACAGCGGAGGAAGCTGTGTATGTGGATCAGTATTTTCAGGAAAATGTGTATCCCGTACTGACCCCCATGGCAGTGGATTCTTCCAGACCGTTTCCGCTGATCCGCAACAAGTCTCTGAACATCGGAGCCATGGTGCGGAAGAAAAACAGCGACGAGGAACTGGAATTCGCCACCGTACAGGTACCCAGCGTCTTAAGCCGTGTAGTACGGATCCCGTCCAAGGGCAAGACCTGCAAGATCATTCTGTTAGAAGAGATCATCGAACGGAACATGGATAAACTGTTCCTGAATTATGATATTGTCTGTGCCCATCCTTTCCGGATCATGCGTAATGCGGACTTAAGCATTGACGAGGATGAGGCAGCAGATCTGTTAAAAGAGATCGAGAAGCAGTTAAAGAAGCGTCAGTGGGGCGAAGCCATCCGCCTGGAAGTGGAAAGCGGTATGGATAAACGGCTGCTGAAGATCATTAAAAAGGAACTCAACATTGAGACACAGAATATTTATGAGATCGACGGCCCCTTAGATCTGACGGTACTGATGAAAATCTACGGACTGGATGGTTTTGACCATTTAAAGACGCCGAAGTATGAACCTCAGCAGTCGCCGGCACTTCCCGCAGGCTGTAATATTTTCGAGGAGATCCGCAAGGGTGATATTCTGTTACATCATCCGTTCCAGAGCTTTACGCCGGTGGTGGATTTCATCCGTCAGGCGGCGAGAGACCCGGAAGTACTGGCCATCAAGCAGACGTTGTATCGTGTCAGCGGCAATTCTCCGATCATAGCGGCACTGGCACAGGCGGCGGAGAACGGTAAGCAGGTTACGGTTCTGGTGGAACTGAAAGCCCGTTTCGATGAAGAGAACAATATTGTCTGGGCGAGAATGCTGGAAAAGGCAGGCTGCCACGTTATTTACGGACTGGTGGGATTAAAGACCCATTCCAAGATCACACTTGTAGTTCGCAGAGAAGAGGACGGCATCCGCAGATATGTCCATCTGGGCACCGGTAACTACAACGATGCTACGGCAAAGCTGTATACGGATGTGGGAATGTTGACCTGTGCGGAACGCATCGGAGAGGATGCCACGGCAGTGTTCAACATGCTGTCCGGTTATTCCGAGCCGTTGTTCTGGAACAAACTGGCATTGGCACCGTTATGGCTGAAGGATAAGTTCCTACATCTGATCGAGCGGGAGAAAAATTATGCGCTGGAGGGCAAGAATGCCCATATCATTGCGAAAATGAACTCTCTCTGCGACAAGGATATTATCCGTGCTCTGTATGAGGCAAGTGCGGCAGGCGTGAAGATCGAACTGATCGTTCGAGGCATCTGCTGCCTGAAGGTGGGTATCCCGGGTGTCAGCGAGAATATCAGTGTCCGCTCCATCGTCGGTAATTTCCTGGAGCACAGCCGCATTTTCTATTTTGCAAATGATGATCATTATGAGATCTACTGTGGAAGTGCCGACTGGATGCCCCGTAATCTGGACCATCGGATAGAAGTGATGGCTCCGGTTTACAATCCGGCCGTTCGTGCCGAATTGAAGCGGATTGTGGAATGGGGCATGATGGACAACCGGAAAGGGCGTGTCGTAGACGGGACGGGGCATAATATGTTTTACGAGGGAACAGAGGGTGCGGAAGCATTCCGCTCACAGGAACGGTTATATGATTATTACGCCAAGCAAGTGGCGGAAAAGCAAAACGATAAAAGTAACGAATGACTATGATGGAAGGAATGAATTTTGCGGCTATCGACATCGGTACGAATGCCGCCCGGTTATTGATTAAGAACATCGATCATAATCCTTTGGGAGAAACAAAGTTCAGGAAAGT
>ENA-OPRV01000899-OPRV01000899.1-human-gut-metagenome-genome-assembly--contig:-NODE-899-length-17502-cov-2.453832_pt1 | contig 17502 bp, 13 predicted proteins | sample MGYA00241896_ERZ501886 | MGnify/ENA primary metagenome ERZ501886 (study PRJEB25962, sample SAMEA2042452) | human gut metagenome | biome: human gut; feature: human-associated habitat; material: faeces... | reverse complement strand
TTTGTGATCGTTGAGGAAAAAGATCTTCTGGGTGGAAATCTGGAGGATGTGACCATTGAAGGGGTGACAGATGTCCTGAAGCGTCTGGATAAGAAGCCAAAGGCAGTGCTGCTTTTTACCGTATGTCTCCATCATTTTCTGGGCAGTGATCTGGACCGGATCTATGGAGAGCTGGAAAAAAGATTTCCGGAGATCTTTTTTATGCGGTGCTTCATGGATCCCATCATGCAGAAAACAGGCCCCACACCGGATCAGAAGCTTCGCCTGGCCATGTATGATGCCGTGCAGGAGAGAAAGGCAGATCCAAAATGCGTGACGGTTCTGGGCAGTGATTTTGCGCTGGATGAAGGTTCGGATATCTGCCGGATCCTGAAGAAAAACGAAATCCTGCTCCGAGAGATACCGACCTGTGAAACCTGGGAGGATTATCAGAACCTGGGAGAGGGAAGTCTGATTCTGAACTGTTACCCTGCCGGAAAATTCGGGGCAGAAAAACAGGCCGAAAGACTGGGAAGGCCTTTTTTGTATCTGCCGGGAAGTTTTGATTATGGGGAGATACAGGAACAGGAAGAGAAGCTGCTGGGAATGCTGGGACAGCAAAACAACAGGAAAACAGGAAAAATCAACGGCCTGGATATCGAAAAAGAGATCCGGGAATGTGAGGAGGCTCTTTCTCATGCACACCAGATCATCGGTGACACTCCCATAGCAGTGGATTATCTTTTTCATCCAAGGCCCCTGGGACTTACAAAACTTCTCCTTACCCATGGATTTCAGGTACAGTCCGTTTTTCTGGACAGTATCAGCCCGGAAGAAAAAGAGGTATTTTTCTGGCTGAAGGAGAATTATCCGGAGCTGAAGTTGATTTCCACTGTCCGTCCGGAGATGAGGGTGCGGACACGGCAGCAGTCCGAAAAAATCCTTGCCATCGGCCAGAAAGCAGCCTGGTTTACCGGAAGCCGGAATTTTGTCAATATGGTACAGGGCGGCGGGCTCTGGGGATTCGACGGAATCAGACATACCGCGCAGCTGATGGTGGAAGCATTTCATGAAGAAAAAGATCCGGAAGATCTGATCGTTCGAAAAGGATGGGGGTGCGAAAGCTGCATATGAGACAGGCATATCGAATTATACCGATTTATACGGCAGACGTGTCCGGTGTCTGTTCCGCTTTGTATGAGCTTGGAGGAATGACGGTGATGCATGATCCTTCTGGCTGTAATTCTACCTATAATACCCACGATGAGATCCGTTGGTATGACCAGGACAGCCTGATTTTTATCTCAGGCCTTACGGATATCGATGCGATCATGGGAAATGATGAGAAATTTCTCCGGGATATCGAAGATGTGGCGGAGGAACTGAAACCGAAATTTATTGCTCTTGCAAGTTCCCCGATTCCCTTTATGAACGGAACAGATTTTCCTGGACTTGCCCGTGCACTTACGGCCGAGACAGGGATTCCGGCGTTTTCGGTTCCAACCAGTGGTATGCATGATTATGTGTATGGAGCAGGGCTGGCATTCTCTGAGATTGCCAGACATTTTACCGGCGCTGCAGAGAAGAGAAAACGGAAATTAAATCTTCTTGGAGTAACACCCCTGGATTTTGGCCCCCAGCCGATGGTAGATGCCATGAAAAGACGTCTGGAAAAATATGGGTGGGAGATCCTTTCCACCTGGGCTATGGGCGATACGCTGGAAGATCTGTCCCATGCCGGTGAGGCGGAGGTAAACCTTGTGGTATCTTCCGTGGGAATCCCGGCTGCCAATGTTCTGAGAGAGAAATTCGGGACACCTTTTCTGGTGGGAACGCCGGTGGAAGGCTATGAAGATGAGATTTCGGACGCACTTGAGAAGGCAGCGGGGAGCTTTTATGAAGCGTTTGAGTATAAAAAAGAAAATCCTGCGGAGAAAAATGGAACGCAGATTTCTGGCAGACAGGAAGAGTTGTGGAAAGTAACTCCGGATCAGGTGATCTATCTGAGAAAAAAAGACAGCCCATTGTCAGGATTTATCCCCACTCCGGACATCACCCTCATCGGGGAACCGGTTACCATGGGCTCCCTGGGAGCAGCCATAGAGCAGAAGTGTGGAAAAAAAGTTCAGCTTCTCTGCCCGCTGGAGATCACAGAAGGACTCCTCCGCCGGGGAGATGAAGCCATCCGCGGGGAAGAAGCCATGGAAGAAAAACTGAAAACTGCCAGGATCATTGTGGCAGATCCTCTCTACCGCCCGATCTGCCCGGAAAGTGCCACTTTTTATGAGATGCCGCATATTGCATTCTCCGGAAGAATCTATCTCAAAAATTTGTATAATTTCAGAAAAACCACATAAACTATAAGAAACCGGAAAGGCGTTGCAGAAATAGCAGCGCCTTTTTATGACAGTAAAACTGGTGAACGGATCTTATATGGAGGGATTTTTATGTGGGGATTTCTGTCGGCGCTGATCTCGGGCGCACTGATGAGCATTCAGGGAGTATTTAACACAAATGTAACAAAACAGACAAGTCTGTGGGTTTCCACCGGATGGGTGCAGTTTTCCGCATTTCTGGTCTGTGTGGCTGCATGGCTTTTTACAGGTAGGGAAAGTATCGGTGCACTGTGGCAGGTGGAGAATAAATATACGCTGCTTGGAGGCGTGATCGGTGCGTTCATTACCATTACCGTGATCCAGAGTATGGGCAGTTTGGGGCCAGCGCGGTCAGTTATGCTCATTGTGATCTCCCAGCTTGCAGTGGCTTATCTCATAGAACTGATGGGACTTTTTGGAGTGGAAAGAGCGGATTTTCAGTGGAGAAAGCTGTTTGGAATGCTGATCTGCATTGCAGGCGTGGTCATTTTCAAATGGAAATAGAAATAAAAGTATTGTAATATTTGTAATACTTCGTTAAAATAAGGTATGGTTTTGTATGAGTAACGGGGCACCTGCCATCACATCGGCAAAAAGGAGTGAACCCCTGACCCATGAAAATAAAATCACATATCAGAAGTGTTCAGCTTATTTTTTCCATATTTATGTTTCTGATCTTTGCAGGACTGACAGGTTGTAAGGATGATGGAGCAGAGTTTCTGGAAAAAGAACTGGTGCAGGAAGAAAGTGTGGAGACATCCGGGAGGGATGCGGAACAAGAAGATCCTACGGACACGGAAAATGGAGTATCTGAGAAGAAGTCTGCACAGATGCAAGTGGATACAGGACAGGAAACGGCAGCTGCGAAACAGCAGCCGGAGACCTCAGAGATTCCAGAAACGATCTACGTAGACATCTGCGGAGCAGTAACCAGCCCCGGAGTCTATGAACTTCCATCCGGCAGCCGTGTTTTCCAAGCTATTGAGAAAGCCGGCGGATATCTTCCGGAAGCTGCGGCAAGTTATCTCAACCGTGCGAAGGGACTTTCCGACGGACAGCAGATCTATGTGCCCACCCAGGCAGAAGTGGACAGCCAGATGATCCAGGTTACTGAGAATGGACAGGAAGCCACATCAGAAACCGTCCCCGGAAATAACAACGGAGAGGAATCTGCCGGAGAAAATACCGGTACAGACCAGAAAATCAATCTGAACACCGCTGATGTATCCCAGCTTACCACTCTCACAGGTGTAGGGGAGTCCAAAGCCCTGGCGATCATCGCTTACAGGGAAGAAAACGGCCCTTTTACTTCCACAGAAGACATTATGAGCGTGCCTGGTATCAAGGAAGGAACCTATGAGAAGATAAAGGATAAAATAGCAATAAAGTAAGGAGCGTTAAATGAGCAGGAAAGTATTGGTAGTAGATGATGAGAAACTGATTGTCAAGGGACTTCGTTTCAGTCTGGAGCAGGATGGAATGGAAGTGGACTGTGCCTATGACGGAGAGGAAGCTCTGGAAAAAGCCAAGGCAGGAGAGTACGATATAATTCTTCTGGACCTGATGCTTCCAAAGATGGATGGTCTTGAGGTATGCCAGCAGATCCGTGAATTTTCCAATGTCCCGATTATCATGCTTACAGCAAAAGGTGAGGATATGGATAAGATTCTGGGCCTGGAATACGGAGCAGACGATTATGTGACCAAACCGTTTAATATTCTGGAAGTCAAGGCCCGTATCAAGGCGATCATCCGCCGTGCAGGCAGCAACCAGAACAAACAGGAGAAAGCCAAGACCGTGGAAGTCGGAGAACTGAAGCTGGACTGCGAAGGACGCCGTGTATTTATTTCCGGAAAAGAGATTAACCTTACAGCCAAGGAATTTGATGTGCTGGAACTTCTGGTATTCAATCCGAACAAGGTATACAGCAGAGAAAATCTTCTGAATATCGTATGGGGATATGAGTATCCGGGAGATGTCCGTACAGTAGACGTACATATCCGTCGTTTAAGAGAAAAAATTGAGGCCAATCCCAGTGAGCCGAAATATGTACACACCAAATGGGGTGTGGGCTACTATTTCCAGGCATAAGCTGTGAAGATCAAAAAAAGCGGCAAGTTTTTTAAAAGTCTCCGCTTTCGTATTCTGATCATCCTGATCATACTGGGAATCGTACCAAGTGTCATTGTAACGGAAATGGTCATTGCCAACTATGAAGACCGTGCCATTGCCAACCGTGTGCAGAGCATGGAAAATATCTGTGACATCATGTGCGACCTGCTTATCAAAGAGAATTATCTGAATGACTCCAGCTCGCAGACAGTAAACAGCAAGCTGGAGTTGTTGTCTAATATCTATGGAGGAAGAATTCTCATTGTAGACAGGGATTTCAGGATTATTAAGGATACCTATGGCGTGGATGAGGGAAAAACTCTGGTATCCCAGAAAGTAGTAAACTGTTTTAAAGGGGAAGATGCCTACCGTTATGATTCCGACAGCCAGAAGCTGATCCTGGCTGTTCCGGTAAAAAGCCCGGAAGTAAATCAGGTGCAGGGTGCCATGATGATTATGGCTTCTTCCAGTGAAGTGACGTCAACCATCCGGGAACTGGAGCAGAAAGGAATCCTGATTATTGGAATTATTGTAGTTCTGGCCATATTCCTGGGATATATCCTTTCCACAGTTCTGGTGAAACCTTTTGCCAGAGTAACAAAAGCCATCGAAGATCTGACAGACGGATATCAGAATGAAGAAATCTCCGTTCCGGATTATACAGAGACAGCGCTGATTACGGATGCATTTAATAAGATGCTTTCCAGAATGAAAACCCTGGATGAATCCAGACAGGAATTTGTATCCAATGTGTCTCATGAGCTGAAAACACCGATGACTTCCATGAAAGTTCTGGCAGACTCTCTTGTAGGACAGCAGGGGGTTCCGGAGGAACTGTATCAGGAATTCCTTTCGGATATTACAGAAGAGATTGACAGAGAGAACAAGATTATCACAGATCTGCTCTCCCTTGTGAAAATGGACAAAAAGGCAGCAGATATGAATATTACCAATATGAATATCAATGAACTGCTGGAAAATATCCTGAAACGTCTGCGGCCGATTGCAGATCAGAGAAGTATTTCCCTGATCCTGGATTCTTTCCGTCCAGTCAATGCAGATGTGGACGAAGTGAAGTTTACGCTTGCCATCAGCAATCTGGTAGAGAATGGAATTAAATATAATGTAGATGAAGGATGGGTCCGTGTAACACTGGATGCGGATCATAAAGATTTCTTTGTAACTGTTGAAGATTCCGGCCTTGGAATTCCTGAAGAATCCATAGAAAGGATTTTTGAGCGTTTTTACCGTGTGGACAAATCTCATTCCAGGGAAATTGGAGGAACCGGTCTCGGACTTGCCATTACCAGAAGTTCCATAGCCATGCATCACGGAATTATCAAAGTATCCAGCAAAGAAGGAGAGGGAACCACATTTACCGTGAAGATTCCTCTGTCCTATATTCCGTCCTAGGAGGTACAGCATGAAAAAAACGATAAAGATTATCTGTGTGACTGCTGCCTGTATCTTTCTTGGGCTGATTGCCTACATCAGTTTTGCGGGAAGAAAAGAGAAAAATACAGAACAGAAGTACAGCTTTTATTATATCAACAGTGAAGAAACAAAACTGAAAGAAGAGAAGTATACACCGGAAAAAGAAACTGCAGAGGTGATGCTCCGGGATTTTTCGGAGAGCCTGAACAACTGCGAGACAAGGGAAGATGGAATTTCACTGTTTCCGGAAGGCGTAAAAATTTCTTCCTATTCTATAAAGGATGGAATTCTGCGTCTGGAATTTAACGAGGCCTACAGTAAGATGTCCCGCACCAGGAAACTTCTGGTCCGTACCGGCGTGGTGAAGATTTTCATCCAGATTCCGGGAATTGATTCTGTGGAAATCTATGTGGGAAAAAAGCCTCTCACGAATTCCAAAGGAGAAGAAGTCGGAGCCATGAACAGTGATACTTTTGTGGAGTTTTCCGGATCTGACGGGGACGTCTACAGCTATGACACTTTTACCCTGTATTTTACAAATAAGAACGGTGACAAGCTGGTAGAAGAACAGAGAAGTGTCCGTTACAGGCGGAATCTTCCAAAGGCAACCGTAGTACTGGAACAGCTGGCAAGGGGACCTCTGGAAAAAGATCATTATCCGACCATTCCGGAGAATTCGGAGGTACTTTCTCTCACAAAAGCCAACGGAATCTGCTATGTGGATTACAACTCTGTATTTCAGGATTATGCGTTAAATGTTTCCGAGCAGATCCCGATTTATTCTGTTGTAAATACATTGATTGCGGCAACGGATGTGGATAAAGTGGAGATTCCCATTGAGGGAAACAAAGAAGTGACATTTGGCCAGAATATGCAGCTTTATAAGTTCTATGAATGGAATGACAGTCTGCTGGCCAGCACAAAAGCCAAAAAAGAACAGAACTGATTTTAACAAAATATCTACATAAACGGGAGAACATGTATGACAAAACGGCCATTATGTTTTCTGTGTTTTCTCATGGTGCTTGGTTTAGGTATTATGAATTTTGCGGGGATTCCTCTTCTTGGGGGGAATCCCCTTCCTGTAACCGTACAGGACTGGATCGAAGCACATCCTGGCTCTGTGATCTGCGGGGAGGTGGAGCAGTATGAAAATACAGAATTCTCCCAGTCTGTTTATCTGAAAAAAACATATCTGATTTATCAGTCAAAAAAATTTTCCATTGAAAATGTAAGAGTATTTTTGAAAAAAGAAGAAGACCTGAAACCGGGAATGAAAATTCTGGTAAAAGGAACCTTAAAAAGAGTGGAGGAACCTTCAAATCCCGGTGGCTTTGACAGTCAGCATTACTATGCCTGCCGTCATATCTATTATTTTATGAAGAAAGCTGTGGTCCGGAAAAAAACAGAATCTTATTCCGGATACAGACAGCAGCTTTTTAAGATAAAAGAAAAATGCAGGCAGATTCTTACGGAATCGGCAGGAGAAGACGCACCACTTTTCTGCGCGATGGTGCTTGGGGACAAACAGGATCTGGAGCCGGAAATGAGGATGCGTTATCAGCTGGCCGGGATTGTCCATATCCTTGCCATCAGCGGGCTTCATATCAGCATTCTGGGAATGGGACTTTATAATCTTCTGAAAAAAGCAGGCCTTGGTATCTGGCCTGCCGGAATTTTTTCGCTGGGAGTGATGCTGCAGTACGGGATCATGACCGGAGGGAGCGTTTCTACCATGCGTGCAGTGATAATGTTTCTTATTGCCATGGGTGCCAGGATCACCGGCCGGATTTATGACATGATGACTGCGCTTTCGGTAACAGCCATGATGATTCTTCTGGAATCCCCGGCGTATCTTCTGGACAGCGGTTTTCTTCTGTCCTTTGGTTGCGTTCTTGGGATCGGCGTTGCAGCGGAAAAAATCTGTGCCCTTGTAGGAGCAGAGAAAAAATGGATGAAGGCACTGGTAAGTTCCATAGCCCTTCAGCTGGTGACATTGCCTGTGATGCTGAAATTTTTTGGAGAAGTATCCCTTGCCGGATTTTTTCTGAATCTTCTGGTGCTTCCAAGTGTGGGCTTTGTGCTGATGGGAGGAATGGCGGCACTGTTGCTTGGAATTTTCAGTATTTCTGCTGCAAAACTGGTAATTTTGCCGGCAAGGGGACTGCTGCTTTTTTATGAATATCTATGTAGCCTTGCAGGAAAATTAAGGTGGAGCACCTGGATCGGAGGGGAACCGGAAATCTGGCAGATTCTGGTATATTATGTTTTTTTGATTACAGTCCTGTTTATGGGACAGTATATAAAAGAACCGATGAGGCGGGAACAGGAAGCGGGTATGAAATCAGAGTTATCCAGCCGGGATAAAAGAATCCCGGGAAAGATCCAAAGGAAACTCCGGACAGTCCGGGCAGCAGCCGGCGCATTGATGATAACAGGAATTCTGATCCTCGGGTTTCATCCGGCAGGAGACCTGAAAGTGACCTGCCTGGATGTGGGGCAGGGAGATGGCATCCTTGTGGAGACTCCGGATAATCACCATTTTCTTATTGACGGAGGAAGCAGCAGCCAGTCGGACCTTGGAAGATACTGCCTTCTGCCGGCTCTGAAAAGTCAGGGGATTTCTTATTTGGACGGGCTTTTTATTTCCCATACAGACAAGGATCATATCAGCGGTGCGAAGGAACTTCTGGAATATATGGGAAATGGCCTCACGACCATCCGGGCAGGATATCTGGTGCTTCCTTCATGGAAGGAAAAGCCGGAGGCATGGGAGGAACTCTCGGATGCGGCAAAAAAAGCAGGAATAAAGGTTGTGACAGGAAAAAAAGGGGATGAGCTGCATTGTGGTAAGGTATCTTTTTCCATTCTGTGGCCGGAGAAAAACGCCACTGGAAAAGATGTGAATGAGGATGCAATGGTGATGGAACTGTCTTTTGGGGAATTTCAGATGCTTTTTACCGGGGATATCGGAGCAGACACGGAGAAGAAGCTTCTGGCATCCGGGACGCTTGAGGATGTGGACTGTCTGAAAGTGGGACACCATGGTTCCCGTTATTCTACCACGGAAGCGTTTCTTGAAAAAATAAAGCCGGAACTGGCGATCATTTCCTGTTCTTCCACCAACACTTACGGGCATCCGTCGCCGGAAACCGTAGAGCGTCTGGAAGCGGCCGGAAGCCAGGTGGAATATACCATGAAAAACGGTGCCATTACTGTGGAAACCGATGGAAAAAAGCTTAAGATATATAGGTTTCGGAGGGACTGAAAAATTTTTTCAAAAACCGGAAAAAACAGGTGACTTTTGTACACACTTGTTGTAGAATAGTCAGGGTTTGTGCGAAAACGAAACATTGAAAACAGGCAACACAAGACAAGGAGTTTTTATTTATGAAATATGACGTACTGATCGTAGGAGCAGGTCCTGGAGGAATCTTTGCAGCCTATGAGCTGATGAATAATGATCCGGAGAAAAAGATCGCGGTTTTTGAAGCCGGCCATCCTCTGGAAAAAAGAAAATGTCCTATTGACGGAAAGAAAGTAAAATCTTGTATCCACTGTAAAACATGTGCAATCATGAAAGGATTTGGCGGTGCAGGCGCTTTCTCCGATGGAAAATATAATATCACCAATCAGTTTGGCGGAACGCTGTATCAGCATATTGGCAAGGATACAGCCACAGAACTGATGGAATATGTAGATAAACTGAATCTGATGCATGGTGGAGAGGGAACCAAGCTTTATTCCACCACAAACAGTGAGATCCGTAAGCTTTGTCTTCAGAACGGCCTGCATCTTCTGGATGCATCTGTCCGCCACCTGGGAACGGATATCAACTATGTAGTACTTCAGAATCTCTATGACAAGATGAAAGCCCATGTAGATTTCTATTTTGACGCGTCCGTTGACAAAGTGGAGAAAACAGAAGACGGCTATGCAGTTGTTGTAGGTGATGAGCGTTACGAGGGAACTTACTGCATCATCTCCGCGGGACGAAGCGGAAGTAAATGGATGGAGACTGTATGTACAGATCTTAAGATCCCCACACTTTCCAACCGTGTGGATATCGGTGTCCGTGTGGAGCTTCCGGCAGAGGTGTTCAGCCGTCTGACCGATGAGCTTTACGAGAGCAAGATCGTTTACAGAACCGAGAAGTTTGAGGATATGGTCCGTACTTTCTGTATGAACCCGAGAGGTGTTGTGGTTAATGAGAACACCAATGGAATCATCACAGTAAACGGCCACAGCTATGAAGATCCTGCAAAACACACCAACAATACAAACTTTGCGCTTCTGGTATCCAAACATTTCTCAGAGCCGTTCCATGACAGCAACGGATATGGTGAGAGCATCGCAAGACTTTCCAACATGCTTGGCGGTGGTGTTATGGTACAGCGTTTCGGAGATCTGATCCGTGGAAGACGAAGCACAAAAGCACGTATTGAGGAAAGCTTCGTAACACCGACTCTTTCCGCAACACCGGGAGACTTAAGCCTTGTTATGCCGAAGCGTATCCTGGATGGAATCATCGAGATGATCTATGCTCTGGATAAGATCGCACCTGGAACAGCAGATGACGATACTCTGCTTTATGGTGTTGAGGTTAAATTCTACAACATGGAAGTTGAGATCGATGAGAATCTGGAAACCTGCCACAAAGGTCTCTTTGTTATCGGAGACTGCAGCGGTGTGACACATTCTCTTTCCCATGCATCCGCCAGCGGTATCTATGTAGCCAGATACCTTGAGCAGGAGTACTTCAGTAAATAATATGAGCGGCCCTTTTCTGCTGTCACAGTGATGGCGGAAAGGGGCTGCTTTTATGTTGTAGGAAATCACTGTACCATAAATAAAAAACATAAATCATATAAAACCATGCATAATGTGCATGAATATTGAAAGGAGTATGTTGAAAATAACTGACAGATGCAGGGGAAGCACCATGATTCGTCCGACAGCAATCTTGACAATTTTGTGATTTTGTGGTAAAAGAATAAGTAACCAGGTAAAATCGAATATGTACAAATGTTATGGCAATAAGGTTGCGTCCAGTCGGATGTGCAAAAGAGAATCCGGTGAGAATCCGGAACGATACCGTCACTGTGAACGGGGAGCTGTTTTTAAATACCACTGGGAAACCGGGAAGGGAAAGCAGTGTGGAACCAAGTCAGGAGAACTGCCTTATTGTGAGATCCAGGATTCGCGGTCTACGAATCTGTATTCTCAATAACAATACAGAACTTCTTTTTATGTGTATTGCGAGAGAATCGTGTGTGAGCAGGCGGCCGCAGAAAGCAGCCGTTTTTTTGTACATATCAGTATTCTGGAAATACATGAAAAGAGGACGATAAGAAATGAAAAGAAAAACAATGTTAGCTCTGATGCTCGCAGTTTCCATGACATGCTCTATGGGTGCAGCTACAACAGCAATGGCAGCAGATGATTCCGCTACAGAAGAGAGCGCAGATGAGAGTACTGAGGCAGCTGATACCACAGAGGCTTCTGATGAAGACCAGAAAGCAGCTGACAATGTAGCAGCTCTGATCGACAAGATCTATGTTCAGGAGAGAACTGACACAACAGATGAGGACTGCAAGGCAGCTAAAGAAGCATGGGATGCTCTGACAGACGCTCAGAAAGAACTGGTAGAGGGCGAGAACGCTGATCCGGATTACTTCGGAAGAGATACAGGCGATGCTTCTAAGGATGATCCGAGAAACGGTGATGAGATCGGTGAGAATGAGATTCTTGTTCTTGACTTGAAAGGTCCCGTCAAAGCTTCTATCAAAGGCCTGAAGAAACCCCTCTTGGATGTGCTTCGTGAAAAAGCACCGGAAACTCATCGCAAAGAGGGAGAGAAACTGAAACTGACAGGCGAGAAGGTTGCACACGAAGGTGCATTTACTCCGGGCAACGGCTGGCAGGAAGTACGTTTTACTACTCCGGTGAAAGGACGTTATTTTTGTCTCGAAGCTCTTTCACCACAGGCAAATGACAATATTGCTGCTATTGCAGAATTTGATGTTCTGGGTGCGGACGGTAAACCGGTATCCCGAGAACATTGGAAGATTCGTTATGCCGATAGTGAGGAAACACGCAGCGGTAACCGTACAGCCGATAAGATTTTCGATTTACAGGAATCTACTTTCTGGATGACAGTAGATAATGTGGCGTATCCTCACCAACTGGTGATTGATTTGAGTAAGGTGGAGACTGTAACAGGCTTCCGTTATCTGCCCCGTGCCGAAAAGAATTATCCGGGTATGATTAAAGAATATCGTGTCTATGTGAAACCAGCCGATTTCAAGTATTGATTACTCCCAGCCAAGTGCTGAATATTAAATGAATATGAAGAAATATACTACCCTTTTAGCACTCCTTTTTATAGGAGTGCTGACCGGTTACTGCCAGCAATCCGCTTACTTGTTTGTCTACTTTACCGGGAACCGGATGAGCGAAGAAGCGATCCGCATGGCAGTCAGCCTCGACGGATATAATTATAAAGCCCTGAATGGTAACCAACCTGTACTTGATTCCCGTGTGATTAGTTCTACGGGTGGGGTACGTGATCCTCATATCTTGCGTTGTGAGAACGGTAAAACATTCTATATGGTTGTCACCGACATGGTGTCCGGAAACGGTTGGGATTCCAACCGTGCCATGGTGCTGTTGAAATCGAAGGACCTGGTGCACTGGACTTCCAATATTGTCAATATTCAAAAGAAATATCCTGCCCAGGAAAACCTGAAACGTGTATGGGCTCCACAGACCGTTTATGACAAAGAAGCCGGAAAGTATATGGTATATTGGTCAATGAAGCATGGCAATGGCGCAGATATCATTTATTATGCGTATGCGAATAAAGACTTTACCGACCTTGAAGGTGAGCCGAAGCCCTTGTTTCTTCCTAAAAATGGCAAGTCATGTATCGACGGAGATATCATCTATAAAGATGGACTGTATCATCTGTTTTATAAGACAGAAGGAGATGGAAACGGCATCAAGAAAGCGGCTACCGTCTCCCTGACTTCCGGACAATGGACGGAATCAGGGGAATACAAACAGCAGACGAAAGAAGCGGTAGAAGGTTCGAGTATCTTTCCGCTAATAGGTTCGGACAAGTATATCCTGATGTACGATGTATATATGAAAGGCAAATACCAGTTTACGGAAAGTACCGACCTGGAAAATTTTAAAGTCATAGATCATGCTGTCAGTATGGACTTTCACCCTCGTCACGGAACTGTGATACCTATCACTGAAAAAGAATTGAAACGTTTGTATAAGGTCTACGGTAAACCAACCGGCCTATGATAAGCCGGAGCAAATTGCTGCCTTAAGACTGGAAAATAATACATAAAACAGGAAAGGCGTACAATTTGTTCTTGTTCGCTTGTTTCTTGATATGCCTTTGAATAATAATTGGTGATTTTACACTCAATATGTGCTTCTCATAACAGTGAAGAGTTTGTCTTTATGATTGATAATCTTAATGATACTTATGCCATGAAAAAATTATTCCTGCTAGTAATTGTCTTGTTTTTGTCGTTCCAACAGGTTACTTTAGCTGCAATCGGAGAGGCGGCGAACACTCCGGATTCCGTTTTTCTATTTTCGTATGCAACTTCCCGGGATGACGGACGCAGTGGACTTCGTTTTGCCTGGAGCATGGATCAGAAGCATTGGTTCGCAGTAGGACAGGGAACCGGATACCTCCGTTGTGATTATAGCCGTTGGGGATCGCAGAAGAAAATGCTCGATCCGTTCTTGAAGCAACTTCCTGACGGCGGATGGCTCTGCACATGGAAGTTGAATACACATGACGGATACGGGCAGGCAAAATCGAAAGACCTGGTTTATTGGGAAAGTCAGAAATATCCTCAGGTAACCTCTGATTTTGAGGGAACAAGAGTAAAGGTAACTATTGACGGGCAGGAACAGACCGGAAATATTAATCGGGTATCTTGGACACTGGTGGACAAGTTGACGAAACACTATGAAAGGAACCAATACCGGAATGTTTTGCATGCAGAACGTCCGGTACAAGATAAAGAGCGTTTTGCCGGGCTGAAACCTGTAAAAGCGACGATTACGGTACAACCGGAGGAAACAAAAGAAATCAGTAATTTGCTGTTGGGAATATTCTTCGAAGATATTAACTATTCTGCTGATGGTGGCTTATACGCAGAACTGATTCAAAACAGGGATTTTGAATATGATCCGTCCGACCGTGAGGGAGATAAGAATTGGAACAGTACGCATTCCTGGAAGTTGGAGGGAGATAATGCCACATTCACAATAAATACCTCCGATCCCGTTCATCCGAATAATCCTCATTACGCTGTGTTGAATATACAACAGCCGGGAGCTGTACTGACAAATGCAGGGTTTGATGGGATAGCCCTTCAAGCCGGCGAAAAGTATGATTTCTCTTTGTTTGGACGTATTCCGGCCGGACATAAATCTAACAAATTGCAGGTACGTTTGATAGATTCCAATGGCACAGTGCAGGGAGAGGCATCGATAACCGTTTCTTCCCGTTCATGGAAAACTTATAAAACTGTATTGACTGCAAAAACAGCTGCCGATACGCATCTGGAACTTCAATTGCAATCAGTGGGAGAAGTCGAATTGGATATGATTTCTCTTTTTCCACAGAATACATTCAAAGGTAGAAAGAATGGCCTGCGTGCCGATTTGGCGCAGACACTAGCCGATATACATCCTCGCTTTGTCCGTTTCCCCGGTGGTTGTGTAGCTCATGGAGACGGTTTGAAGAATATCTATCAATGGAAAAATACGATTGGCCCGTTGGAAGCCCGTAAATCTGCCCGCAACCTTTGGGGGTATCATCAGAGCATGGGACTGGGTTATTATGAATATTTCCAGTTTTGCGAGGATATAGGTGCCGAACCGCTTCCGGTGCTTGCTGCCGGTGTGCCTTGTCAGAACTCTGCTTGTCACGGTGATTTGAGAGGCGGACAACAAGGCGGTATCCCGATGAGTGAAATGCCTGCTTATATTCAGGATATTCTGGATTTGATAGAATGGGCGAATGGTGACGCCCGAAAGACAAAATGGGGAAAGGTACGTGCCGAATCCGGACATCCGAAGCCTTTCAATCTGAAGTATATAGGTATCGGTAATGAGGATCTTATCACTGATATTTTCGAGGAACGCTTTACGATGATTTTCAATGCGATTAAGGAGAAATACCCTGAAATAATCGTTGTAGGTACAGTTGGTCCTTTCAATGAAGGTACCGATTACGTCGAAGGTTGGAAGTTGGCGGATAAATTAGGCATTCCTATGGTAGACGAACATTATTATCAGTCTCCGGGGTGGTTTCTGCATAATCAGGACTTCTACGATAAATACGACCGTTCAAAAAAGACTAAAGTTTATCTAGGCGAATATGCTACTCATATTCCCGGGCGGAAAGCCAATATGGAAACAGCATTGACTGAAGCTCTTTACCTGACCGTCTTGGAACGTAATGGAGACGTAGTACACATGACTTCTTATGCTCCTTTGCTGGCAAAAGAAAAGCATACCCAATGGAGCCCGGACTTGATTTACTTCAATAACCGTGAAGTGAAACCGACTACCGGATATTACGTTCAAAAGTTATATGGGCAGAATGCAGGTAGCCATTATATCCCCTCACAGATAATTCTTGATAATCAGGACAACCGGGTGAAGCTTCGTATCGGTTCCTCCATTGTCCGCGATAGCAAGACCGGAGATGTGATTGTGAAACTGGTCAACTTATTGCCTGTCAGTGTGGAGACAGAAATACAATTACCCGGCATAGGCAGTGTTCAACCTTCTGCTGTAAGGACAGTATTGGCAGGTGCACCGGAATCAACTCCACTTCCCGTGACCGACACTATCGAAGTCGGAGCAAACTTCAAGCAGCAACTACCCGCCTATTCATTTACGGTGATTCGTCTGAAAACGAAGTAGAAGTTGCTGGAAGTGAAAAAGAACGTATCTGGGGTGCATTATTAAAAAACTACGAACCAGAGAACAGAGAATACCGATATAATTTCTTTTTCGATAACTGTGCAACCCGACCAGCCCAACTTATTGAAAACAATGTGGTAGGCAAAGTAGATTATTGCTGGAATCCGGAACCTAAAACATTCCGGGATGTCATTAATTATTGTACCCGAAACCATTCCTGGTTAACATTCGGATGTGATTTGGCTTTAGGAAGTCCCACCGACCGAACCATGACGCCCCACGAGATGTTATTCCTTCCTGAATATTTGAAAGAAGCCGTGGCCAGTGCAGTAATCGTATCCGACGATGGTTCAACCCGTCCGCTGGTTCGTCAAACCCATGTTCTGGAATGCGAACCTGAAGAAGCTCCAACCGAATGGTGTACACCTCTTTTATGTGCAATCATCCTATGGTTGGTTGTAAGTATCCTTACCGTATGGGAATCCAAACGTCATATTCACCTTTGGGGATTGGATTGTCTGTTATTTCTAATAGCAGGTTTATCCGGATGTGTCCTCTTCTTCTTAGGATTCATATCCGAACATCCGTGTACATGGCCCAACTGGACCATGCTTTGGTTACATCCGCTTCAACTACTCGTTATACCATTCAATATCGTAAAAAAAGCAAGAATAGCTGGATATTATTATCATTTTATTAACTTTGCGGCGATTATGTTGATGCTGGTAAGCTGGTATTTCTTACCGCAACACTTTAACACAGCCTTTATTCCATTGATACTCACGCTTTGGATACGATCGGCCTCGGTGATTCTCACAGGTTATTTTCGTAAGAGAGAGGGAAAGGGAAGGTTAAAAAATCAAGTTAAGTAAACAATTTTGTTCAAAGCTTAGACTTTGGCTTAGTTTTTGTAATGTGAATACATGTAAACATGGATAAAAAAGTACGGAAAATATTGTCGTCGCTGATTGCAATTCTGGCAGTCACCAATATGGAAGCCCAACAGCAGGTTCCCAAGTTGGTGGTATGCATCACAGTTGACCAATTACGCGGAGACTATATTGAGTATTTCTACAATACATTTGGAGAAAGAGGTTTCAAGCGACTGTTCAATGAAGGAAAAGTTTACCAGAACATTCGTTTCGATTTCTCTAACGTAGACGAAGCAAGTGCATTTGCTACCTTATTTACAGGTTCTAATCCTTGTTTCAACGGTATTTCTTCGAATTACAAATATGATTTCACCAACGAGAAAGAAATCTCCATTCTGTGGGATGCTTCTTACTTGGGAAATTATACACGCGAAAACTATTCGCCCAAGGCGTTGTTCAGTTCTACAATTGCCTCAAAGGGAAGAAGTGATGTATATGCGATCGCACCGAATGTAGAAGCCGCCATTTTGTCAGCCGGACATGCTGCGAACGGAGCATTCTGGATTGATAATCTAAATGGGAAATGGGCCACAACAACTTATTACAAGAGTGTACCCTGGTACGTCGAACGCTATAACAGTGGTAATGAGTCTTTGTCCGCCCGATTGGATAAAATGGTATGGACTCCATCGCTTCCTCTTGAAAAACTGAATGCCTTTCCTTATACATTGGATGAAATTCCGTTCAAATACACGTTCAACGAA
>ENA-OPRV01000882-OPRV01000882.1-human-gut-metagenome-genome-assembly--contig:-NODE-882-length-17797-cov-3.862473_pt1 | contig 17797 bp, 15 predicted proteins | sample MGYA00241896_ERZ501886 | MGnify/ENA primary metagenome ERZ501886 (study PRJEB25962, sample SAMEA2042452) | human gut metagenome | biome: human gut; feature: human-associated habitat; material: faeces... | reverse complement strand
TGAAGCCGCCATCGGCGAGCAGACGAGAGCGCTTTTGAAGGTGCATACAAGCAACTACCGCATCGTGGGCTTTACCGAATCCGTACCGCGGGAGGAGCTGGCGGAGATCGCGCATGGGCACGGCCTGCCGTTCATTGAAGACCTCGGCAGCGGGGCGATCGTCGACCTCGAACCGTTTGGCATCCGCGGCGAGCCGACGGTGCAGAGAAGTCTGCACGCTGGTGTGGACGTTGCGTCGTTTTCGGGCGACAAGCTGCTCGGCGGGCCGCAGGCGGGGCTGATCGTCGGCAAAAGGGAGTACATCGAACGGATCAAAAAGCACCCGCTTGCGCGGGCGCTGCGGCTCGACAAGATGACGCTTGCCGCGCTGCACGCGACGCTCAGCGCCTATCTGGATGCCGAGATCGCCGTGCGAGAGATCCCGACGCTCGCGATGCTGTCGGCGAGCGAGGATAAGCTGCACGCCAAGGCGCTGCGGCTGCAAAAGGCGCTCGCGGACACGGGCGTTTCCTCGCAGCTCGTGTGGACGGGCGACGCTGTCGGCGGCGGCAGCGCTCCGGCGCAGGAGCTCACCGGCTGGGCCGTCGCGATCGAGCCGGGGAGGCTCAGCGTGGATGAACTGGAAGAGAAGCTGCGCCTTCGCGCCAAGCCCATCGTCGCGCGTATCCACCGCAGGCAATATTTGCTGTGCGTGCGCACGATTCGAGAGGAAGACTTTGCCGAGATCGCCGCGGCGGCTGCGGAGGCCATCCGATGAAGCATGTTATCATCGGCATGGCGGGTCATGTCGACCACGGCAAGACCGAGCTCGTCAAGGCGCTCACGGGCGTGGACACCGACCGGCTGGCCGAGGAGAAAAAGCGCGGCATCACGATCGACCTCGGCTTTGCGCGCCTCGACTTTCCGGACGGGAGCTGTGCGAGCATCGTCGATGTGCCGGGGCACGAGAGGTTCATCAAGAACATGCTCGCCGGCGCGGGCGGTGTCGACCTTGCGATGCTTGTCGTGGCGGCGGACGAGGGCTTCATGCCGCAGACAGTCGAGCATCTGGACATCCTGCAGCTGCTCGGTGTGAAGGACGGACTCATCGTGCTGACAAAGGCCGACTTAGTCGATGAGGACTGGCTGAACATGCTCGAAGAGGACGTCAAAAGCCGCGTCAAGGGCACGTTTTTAGAGGATAAGCCGATCCTGCGCACGTCTGTTCGCACGGGCGAAGGCGTTGAGGCACTGCGCGAAGCACTGCACGACTTGACACTGCACGCGGAGGAAAAGAGCGCGCGCACGCCGTTCCGCCTGCCCATCGACCGCGTGTTTTCCGTCGACGGCTTCGGCACGATCGTCACCGGCACGCTCATCGACGGGCACATCGCCGTCGGCGACGAGGCGCAGCTCATGCCGCTCGGGAATCAGTGCCGCGTGCGCAATTTGCAGGTGCACGGGCGCGACGTGTCGGCGGTGTACGCCGGACAGCGCGCGGCGGTCAACTTAGCGGGCATCAAAAAAGAGAGCATCAGCCGCGGCGATGTGCTGTGCAGGACGGATTCGATGCAGCCGTCGCTGATGCTGGACGTGAAACTGCAAAATCTGCCGGATTCTAAGCGGATCATCGAGAGCGGCTCGCGCCTGCACATCTACCACGGCGCGGCGGTGCGCCTTGCAAAGGCGGTGCTGCTGGACCGCGACGCGCTGCGTCCGGGCGAGAGCTGCTATGCCCAACTGCGGCTGAGCGAAGCGCTCGCCGCGCGGCAGGGCGACCGCTTTGTGGCGCGCTTTTATTCGCCGCTCGAGACTGTTGGCGGCGGGATGATCCTGGACGAGCATCCGTACCGGCACAAGCGATACGACGCGCGCGTGATCGCCTCGCTCGCCGTGCGCGAGAGCGGATCGGACGAGGCAAAGCTCGTGCAGGCCGTCGGCGAGCGCGGCGCGGATGGCATGACGCTTGCGGACCTTGCCGCGTGCTTCGATGAACCGGAAGAAAAACTGGTGGAAATGCTCGCCGTGCTCTGTGCGCGGGGAAAGCTCGTCGAGATCGCGCCGTCGCGCTATCTTACAGCGTCGGTGCTGGACAGGCTGTGGACAGACTGTGAGACGATGCTGACAAAGTACCACCGCGAGCATCCGCTGCACGCGGGCATGCGCCTCGCCGAGGCGCGGCAGCGGCTTCTGCGCGGCAAAGCACGGGAAAATGCGGACGCGATCCTCGTCTGCTTTGCGCGCGAGGGAAAACTCACGCTGACGGCGGAGCACTGCGCGCTTGCGGACTTTTCCGTGCATCTGACCAAGCGGCAGAGCGCCATCCGGGAAGAGTTGCTGCGCACCTGCCGCGCGGTGGGAATTCTTGGCAAAAAGCAGGACGCGCTCTGTGCGCTGTTCGACAAAAAAGACCGCATGGAGTGCGCGCGCGTGCTTGAGAGTCTTTTATCTACCGGCGAGCTTGTGCTGCTCGCGCCAGAGCTCTGCGTCGAAAAAAGCGTTTTGGATGCGGTCGACGCAAGGGTGAAGGCGTGGTTCGAAACGCACGACACGCTCACGCTGGGAGAATTCCGCGACACGCTCGGCACCTCGCGCGACCACGCGCTGCTGGTGCTGGAGTATTACGACCGGCGAGGGATTCTTCGCCGCGAGGGTGATGTCCGCAGGCCGGGCGCGCAGTTTGGCGAGATAGAAAAATGAGGCGGCTTTTGTCGCCTCTCACATGGGAGTAGATGGGTGCTGGTGTGCCCCCCGGTCTTCAAAACCGGTGAGAGGGGTGAAGAGCCTCTCGGGTGAGTTCGATTCTCACATGCTCCCGCCAGAGCCTCGCGGCCGTGTGCCGCGGGGCTTTTTGAAAAATGTGGATTTCCCTCTTGACAGAACGGAGGGAAGCTCATATAATACTACTGTTCGCGGCGTGAGCCGCACAATTTCATATCCGGGTGTAGCGCAGTTGGTAGCGCGCATGGTTCGGGACCATGAGGCCGTGAGTTCGAATCTCGCCACTCGGACCAACGAAAAATCCTTGAAGCCATAAGGCTTTGGGGATTTTTTATTTTGCCTTGACAGCGGAAAAAGTGCGCTGCATCTAACACTTTTCTAACACTGTTAGATGTTGATGCAGTTTGACAACTTTTGTGCCATGGCCTGTTTTCGCTGCGTTTCCAAATGGCCATAAATGTTTGCGGTCGTGCTGATATCCGAATGACCGAGCCATTCCTGTACTTCTTTCAACCCGCAACCGTTATTGATAAGCAAGCTCGCGCAGCTATGACGAAGTTCGTGAAAACGAATGTGCGGCAAGTTGTGGTTTTTGAGAATCTTTCCGAATCGGTGACTGACATAATCGGGAGTAACAGGGTGGCCATCAGGCCAGCAAAAAACATAGTCGCTTTCAAAGTAGCATTTACCAAACAAACGCTTGTTTTCCCACTGCTCCTGTTTCAACTCAAGAAAGAAATCTCGCATTTCTGGCAGCAGTGGAAAGCTGCGATAACTGCTTTTCGATTTGGCCTTATCCTTTTCCACTGTTTCATAGATTTTGACAACGGTGTGCTTGATGGTCAGCACATTGTTTTCAAAGTCGATACTATCCCACTTTAGTCCCAATAGCTCACTACGCCGCAGACCGTAGACAATAGCGGTTTTGATGATAGGGTATAGCTGCTCCTGTTGAGTTTCTTGCAACAATATGTTGAGCTGTTCCGCAGTGTAAAATTGCGCCTGTGGACGGGCTTTGGGGGGTAAACGTAGTAGGGAACAGGGATTGACCGTCAATAGCTCTTCGCGAATGGCTTCATTCAACACTTGGTTGATGATGTTTTTTAGCTCGCGTATGCTCTTTGGGGAAAGACCGCCTTTTCCGTCAAGTCGGCCACAACGCCCCTTTTCGTCAAGAAATGCCTGTATCGACTTTCTATTAACGGCGGCAAGTGTTAATCCGCAGTTGGAAAACCAAGGCAGAATGTGCCGTTCCGTAATGGCACGATAGCTCTGCATTGTAACGGCATCCACACGTTGCTCGACGATGGTGAGCCAGTGGCGTATGTAGTCCGTGAACAGGATACCGGCGGCATTATTGGACGGCGCGGTGTGTTCCAATGCAGCAAGCTTTTCGTGCAGCATCTGCTCGGCTTTGCGTTTATTGCCCTTTTCGGGTAGCCCAGTTGCAAGCCACTTTTGCTTGCGTTTTCCATTTTCGGTGCAATTCAGCACCATATAGAATTTTCCGTTTTTAGTTTGCAGACTTCCTGTCATATTGTTCTCCTTTCAACAGTTCGTCTGCTGTTATCGTTTTACTGTGAAACGGGCTGCAATGATATAGTCCGTTACACATACTTTGGGAATACGAATCGTTTTGCCGATACGGCGGCAGCCAATCGTGCCGTCGTTGACAAGCTTGTAAGCAGCGTTGATACCGATTCCGAGGATTTGCGCAAGCTGTTCCACCGTGAGAATATCGGGGTAATCATTCAACATTATCCCACCCCCTCAAAACGGCATATCGCTGCTGCTTGGGGGCAGCATCTCGTATTGGCAGTCAATGCGACGCAGAAACGCCTGCCAACTCGAAGGCTCTAAAAGCTGTACGTTAGGATATTGCTTCTCTAACGGAATATTGCTGACGATGTAGACCGCTGTATAGCAAGCTGTTTTGTCTGCATATCGACACGGCAGCGAAATGGGGTAGCCATCCAGATAAGAGAGCATTTCCGTCAGCGGGATACTGCTACGGAACTCGTCAAACAGAATGACAGACTGCCCTTTATAACCATCAAATGGATGGGCATAGTTGGTCACACGGTAGACATTTCTGTAGCCGTGCTTCTCCATTACTGTGCGCGTTTTTCCAGCGCCGGGAGCACCCCAAATGTATTCGGTATGCAAATCGCGCCATTCCTCGCTGTGAGCTTCCTCTTGAAGCGTTTGACGAGCCTGCTCAATCCTTGGGAGATGATTCATAGCGGACGGATAGGCTCGTAGAATTTCGGCGTTGCTTGCACCATCCTGAAGCATGGCGAGAATCGCTTCGGACTGCTTTACGCGGCGGTTGCTTTCTGCGGGCAGCTCACATGATTCCTCAAACGTTTTAGGCAGATTTGTTTCCGCCTTGTCTGTATCTCGCCATTTTCCCTCTTTGCGAATATAGTCGCGGTTTTCCCGATGGCTTCCCTTTGCAGCTTCAATATGTGCACCGTAAAAGCGCTGCTGTATGGTTGAGAACATGACCGCATTCTTAAATGCTGCATAGATGTGAGTATGCGGCGTTCCATGCTCGCCAATCTCATCACACAGGCACCAATAAAGGCAGCTTTTGAGCTGTTCAAGATTCTGCCTGATGATCTCGTGCGTAAATCCGTGTTCGAGCGGGTTATTGATGGTTAATTGGAATTTTCTATATGCACGTTCTCGTGCCATAGTTGCTCCTTTCTTTTTCTGATGAATCATCTCCTTTCTAAACATAGGCGGCTAAAGAATAAAAAGTGTTCAGTCAATAGTTAGCAATTATTATTTCTCCTGCCCCATTATGTACGAGGGCATATTCAACATTAGATAAGTTTGCGACTGAAATTCAAAAAATGAAAAAGCCTGTTACAAATCATTCACGATGATTCTATTCTTGTTGGTTATGTGAACATACTGTACACAACTTACGTCGTTGCACAGGGGGTAATACTAACCCCTGTGTTTCATGTCCCTTACGGGACGCGGTTATAGAAAGCGATACTTCGCTCTCTTTTGCTGGTGGTGCAGCGGTAGGCTATCGCCTTACTTGACATCGTAAACCGTTGCTTGTCGGCAAAGCCTGCCACTCGGTCGGACGGGATGCGAGCCGCTGCGCTCTCGCATTTTCGCGCAGGAACACCCGTTTCTCTTGCGGATTTCTGCATAAATCAGGTAATGCCTTTCTCTCGCAGTTCCTGGAATTGTGCCGCACCTTCGTTAGCAGCCTGCTGTAACTGTTCCAGTGTTGAATTCTGCAAAAAGTGCAAGACTGCTTTATTATTTGCGTGTGCGTTCAACTGTTGTACAATGAGCTGCAAGCAGGCTGTTGCATCGTTGACAATGCCAGTTTCGTTTTTATAAGCCTGTAGCCGTTCATAAATTTCATCGGGAATTGTCAAATTGATGCGCTTCTTATCCGATGGCATTTCGTTCACCTCTTTTCTTGACAATAACGTACCATAAAACAACGCGAGAAGTCAAGGGGTATTTTGGAGTAACTCCAAAATACAGGAATTACAGCGCAGCGGAACGGAAAAGCTGCGCTGCATTTTTTATTCAAATAAGTCTGTAATGGCAACGCCCAAAACATTGGCCAGCCCGTAAAGCTCAATATCAGTGACAGTTCTTTGCTTGTCTTCGATTCTGGAAATTGAACCGCGGCAAATATAGACCGCGACTGTTTCCAGTTTGTTGGAAAGCAGCTGCTGACTCCATCCGCGTTCCTGACGTAGCCTTTTTAGATTGCTGCCTATCAGATTCATTTCAGCGCCATCAATAATCCTTGCCATTTGCTGTCCCTCGCTTGTCTTGACATAGGACAATCTTATCGGTATATTGTCTATAGATTGTCCTGTCAAAAGACAGAACTAGAATTTTAGGAGGGATAAACGATGACAACGATGATACTAGGCGTGTTTGTTATACTTGCGCTGTGCGTGTTGATAGTGATAAAAAGAATTGATTATCGCAGAGAATCCGATTATTTTTATGAAAATAACCTTGACGAATACGGCGAAAATGAAGAGTACACTTCGGAGTATATCGACTATTCCAAAGCTTACCAACCCAAGTGGCTTTTCTCTTATAACGAAAAGGCGTTTTATCACAAGTTGAGAACCTTTGCTGACCGGAATGGACTGTTCCTTTTTGCAAAAGTTCGCCTTCTCGATTTAGTAGAACCACGACGCGGACAGCAAAAATACAAAACATATTTCTATAAGATTCAGGCAAAGCACGTTGATTTTGTCCTTTGTGATGCAAAGCTTGTTGCAAGATGGGTCATCGAACTTGACGACACAAGCCACCAGCGCGCAGATCGTGCGGAAAGAGATAACTTTGTTGATGAAGTCTTAATGAGCACGGGCTATACTATCCTGCACATGGACAGTTTTGATGAAAAGCTGTTAGAGCGTGAAATTATCGGCATCGGCGCTCAATAGACAACTGGCATGGGGCGCCTTAAAATGGGGCACCATGCCAGCCTTTACGATAACAGCAGATGAGTTCTAACATTTTTTCTAACAGTTTCTGAATTTTTCATTTTTGAGGAATTCAGGACGTTCTAAGGATTTTCAAATAGAAAAGCGCTCAACCCTTGAAAACACAAGGGCTTTGCTGTGAGCAGATGAGGGAGGACGTGATAGACCATGACCCCGTTCCGCACTTTCGGGACCATGAGGCCGTGAGTTCGAATCTCGCCACTCGGACCAAGTAATGATAATCCGAACTACATTATCCAAGTTGGTAATGTGTTCGGATTTATCATTTCTATTGAAAATGTACTATAGTAAGCAAAGGCAGGGACAATTCTTGTCCTTGCCTTTGCTTATATTTTTCGCTATGATGATAAAAATGGGAACATTATAAAAATTTTAGCGTCTATATAGGTGTAACTAACAATATCAACAGTTTGGAATATTCTAAAAGTGAAGAAGTAAACGGTGATGGACGGAGGAAAAAGGAAGGAGTATACCATGAAAAAAAGAGTCTTTGCCATTGTCCCAACAGTCATCTTGTGTATTCTTTTGTTCTATTTAATTAAAACCTCTCAATCCCCCAAATCCCCTTATCAAAATTTGACCCCGGTAAGCGGATTCTCTATTCAGGCTGTGCAAGCACAATACACTATTGATACTAAGCAGATATCTCTTTGCATAACAAATCATAGCGATAATAGCCCGGAACTCTATCTGCCATATCTCGAACAAAATATTAATGAAACATGGGTTATTGTAAAAAAATCCCCTCATATAAGAGATACAGATAATCTTCTTTACATCCCATCAGGAGAGACAATGAATGTAGATTTTTTTCTGACGGACTATGACCAACTATCTGTTGGTAAATACCGAATTATTTTCGGCTTAGCTCATAGTAATGACTTTTTTTACTTTCCTTTTGACATTGTTGATTCTTAGGTATAGAATGAGAGCAGTTAAAAGTATAACAAGGCGGGAGCATCGGTTAAGATGTTCCCGCCTCTGTTATACCTTGTTCTCTTGTTCGGCCTGCTGCTTTGCTTTCCACTCGGCATATTCCCGCTGCCCGTCCTCGCTCTCAAAGAACGCTTGGATTTCCGGGAGCAGGACACGGGCAAGGGCCTCTACCTCGTGATAGGGAATCCCCGTGCCGTAGTCATTGGGCTTCTTTCTTCGCGGCATGCTATCCCCCCGTTAAAGCTGCCCCTCGTCGAACAGATAGCCTTGAAACACCGTGCCATCTCCTGTGATGAAGCGGCCCCGTGCATCCTTGGGTATCTGATCGGCGGCGCCGGTGTTGTCGAGAATAATTTGAGAAAGCACGCTGTCCGCCCTGCCGCAAACACGGAGATCCATGTTGTTGCGTATCTGGCCGGGGATGATCGTTGCGTCCGGCCTCTGCGTGGCAAGGATAAGATGGATTCCAAACGCCCGGCCCTACCGTGCGATAGTGGACAGCTTGTTTTCGATTTGCGCCAGCAGCTTCTTCCGCTCGCTGTCGGCACCGGTCTTGTCCAACATCTCCGCCACCTCGTCACAGGCAAATATGAGCCTTTGGAGAGGGCGCTCTGCAATCTCGTTATAGGCGTCAATGTTTGGACAGCCTAGCGCCTTGAATGCGCTCTTACGGCGTTCCAGCTCTTCTACAAGCTGGTCGAGGATATTGCACAAATCCTCCTCCGCGAAGCACATCCGGCATTTCTCATGCCAGACCTTTGGAAAGTCCACACCGCCTTTGAAGTCGGCAATGTAGACCTCCGCTCCCTTGCGGAGTGCCTGCATAAGCAGTAGTTTCAGCAGGACGCTCTTGCCGCTACCCGTGGAGCCGCCTAAGAGGATATGCGGAATGTGCGCGAGGTTGACCGTCACAGGGCCGGTATAGCTTTCCCCCAGCACCAGCACAAAGCTCTTAGGGGAAAGATAGCTGTCTTTCCATTTCAGAACTTCCGGCAAATCGTCACCAGCAGAAACAGTATCGAGGATCGCGTCGAACTGTGTATAGCGCAGGACGACGAAGATCACGTCGTACTTGTCCTCCGCTTTCAGCTCCGTCACGACCGGAATACGGCTGACCGACATGCGGGGCGAAAACTTATCCTTGATTCGAAGGCCGTTTTTTGGGATGCTCTCGCCCCATGCTCCCCGCGCCAGCAACGTGACGTCCTTTCCCGCGCGGAAGAAATTCCGCGCCAGATTGCAGCCGAGCACGCCCGCGCCGAATACTAAAATTTTCATAGCCAAGTCTCCTCTTATCCTAAAAATACCTGTTTCCTTCGTTCTGCCTCGTCTCGCTATGCTCTCGTTCTGATTTTCTTTCGTTTTACGTCAGTTAGTCATCTCTAACTGAAACATAGCAACTGACAGTGCAAAAGTCAAGATGTCTTTTTACCGCTCTCCGGTGCTTCCTTGCCCTTTTTCATCTTCTCCTTCACTCGATCAACAAATCCCCGCTCCAAAAGGGGCTGCGCATTGTTCATCTGTACTGGCCTGTTTTTGTCACTTCACCAGATTTGTTCAAAAAATATCTGCTTTTGCAAATTTAATCTTGCTTCTTCCGGATATTTTCATATAATGTTGACGATTGAACAGGAGGTACCACCATGTATGTTACCTACAACAACCTTTTTAAGCTCCTCATCGACAAGGGCTTAAATAAAACGGAATTTGCGCGCGAGGTCGGCATCAGCTCCAACACGCTCGCCAAGCTCTCGAAAAATGAGCTCGTCTCGCTCGAGGTGCTTGTGCGCATCTGCCGCCAGCTCGACTGTTCGCTCGGCGACGTGGTGCAGCTCGCCCCGCCCGAGCCGCCGATCAAAAGCGGCCTTGAGCGCATGAAGAAGCGAAGACCCACCCACGAAAAAGGAGGCAATGCGTACCGCCATGAGTAACGAAACCAAGGAGACCGGCTCCAGCTTTATGGAAAAGCTGTCGACGGTCATCGTCGACAAGCGAAATCTCATCTTTCTGCTTACGATCATTCTGCTCGTATTCTCCGCCTTTTCCCGCAACTGGGTCGAGGTCGAGAGCGACCTGACGTACTACCTGCCGTCTGATTCCGAGACGAAGCAGGCGCTCGACATCATGGACGAGCAGTTCACGACCTATGGCACGGCCGAGGTCATGGTGGCCAACATCACACCAGAACAGGCCGCCGCGCTCGAGCCCAAGATCAAGGAGATCAAGGGCGTGCAGAGCGTGGACTACGACGAGACCACCGCACATTATAATAACCTCTCCGCCCTCTATTCCATCACCTTTGCCTACAGTGAGGATGACGAGGCCTGTCTCGACTCGCTCGAAGCCGTGAAGGAATACCTCTCCGACTACGACCTGTATGTCGACACGGACCTTGGCAACACGCAGCAGGAGACCATCGACCACGAGATCAGCGTCATCATGGTGTATGTCGCCATCGTCATTGTCATCGTGCTGCTCTTCACGTCCGAGACCTACGGCGAGGTGCCGGTGCTCATTCTGACGTTCGTGGTCGCACTTGTGCTGAATCAGGGCACGAACTTCCTGATGGGCAAGATCTCGTTCATTTCAAACTCGGTCACAAGCATCTTGCAGTTGGCGCTGTCCATCGACTACGCCATCATCTTCTGCAACCGATTTAAGGAAGAACACCGGCTGCTGCCGCTGCGTGAGGCCGTCATCGTCTCGCTGAGCAAGTCGATCCCCGAGATCGGTGCGAGCAGCCTGACGACCATCGGCGGCCTTGTGGCGATGCTTTTCATGCAGTTCAAGCTCGGCCCCGATATGGCGCTGTGCCTCATCAAATCCATTCTCTTTGCGCTGCTCGCCGCGTTCATCGTGATGCCGGGGCTTCTGATGCTTTTCGGCCCGCTGATCGACCGCACGCAGCACCGCAGCTTCGTGCCGAAGATCCCGTTCGTCGGCAAGCTCGACTATGCCACGCGCTACATCATCCCCATCGTCTTCGTGGTGTTGGCCGTCATCGGCTACCGTCTCTCATCCGACTGCCCCTATGCCTACGGCTACGGCCTCATCTCCGCCCCCAAGCAGAATGAGACGCAGTTTGCCCAGCAGATGATTGAGGATAACTTCACCTCGAAGAACATGCTGGCGCTCATCGTCCCCACGGGCGACTACGATAAGGAGTCCGCCATCTTAGACGAGCTCGGCCAGTACGACGAGGTCGACTCCACGATGGGTCTTACCAACATTGAGGCGCTCGACGGCTACATGCTGGCCGACAAGCTGACGCCGCGCCAGTTCGCCGAGCTCGCGGGGCTTGATTACGAGGCCGCGCAGGTCGTCTACGCCGCCTACGCCGCCCAGCAGGCGGAATACGGCCAGATCGTAGGCAACCTTGCCACCTACAAGGTGCCGCTCATCGACATGTTCCTCTTTGTCTGCGAGCAGGTGGATTCCGGCATCGTGACGCTCAGTGACGACCAGGCGCAGATGCTCCAGGATGCCGAGGTCCAAATGAACAGCGCCAAGGCCCAGCTTCAAGGTACGGATTACGACCGCATGCTCATCTATCTCACGCTGCCCGAAAGCAGCGACGAGACCTACGCCTTCACCGACAAAATTCTCGAAATTGCCGAAAAGTATTACCCCGATGAAAACGTCTACCTCGCGGGTGAATCGACGAACGAATACGAATTCGAAAAGTCCTTCGCCGTGGATAACAAGGTCGTCAGCATCGTGTCGGTGCTCGTGGTTATGCTGGTGCTGCTCTTCACGTTCAACTCCGCCGGTATGCCGGTGCTGCTGATCCTCGTGATTCAGGGCTGCATCTGGCTCAACTTCTCGTTCCCGACCATCACGGGCAAGTATATCTTCTTCTTAGGATATCTAATTGTTTCTTCCATCCAGATGGGCGCGAATATCGACTACGCCATCGTCATCGCCAGCCGCTATCAGGAGCTCAAATCCAAAATGCACCACCGCGACGCCATCGTCGAGACGCTGAACTTCGCCTTCCCGACGATCATCACCTCCGGCTCGATCCTCTCGATTTGCGGCTTTTTGATCGGCAGCATGACATCTGAGCCCGTCATCGCGGGCATCGGCGAGAGCCTTGGCCGCGGCACGGTCATCTCCATCATCATGGTCATGTTCGCCCTGCCGCAGATTTTGCTCATCGGCAGTGGCATCGTCGACAAGACCTCGTTCTCCGTCCCGTCCATCACGGAAAAGAAATCGGGTCACGGTAAGGTCTCCGTCAACGGCATGGTGCGCGGCAACATCAATGGTACAGTGCATGGCATCATGCACGCCACGGTCGAGGGCGACATCGACCTGAATCTGATCTCCGGATCTGCAAATGAGGAGCAAGACGATGAAGAAGACTAATCCTTTCTATCGCTTCTGCGCGCTTGCACTCTCGTGCCTGCTGCTCATCTCGCTTCTCCCTGTCACGCAGGTCTTGGCAGACGGGGACGGCGCCATCCACATCAAGAGCGCAGAAGACTTACGATCCCTCGCGCATTCCTGCACGCTCGACTCCTGGTCGCGCGGTAAAACCGTTGTGCTTGACAACGATATCGAGCTGACCGACGATGACACGCTCCCCATCCCGACGTTCGGCGGCACGTTCAACGGCAACGGCCACACCATCAGCGGCCTTTCCATCACGCAGAGCGTCTCCCCCGCCGGTCTTTTCGGCGTGCTGCAAAAGGACGCCGTCATCAAAAACCTGAATGTTGAGGGCACGGTCACCCCGTCCGGCGACAGCGAAAATATCGGCGGCATCGTGGGTGAAAACCACGGCACGATCGAAAGCTGCACATTCAACGGAAGTGTTTCCGGCAAACGCAGCGTCGGCGGCATCGCGGGCCGCAACCTCGCCACGGGCATCGTACGCGCGTGCGAAGCCTCGGGCGCGATCTTCGGCCAGAGCATGACCGGCGGCATCGTGGGCGAGAACCTCGGCTCCATCGTCTCCTGCCGCGGCCGCGCGTATGTGAATATCGAGAGCACCGACCCCAGCATCGACTTAAGCGACCTGAGCCTCGATTTCTCGCTTGACCTTGCAAGCCTGTCCCGACTCGACACGCTCAATATCGCCACCGACACCGGCGGTATTGCAGGCTATTCCTCCGGCGCGATCGCGTCGAGCACGAACTATGCCGCTGTCGGCTACCAGCACATCGGCTACAATGTCGGCGGCGTGGTCGGCCGCAGCAGCGGCCAGATCCTCGCGTGCAGCAACGAGGGTGCGGTCTGCGGACGCAAGGACGTCGGCGGCATCGCCGGCCAAATGGAGCCCTATGTGCGCACGCAGGTCTCCGCCAGCCAGCTCTCGCGCATCCAATCGCAGATCAAGGAGCTCGACTCGCTCGTCAAAAAGGCCGTCAACGACGCCGAATACGGCTCGAGCGAAATTTCCGACCGTCTCGACCTGATCTCGGGCTACCTCTCCGATGCATCGGACGCGGCGAACGACGTGACCATCGACGTCGACCCCGACGCCATCCCCCAGCCGAGCATCAGTATCGACGGTGATTTTGACCCCGATGACTTCGATCCTGAGAATCCCACTCTGCCGGATATCAACGTCAGCTTCGATCAGGATTTTGACGTCTCCGACGTCGTCACCGTGTCGAACATCAACATGGTCGTCGGCTCGGTCACCGCGGCGAACAGTCAGCTCTCGATGATCACCGACAACGTCAAAAACACCAGCACGGCTCTTTCCGCCGATATCCGCAACATCAGCAGCAAGTTCAACGAGCTCACGAACACGATGTTCTCCGCCATCTCCTCGCTCACCGGCGGCACGGGCGATCTGATCGTCGACGCCTCGAGTGTCGATATCAACTCCGTCACGCTCGGTAAGGTATCGCTCAGCCGTAACAGCGGCGCGGTGTACGGCGACGTCAACACCGGCGGCATCGCCGGTTCCATGGCCATCGAATACACGCTTGACCCCGAGGACGATGTCACGGGTCACCTTTCGAACATCTACCGCAAGCAGTATGAATACAAGTCCATCATCCAGAAGTGCGTCAACACCGGCGATGTGGCCGGCAAGCGCAGCTATGTCGGCGGCATTGTCGGCCGCATGGACCTCGGCTATCTGACTGCGTGTGAGACGTCGTCCTGCACCATCACGAACGAAAACGGCAGCTATACCGGCGGCATCGCCGGTCTCACCGGCGCGACGGTGCTCGGGAACTTCTCCAAGTGCACGCTCAGCGGCAAGAAGTATGTCGGCGGCATCGTCGGCTCCGGCGTGCAGGAAAATGTCGACGGCAGCGGCAGCAGCGTCCGCTGGAACTACTCGCTCGTCGACATCACCGACTGCCAGCAGTACCAGGGTGCGATCTCCGGCAGCGACACGGGCACATTTGAGCATAACTACTATGTCTCCGACGATCTCCCCGGCATCAACCGTCAGGGCTACGCCGGGCGGGCCGAGCCCATCAGCTATTCTCAGCTGCTCGCACTCAGCGACCTGCCCGAGAACATGAAGTCCTTCACGCTCACCTTCGTTGCTGACGATAAAACTGTGCTCAGCCGCACTTTCAACTACGGCGACTCCATCGACGAAAGCGACATCCCCGAGCCGCCCGCCAAGAGCGGCTGTCACGTCCACTGGGACCGCACCGACCTCACGAATCTGCACTTTGACACCGTCGTCACCGCTGTTTACGAGGCCTACACCCCCGGCCTTGCCTCTGAACAGACGCGAGAGAGCGGACAGGCTGTCATCTTGGTCGAGGGCAACTACAACGACGGCGACGCCATCACCGTGACCGCCCAGCCGCTCACGCCCGCGGCGTTCGACGTGCAGTCCGGCACTGTGCTCGACCGCGTGAAGGGCTACTTCTCCTGCCTCAACCGCGGCGAAATGCCTTCGATGGTTGCCAACGCCGAAGTGCTCGAGCAGTGGCGCATCGAGCTTGCCGACGACGGGCAGGACACGCACACCATGCGCTATCTCCCGCCCGACGGGCAGAAGGAGCTGCGCATCTACACCCGTGAAGACGGCGGCAGCTGGCAGGAGGCCGACTACGGCACGATGGGCAGCTACCTCACCTTCTCCACGAGCGGCGACAGCGTTGAGTTTGCCGCCGTGCGGACGCTCGACGTCTGGGGCATCTGGCTCGGCGTGCTCGCCGTGCTGGCTGTTCTGATCCTTATCATCGTTCTGCTCGTCCACCGCCACAAGCGCAAAGCGCGCAGACGCGCCGAAGCGCTGGCGCGCAGCGCGAGCGCCGTCTCGCAGGCCGAGCAGATCGTCCGCGGCGAGGACGCCAATGCGTCCACAGCAGACGAAGCCCCTGCCAAGACGGGTGCCCCCGCGTCTACAGCGGTCGAAGATGCCACTCAGGCGGATGCGCCTGTGTCCGTTGAATCTACGGCAGTCCCCGCCGCCGTGGCAGTAGCAGCGACCGCTGCGCCGGTCGTCACCGCCGCGGTCGAGGGCGCAGAAAGCGTTCCCACTTCCGAACCCGCCCCCGCAGCCGATCCCGACTCCATCGAGACGCGCCTTGCGCGCGCGGAAGAGGAACTTCGGCTTCTTCGCGAGGAGCGCGAGGCACGCGAAAACGTGCTCACGCAGCCCGCAGTACCGCCCGCGCCGAAAAAGCGCAGGCACCGCCGCTTCCTCCCTATTCTCATCACGATTTTAGTCTTGCTCGGCGCGGCTGCGGCGTTCTTTCTCCACTCCGACTTTAAGAAGGACCTCGAAGCCTACCGCCTTGTCGAGGCGCGTGTCAAAGAGGACCCGATGACCATGGACGTCACGGTCGACGCCTCCTATGGCAAAATCAGCCTGAGCGCGGATGCCTCCGTCGCCCGCACGAAGAAAGACGGCGCTCCCATCACCTGCATCGACCGCGACGGCGCGGCGCTCTACTACGCAGACGGCGCGATCTACCTTGAAAACGGCAAGTCCTACGCTGTCGGCGGCGCATTCCCAAATTACGCCGAGCTCATGGATGAGACCGCCGAGCTCTGCCGCACGCTCACGGTGACGAAATCCGTTGACGGGCAGGAAAAGCGCTACACCCTCACCGCCGAGGGCGACGACGCGAGCACACTGCTGCGTCTTCTCACCTCGGACGAGATCGCGAACGCCGCATCGCTTTCCGCGATCCGCGTGGATCTCACCGCCGAGAGCGGCGAGCTGATGGACATAAGCTTCACGGCGGAAAACTCCGGAGATCTTCGCGTGGAGGCCGCCGCGCACTTCACCGACGCGCTCGCGCCGGTGATCCCCGACGATGTGCTCACCGCCATCCATTCGGGCAGCAATGACGACGCTTCCACGCTGACGGACAACGCGCTCCGTCTGCTGGGTGCCTGGGGCGAGCTGACCGCGGACGATCTGTCCGCCGACATCGCCCTTTCCGCCGACTGCGGCCCGATCGTGCTGAACAGCACGCTCCAGTACGACCGCAGCAGCATCGACGGCCAGAGCTACGGCAGCATCCAAAAAAACACCCTCGCTGTCTACTTCTCCGGCAGCAAGATCTGCGACGCGGACGGCAACAGTGTCGACACCGCGAGCCAGCAGCTCGTCGATGCCACGTCGCTCATTGACCTCTGCTACCAGTCCATTCTGAACGGCAGCGCGGGCTGCGATAAGGTGAGCGACGGCTATCTCTACGGTCTTTCGCTCGACTCCGACGCGATGAGCGAGCTCGCCGCCGCCATCGCGCCGGATATCAAGGCACAGAATGTGACCTTCTCCTCCGGACGCATTTCCGTCCGCGTGAGCGAGCAGGGCGAGCTCCAGTCCGTCAACATCTCGTGCAGCGGCGCGCTGCACCTCATCCTCTCCGACGCTCCGGTGTCGCTCTCCGCCGTCATCACGCCGGCGGATCGTGCATTCTCGATTCCCCAGCCGGCGCTCAACGCGCTGAAACAATAGAAAAGCGGAGGGAGATTCATACTATGGGAAATCGCATCATCAGCATCAGCCGCCAGTTCGGCAGCGGCGGCCACGAAGTGGCCGTGAAAACAGCGGATCTCCTCGGCATCCGCGTCTATGAGCGCGAGCTGATCCGCCTCGCGTGCGAGTACGGCGAGCTTTCGGAAAAAACGCTCTCCCCCTCGGACGAAAAGGCGACCAACCCCTACCTCTTCCAGACCGTGCACGAGGGCAACCACCATGTGCTGCGCGGCAAACCGACGAGCGAAGTGCTCTTCGCCCTGCAAAGCCACGAGATCCGCCGCATCGCCCGCCACGAGGAGTGTGTGTTCGTGGGGCGCTGCGCAGACTATGTGCTGCGCGGCGAAGACGTGAGGCTTCTCACCGTGTTCGTCGCCGCGCCGGACGAGCACCGCATCCAGCGCAAAATGGCGCAGGAAAAGCTCACGCGCGACCAAGCCATCCGCCTGATCCGCAAGATGGACAAGCAGCGCCGCAAGTATTACGAGAGCTACACCCACAAGACCTGGGGCGCGCCGGAGGGGTATGATCTTTACCTTGACACCGGTGCGCTGTCGACCGCTGACGCGGCGGCGGTCATTGCGGAGCGCTTCCGCAAGCTGTAAAAAGAGAAAAGAGCTGTCTCTCTCGAGAGACGGCTCTTCTTTTTCGCACAGGTGCGAAGTGCTCTGCGGCATACATGCCGCGTGATGCGACCCCCATTTTCTTTCCCGAGAAAGAAAACGGGCGTCGCCCGTCC
>ENA-OPRV01000858-OPRV01000858.1-human-gut-metagenome-genome-assembly--contig:-NODE-858-length-18138-cov-3.495548_pt1 | contig 18138 bp, 14 predicted proteins | sample MGYA00241896_ERZ501886 | MGnify/ENA primary metagenome ERZ501886 (study PRJEB25962, sample SAMEA2042452) | human gut metagenome | biome: human gut; feature: human-associated habitat; material: faeces... | reverse complement strand
AAAGTGGCTACCACTTTCTATGGTGACCCTACATCCAAGATGGAACTCATCGGCGTGACCGGAACCAACGGAAAAACAACCGTTGCCACCTTATTATATAATACTTTCCGCTATTTCGGCTACAAGGTCGGACTGGTTTCCACTGTATGCAATTACATCGACGACCTGCCCGTACCGACCGAACACACCACCCCGGACCCGATAACCCTGAACCGCCTGCTCGGAGAAATGGCAGATTCCGGCTGCAAGTATGCCTTCATGGAAGTCAGTTCCCATTCCATTGCCCAGAAGCGCATCAGCGGTCTGAAGTTTGCCGGCGGTATTTTCACTAATCTGACCCGCGACCATCTGGATTATCATAAAACGGTGGAGAACTACCTCAAAGCCAAGAAAAAGTTCTTCGACGAACTGCCAAAAGGAGCTTTCAGCCTGACCAACCTGGATGACAAGAACGGACTTGTGATGACGCAGAATACCCGTTCGAAGGTATACACCTACTCTTTGCGTAGTCTTAGCGACTTCAAAGGCAAAGTCTTGGAGTCTCATTTCGAGGGAATGTTGCTCGACTTCAACAATCACGAACTGGCAGTACGTTTCATCGGAAAGTTCAATGCCTACAACCTGCTGGCGGTATTCGGTACTGCCGTATTGCTTGGCAAGAAAGAAGAGGATGTACTGGTTGCCCTCAGCACGCTGCATCCGGTAACCGGCCGCTTCGATGCCATCCGTTCACCGAAAGGCTACACCGCCATTGTGGACTATGCGCATACTCCAGACGCCCTGGTCAATGTATTGAACGCCATTCACGGAGTGCTGGAAGGAAAAGGGAAAGTGATTACCGTTGTGGGCGCCGGCGGCAACCGCGACAAAGGCAAGCGTCCCATCATGGCCAAAGAATCCGCCCGCTTGAGCGACCGGGTCATCATCACCTCCGATAACCCGCGCTTTGAAGAGCCGCAGGACATCATCAACGACATGCTGGCGGGACTGGATAAAGACGACATGCAGAAAACCATCAGCATCACCGACCGCCGCGAAGCCATCAAGACAGCCTGCATGCTGGCACAGCCGGGAGACGTGATTCTCGTTGCAGGCAAGGGGCATGAGAATTATCAGGAGATTAAAGGCGTGAAACACCATTTTGACGACAAAGAGATATTAAATGAGATAATGTGCTGATATGCCAATGTGCTAATTGCCATGCGTCATGTAGGATATTCATTCCTTTACCAGCAGATATACCAGACTATCAATTAGCATATTGGCACATTAGCACATTAAACAATTAAATAATTAACATCATGTTATACTATTTATTTCAATGGTTAGACAAATATGACTTCCCCGGTGCGGGCATGTTTGGCTATACATCCTTCCGTTCGTTGATGGCAATCATTCTGGCATTGCTCATTTCGAGTATCTGGGGAGATAAGTTCATCAATCTACTGAAACGCAAGCAGATTACTGAAACGCAACGTGATGCCAGCATCGACCCGTTCGGCGTAAACAAGGTGGGAGTACCCAGCATGGGCGGTGTCATCATTATTTTTGCCATACTCATTCCTTGCCTACTACTGGGCAAATTGAGCAATATTTATATGATATTGATGCTGATTACCACAATCTGGCTGGGGTCGCTGGGCTTTGCCGACGACTACATCAAGATATTCAAGAAGGACAAGGAAGGCCTGCACGGTAAGTTCAAAATCATCGGTCAGGTAGGCTTGGGACTTATCGTCGGACTGACTCTCTACCTCAGTCCGCAGGTGGTTATCCGCGAGAACATAGAAATAGAGAAACCGGACGGACAGATAGAAGTGGTGCATGCCGCCAAGGAAATCAAGGCAACACAGACCACCATCCCATTCTTCAAGAGCAACAACTTCGACTATGCCGACCTAGTGGGCTTCATGGGTGAACATGCCCAGACAGCAGGTTGGATACTGTTTGTGATTATCACGATTTTCGTAGTTACCGCCGTCAGCAACGGAGCCAACCTAAATGACGGAATGGACGGAATGGCGGCAGGGAACTCTGCCATTATCGGACTGACCTTGGGAATACTCGCCTACGTATCGAGCCACATTGAATATGCCGGCTACCTGAATATCATGTACATTCCCGGCTCGGAAGAACTGGTAATCTTTATCTGTGCCTTCATCGGTGCACTTATCGGCTTCTTGTGGTACAATGCCTATCCGGCCCAGGTATTCATGGGCGATACGGGCAGTCTGACCATTGGAGGAATCATCGCAGTATACGCCATCATTATTCACAAGGAACTGCTGATACCCATCCTTTGCGGTATCTTCCTGGTGGAGAACCTTTCGGTCATCCTGCAACGCCTCTACTACAAGGCAGGCAAGCGGAAAGGCGTGAAACAACGCCTCTTCAAAAGAACACCGATACACGACCACTTCCGCACTTCCATGAGCCTGATAGAGCCGGGATGCAGCGTAGTATTCACCAAACCGGACAAGCTGTTCCACGAATCCAAAATCACCATCCGCTTCTGGATTGTGACGATTGTATTGGCAGCGATAACGATTATAACATTAAAGATTAGATAATAATTATTCAATATGCTAATGTGCCAATGTGCTAATTGCCATGCGGCACGACAGCGCAGCTCATTAGCACATTGGCACATTAATCATATTAGTACATTATGAGAATTGTAGTATTAGGAGCTGGCGAAAGCGGCGCAGGCGCTGCCGTACTGGCCAAAGTGAAAGGATTCGACACGTTCGTCTCCGACATGTCCGCCATCAAAGACAAATACAAGGAACTGCTGGATAAATACGGCATTGCCTGGGAAGAGGGGCACCACACAGAAGAGCTGATTCTGAATGCTGACGAAGTAGTGAAAAGCCCCGGTATCCCCAACGACGCTCCGCTCATTATGAAATTAAAGGAAAAAGGTACGCCCATCATCTCTGAGATAGAGTTTGCGGGACGGTACACTGACGCAAAGATGGTCTGTATCACCGGCTCGAACGGAAAGACTACAACCACCTCGCTCATTTATCACATCTTCAAGAGTGCAGGCCTGAACGTCGGCCTCGCCGGCAACATCGGCAACAGCCTGGCCTTGCAGGTAGCCACGGAGCAGCATGATTACTACGTCATTGAGCTGAGTTCCTTCCAGCTGGACAATATGTATAACTTCCGTGCCAACATTGCCGTACTGATGAACATCACACCAGACCACTTGGACCGTTACGACCACTGTATGCAGAAATATGTGGACGCCAAATTCCGCATCACCCAAAACCAGACACCGGAAGACGCTTTTATCTTCTGGAACGACGACCCCATCATCAAGCGCGAGCTGGACAAGCATGGCCTGCGCGCCCATCTCTACCCGTTCGCTGCCGTGAAGGAAGACGGGGCCATCGCATACGTGGAAGACGGTGAAGTGGAAATCAACGAACCGATAGCCTTCAATATGGAGCAAGAGGAGCTGGCGCTGCACGGCACACACAACCTATACAATTCGTTAGCCGCCGGCATCTCGGCCAATTTGGCCGGCATCCGGAAAGAATATATCCGCAAAGCCTTGTCCGACTTCAAGGGAGTGGAACACCGGTTGGAGAAAGTAGCCACCGTACGCGGCGTGAGCTTCATCAACGATTCCAAGGCTACGAACGTAAACTCCTGCTGGTATGCCCTGCAAAGCATGACCGGCAAAACCGTACTTATCCTCGGCGGTAAAGACAAAGGAAACGATTACACGGAAATCGAAGACCTCGTACGCGAAAAGTGCTCTGCCCTGGTCTATTTGGGATTGCACAACGAAAAGCTGCACGCCTTCTTCGACCGTCTGGGACTGCCCGTAGCCGACGTGCAGACCGGCATGCAGGATGCCGTAGAAGCAGCCTTCAAGCTGGCAAAGAAAGGTGAAACCGTGTTGCTCAGTCCTTGCTGTGCCTCCTTCGACCTCTTCAAGAGCTATGAGGACCGCGGCAATCAGTTCAAAGCATGTGTCAGAGCACTATAAGATACGGATGCCGCAACAGTCCTATTACGCATCCCGTAACAAGAACGGCAACTTTTAATTCTTTAATTATTAATTTTTAATTTGCGAAGCATTGGATTTATTAAAGAGCATATTCAAAGGCGATAAAGTGATTTGGATTATTTTCCTTTTCCTTTGCCTCATCTCCATCACAGAGGTATTCAGTGCTGCCAGTACGCTGACCTACAAGAGTGGCGACCACTGGGGACCGATTACGCAGCACAGCATCCTCCTGATGGTAGGCGCCGTCATTGTAGTACTGGTACACAACATCCCCTATAAATGGTTTCAGGTGTTCCCGGTATTCCTGCTTCCGATATCCATCGGACTGCTGGCTTTTGTGATGCTGATGGGATTCATTACCGGCGACCGCGTAAACGGCGCAGCCCGCTGGATGACCTTCATGGGCATTCAGTTCCAGCCGTCAGAAATAGCGAAGATGGCCGTTGTCATCGTTACCGCCTTTATCCTCTCGAAAGGGCAGGATGAAGACGGTGCAAGTCCGAAAGCCTTTAAGCGCATCATGATTATTACCTGCATTGTCTGTGGCCTTATCCTGCCAGAAAACTACTCGACGGGAATGCTGCTCTTCGGAACGGTCTACCTGATGATGTTCATCGGGCGGGTATCTGCCAGGAAACTGCTGATACTGGGAGGAGGAATTGTGGCATTCGTAACAGTCTTTGTCGCCTTCCTGCTGGCCACGCCAGACAAGACATTGGAAAATATACCGATGGGGCACCGCTTCACCACTGTAAAATCCCGTATTGCAGACTTTACCAACAAGGAGGAAGTTCCTGCCGCCAAATTCGACATCGACGGCGACGGGCAAGTGGCACATGCCCGTATTGCCGTAGCTACGAGCAACGTTGTAGGCAAGGGTCCGGGAAACTCCGTACAGCGTGACTTTCTGAGCCAGGCATTCTCCGATTTCATCTATGCCATCATCATCGAGGAACTGGGACTGGTAGGCGGAATAGTCGTTGTGTTCCTTTATGTCTGCCTATTGGTGCGAGTGGGCCGTATCGCCAAAAAATGCGACCGCACTTTCCCCGCTTTCCTCATTACCGGAATAGCCTTGCTGCTCGTCACGCAGGCGCTGTTCAACATGATGGTTGCCGTAGGTCTGGCACCCGTCACGGGACAACCGCTTCCACTCATCAGCAAGGGTGGTACATCCACTTTCATCAACTGTGCCTACATCGGCATGATACTGAGTGTCAGCCGCTATACAGCCAAGCTGGAGGAACAGCGGATGCATGATGCGCAAGTGCCGATGCTGATAGATGCCGGAAATGCCGAGCACCCGGAACAACCGGCCGATAGCGAAGCACAGACAGCCGCCGAGCCGACAGCAAAGGTACTGAACAGTGATGCGGAGTTTGAATAACAGCCTCTCCCCCAACTCCTCCCCCGTAGGGAGGGGAGAAAAGAATAATAGAGTAATGGAGAGCATGCCAATAATACAAAAATAAAAAAGAACAAGAATATGAGTAAAGAGGCGAACAACTATACAACCCAAAGTAACTCTACCCCTCTCCCTACGGGGAAGGGGGTGAGGCTTATCATCAGCGGCGGCGGTACCGGAGGACATATCTTTCCGGCCATCTCCATCGCTAACGCCATAAAAGAGTTGTGTCCCGACGCGGAGATTCTCTTCGTAGGTGCCGAAGGAAGAATGGAAATGCAGCGTGTTCCAGATGCCGGTTACCGGATTATAGGCTTACCCGTTGCCGGATTCGACCGTAAACATCTGTGGAAGAACTTCTCCGTACTGCTGAAACTGATACGAAGCCAGTGGAAAGCACGGAGCATCATCAAGGAGTTCCGCCCGCAAGTAGCCGTCGGTGTAGGTGGCTATGCCAGTGGTCCTACGCTGAAAATGGCGGGCATGATGGGTATTCCCACGCTGATACAAGAACAGAATTCCTACGCCGGTGTCACCAACAAGCTGCTGGCACAGAAGGCATGCAAGATTTGCGTGGCCTACGAAGGTATGGAAAAATTCTTCCCGGCAGAAAAGATAATCATGACAGGTAATCCGGTGCGCCAGAACTTGCTCGGACATTCCATCCTGCACGCAGACGCCGTAAAGTACTTCGGATTGAACCCGGAAAAGAAGACTATCCTCATTCTGGGCGGCAGCCTGGGAGCCCGCACCATCAACCAGACACTGACCGCCGGCCTGGATATCATTCGTACCCACCCCGACGTACAGTTTATCTGGCAGACTGGCAAGATATACATTGACCAAGTCAGAGAAGCCATTACAGCCACTACGGGAGAAGCCGTACGTAACCCGCATATCAGTGCCATTCCGAATCTGTATGTGACGGACTTCATTAAGGATATAGCAAACGCCTATGCCGCTGCCGATCTGGTGATTTCACGTGCCGGAGCCGGTTCCATCTCCGAGTTCTGCCTGCTGCACAAGCCGGTCATCCTGGTTCCCTCACCCAATGTGGCCGAAGACCATCAGACCAAGAATGCGCTGGCGCTGGTGGATAAGGATGCAGCTATCTATGTGAAGGATGTGGAAGCGAAAGAGAAGCTGCTGCCGGTGGCGTTGGAGACAATCGCTAACCCCGAGAAGCTGCAAGACTTGAGCAAGAATATCGCCAAGCTAGCGTTGCCGGACTCGGCGACAATTATTGCGAAGGAGGTATTGAAGAGCCTCTCCCCTTGTCCCTCCCCCGTAGGGAGGGGGGAATAGATAGTACTGCTATCGTTCTTTTTATAATATCATACTTTTGGAAGAAGAGTTTGAAGAAAAAATTTGAATATGAATAAAAATATAAGCAATAGTAACTCATCTCCCCTCCCTACGGGGGAGGGGCAGGGGGTGAGGCTTGAAGCCATTCGCTCCGTTTATTTCGTCGGTGCCGGCGGCATCGGCATGAGCGCTCTGATACGCTATTTCCTCTCTAAAGGAAAGACAGTAGCGGGCTACGACCGTACGTCGAGCGAACTGACAGAACGTCTGATTACGGAAGGAGCACAGATACACTACGAAGAGGATATCAACCTTATTCCGGAGGAGTGCAAAGACAAGGCAAGCACGCTCGTGGTCTATACCCCCGCCGTGCCGCAAGAGCATGCAGAACTGACCTATTTCCGTGAAAACGGTTTCGACATACATAAGCGCTCCCAAGTATTGGGCATCATCACCCGCAGCAGTAAAGGTCTGTGCGTGGCAGGTACGCATGGCAAGACTACCACCAGCACCATGGCTGCCCACCTGCTGCACCAGTCACACGTGGGCTGCACCGCCTTCCTCGGAGGCATTTCGAAGAACTACGGTACGAATCTGCTGCTTTCCGCCACCAGCCCTTATACCGTTATCGAAGCGGATGAGTTCGACCGCTCCTTCCACTGGCTATCGCCCTGGATGAGTGTCATTACTGCCACCGACCCCGACCACCTGGATATATACGGCACCAAAGAAGCCTATCTCGAAAGCTTCCGCCACTACACCACGCTTATCCAGCCGGGCGGCGCCTTGATTCTGCACAAAGGACTGGAAATGCAAGCCGACGTACAACCGGGCGTCACCACCTATACCTACTCGCGCAACGAAGGCGACTTCCATGCCGAGAATATCCGCATCGGAAACGGTGAAATCTTCATCGACTTCGTGGCGCCTGACACCCGCATCAACGATATTCAGTTGGGTGTTCCCGTCAGCATCAACATCGAGAATGGTGTTGCCGCCATGGCACTCGCCCATCTCAGCGGTGCCACCGACGAAGAAATCAAGCAAGGCATGGCAAGCTTCCGCGGAGTGGACCGCCGTTTCGACTTCAAGCTGAAGAATGACCGGATTGTATTTCTCAGCGACTATGCCCACCATCCGGCGGAAATAGCCCAAAGCGTGAAGTCCGTCCGCGAGTTGTACCAAGACAAGAAGATAACCGTCATCTTCCAGCCCCACTTGTACACCCGTACTCGCGACTTCTACCGTGACTTTGCAGACAGCCTTTCCCTATCCGACGAGGTGATTCTGACAGAGATATACCCTGCCCGCGAGCAACCGATTCCCGGCGTGACGAGTCAGCTGATTTATGACAACCTCCGCCCCGGCATCGAGAAATGCATCTGTAGGAAAGAAGACGTCCTCAGCCTCCTCGCCCAAAAGCACACCGAAGTATTGGTAGTGCTGGGAGCCGGAGACCTGGACAACTATGCGCCCCAAATCACCCAACTATTATCAGAAAAATATCATGGTTAAAAGGATTCTACTTTCTATCGTTCTGTTGCTTGTCATTGCTTACCTGGTAGTGGCTGTCACAGCTTTCAACCGCAAGCCCACCTCGCAGGTGTGCCAAGACGTGGAACTGGTGATAAAAGACACGGTATATGCCGGCTTCATCACGAAGAAGGAAGTAGCTACCCTGCTGGAAAAGAAAGGCATCAGCCCCATTGGGAAAGACCTGGAACGCGTGCGTACCAAGACCTTGGAGCGCGAACTTGCCAAGCATCCCCTCATCGACCAGGTGGAGTGCTACAAAACCCCGAGCGGCAAGCTCTGCATCGAAGTGACCCAGCGCACCCCCATCCTGCGCGTGATGAGCGCCAACGGCGAAAACTACTATCTGGACAACAAAGGTACCGTGATGCCCCCCGATGCAAAGTGCGTTGCACACCTCGCCGTTGTAACCGGAAATGTAGAAAAGTCGTTTGCCATGAGGGATTTATATAAGTTTGGTGTATTTTTGCAAAAGAATTCTTTTTGGAATGCACAGATAGAGCAAATTCACGTATTGCCCGGCAAGAACATCGAGTTAGTGCCCCGTGTCGGCGACCATCTTATCTATTTAGGCAAGATTGCCGGATTCGAGAAGAAGCTGAAACGTGTAAAGGCATTCTACGAAAGAGGATTGAACCAGGTGGGTTGGAACAAATACTCCCGTATCAGCGTTGAATTTGATAATCAAATCATCTGCACAAAGAGAGAGTAGAGAAAGGGATTTACTAATAGTCCTTCTTTATCAAAGCGCAGCAAATAGTAAATTGTAAATAGTAAAATAGTAAATAAATAGATATGGCAACAACAGATTTCATCGCCGCTATCGAGTTGAGTTCTTCCAAGATTTCCGGTATCGCAGGAAAGAAGAGCAGTGACGGAAGTATCCAGGTGTTGGCTTATGCACGCGAAGATGCATCCCCGTTTATACACAAAGGGGCCATCTACAACATTGACAAGGCCGCACAAGCGCTGACTTCCATCATCAACAAGCTGGAAGGCCAGTTGAACAACTCCATCGCCAAAGTATATGTAGGCATCGGCGGACAATCATTGCGCACGGTGAGGAATGCGGTAAGCCGTACGCTGGAGGAAGAGAGCATCATTTCGCAAGAACTGGTAGACGAGATTTGCGACGAGAACCGTGATGTACCCTTGGTAGACATGAGTGTGCTGGATGTAGCCCCGCAAGAATACAAGATAGACAACACGCTGCATGTGGAGCCCGTAGGAGTTGCCGGAAGATACATCACCGGGCAGTTCCTCAACATCGTGGCGCGTGCCTCGCTGAAGAAGAACCTCGAACACAGCTTCGAGCAAGCCAAAGTGGAAATTGCCGACGACCTGCTCGTGGCTCCCACTGCGTTGGCCAAAGCCGTGCTGACCGAAAACGAGATGCGTTCAGGCTGTGCACTGGTGGACTTCGGTGCCGACACCACCACCGTGCTGGTCTATAAGAACAATATCCTGCGCTACCTCAGCGTACTGCCGCTGGGTGGAAACAACATTACCCACGACATCACTTCCCTGCAAATGGAAGAGGAAGATGCCGAGAAGCTGAAACTGCAATACGGTGATGCCCTCTACGAGGAGGAAGAAGACGCCGAGACCCCTGCCGTATGCACGTCGGAAGACGGCCGTACCTTCGAACTGGCCCTGCTGAACAATATTATCGGAGCACGTGCAGAAGAAATTCTTGCCAACGTATGGAACCAGTTGCAACTTTCCGGCTACGAGGACAAACTTTTCTCCGGTGTTGTATTCACCGGTGGAGGAGCCAATCTGAAGAATCTTGAGAAAGCCTTCCATAGAGTGAGCAAGATTGAAAAGGTAAAGACCGCCAAGTTCGTACAGACCACCGTCCACACACGCAGCGACGAGCCCAAGAAGGACGGCATGCACAACACACTGCTGGGCCTGCTGGCTGCCGGCAACGAGAATTGCTGCCTGCAAGAGGTGAAGCCGGTGCAGCAGCCTGCCTCCAATGTTCCTCCCAAACCGGTCGACATATTCGTTGACGACGAAGCGCTGAAAGAGCAGGAAGCCGCCGCACGCGCCGCCAAGGCACAGCGCGAGAAGGAAGAGAAAGAACGCAAGGAGCGTGAGCGCAAAGAAAGGGAGCTGCGCGAAAAGGAAGAAAAGAAGAAGAAAAAGAAAGAAGGCCCCAGCTGGTTCGAAAAGACTTTCAACAAGCTTTCCAACGAAATCTTCTCGGACGACGATATGAAGTAATAATGTGATAATGTGCCAGAAAATTAAGTTATTATGGAAGATATAGTACAATTCGATTTCCCGACCGATTCACCGAAAATCATTAAAGTAATCGGTGTAGGTGGAGGTGGCGGCAATGCCGTGAACCATATGTACCGGGAAGGTATACACGACGTGACGTTCGTACTGTGCAACACAGACAACCAAGCGTTGAAGGACTCTCCCGTGCCCGTGAAGTTACAGCTTGGAAAAGAAGGCCTGGGAGCCGGAAACCGCCCTGCCCGTGCCCGCAAGGCAGCAGAAGAGAGCATCGAAGACATCAAGAATATGCTGAACGACGGCACCAAGATGGTATTCATCACTGCCGGAATGGGCGGTGGTACCGGTACGGGTGCCGCACCCATCATTGCACAAACCGCCAAGGAAATGGACATCCTGACGGTGGGTGTGGTGACCAAGCCCTTCTCCTTTGAAGGCCGCCGCCGGATGCAGCAGGCGGAGAGCGGCATTGCCGAGCTGAAGGATAAGGTGGACTCTCTGGTCATTATCCCCAACGAGCGGCTGAAGCACGCCACGGACCAGAAGATCACCTTTGCCAACGCCTTTGAGATCGCGGACGACGTGCTGCGTCAGGCGGTGCAGAGCATCTCCGACCTGATCCGCGACACGGGCTTCATCAACCTCGATTTTGCCGACGTGACCGCCATTATGAAGGATGCAGGCCTTGCCCACATGGGCGTCGGCCGCGCCGCCGGCAAGAACAAGGCCGAGGAGGCCGCGCGCATGGCCATTTCGTCCCCGTTGCTGGAGACCTCCATCAACGGTGCGCACGGAGTGCTCATCAACGTCACGGGCTCGATGGACATCGGCCTCGACGAGGTCGAGCAGGCAGCGTCCCTCGTGCAGGAGGCTGTGCATCCCGACGCGCTCACGATCTTCGGCGCGACGTTCGACGAGACGCTCGACGACGAGATCCGCGTCACCGTCATCGCCACGGGCTTTGACAAGGCGCCCGGCGCGCTGGACTTCAACAAGGATAAGAAGCCTGCCGAGCAGAGCGGCGAGAGCGCCGCTGCCGGTCTTGCGCCGCTCGACTTCGACAAGGAAAAGGCCGAGGAAGAGGCTAAGCACGAAGATGAGCCTGATCCGTTCGACGACATCTTCAAAATTTTCAACCGCGAGCGTTAAATGGAAACAATTCCCAAAATTCCGCAGACTTTGGTCTGCGGAATTTTTTTGCCCGCATTTACAGCGCCATTTCAAAAAGCGATGCCAGCGCATCAAAATTTTGCACCTTTTAATTTTGCCCGAAGCGCAGAAAGTAAATGCGCCGGACAGAGAAAAAGAAATGAGAAAGAAAAAATTTCCGGCGTTGGGCGGACGGCTGCGCGTTGCGCGCACAGGGCGCGCCGTCCGCCCGTATTTTTTAAAGGGGTGAGAGAATGGATGGAACGCATCGCACAAAAAAGCGAGCGGCGGCGATCCTGCTGGGATTTTTTGCCGCCGCCGCGATCGCAATGCCGTCTGCACAGGCGGCGGACCGGACGGTCAGCGAGCTGATCCCCGTCGGACAGACCGTCGGCGTGAAGCTCTTTTCCGATGGCGTGCTCGTCGTCGGCTTTTCCGATGGGGAAAGTCCGGCGAAGGACTGCGGACTCAAGGAGGGCGACGTCATCACCGCCATCGGCGGGCAGAGCCTGGACACCATTGAGGAATTCCGTCAGCTTCTGGCAGAAAACGGCGAGGACGCCGCGGCGCTGACCGTCAAGCGCGGCAGCCGCACGATCGAACTGAGCGCAGAGCCGGAGAAGGATGAGGACGGCGAGTACCGCCTCGGCGCCTGGGTGCGCGACAGTATGGCGGGTATCGGCACGATGACCTTTTACGACCCGCAGAGCGGCACGTTCGGCGCGCTGGGCCACGGGGTCACGGATGTGGACACGGGGCAGCTCCTGCCGCTCGACCACGGCAGCATCATGGACGCCTCGGTCAAGGCGGTGAAAAAGGGGGAGCGCGCCTCGCCCGGCGAGCTCAAGGGCGACTTTGACCTGACGCGCGACAGCGGCACGCTTTACGCCAACACCGAATGCGGCATTTTCGGCAAGCTCTCGGCAGAGGACGCGGCAAAGATCACCGGCGCGGCGCTGCCGATCGCAAAGAAGGATGAGATCAAGACCGGCAGGGCGACGATCTTAGCCACCGTTTCCGGCAATGAAACACGCGAGTATGATATTGAGATCGAAAAAATCTATTCGCCTTCCGGCAGCACGCGAAATCTGCTGCTGCGCGTGACGGACGAGGAGCTTCTTGCGCAGACCGGCGGCGTGGTGCAGGGAATGAGCGGCAGCGCGATTTTGCAGGATGGCAAGATCATTGGCGCGGTCACGCACGTCCTGCTGGATGATCCGTCAAGAGGTTATGGTATTTTTATCGAAAATATGCTCTCTGCGGCGGGGCTTTCGAGTGAATAACCTACCCATATAGTAGAAAGATTGCGTTAAGATAGCGTAAAAACAACTAAATTTTCATGCAAAAAGTTAGAAAAAGATGGTTAAATTCGACATAACTCGCTTGAAAACGCTGTCCAAATATGTTAGCTTAAAGCCATGGCAGAACGAAGACGTCACATTTTGCTGCTGAAGCTGGCCGGCTGGGTCGGCGAAAACTTGTGTGAAAAGGACGGGATGACATGGACAAGAGGATCACGGTCGTATTAGCGGACGCAAACGAGGAGTTCCGCACAGCACTGAAACAGGCATTGGAAGCAACGGGTGAGTTCGACGTAGTGGGATGCGCAGCCGACGGACTGGCTGCGGCGCAGGATATAGCGGAGCGAAAGCCGCAGCTTCTTGTGATGGATCTTTTGCTGCCGGGACTTGACGGCTTTGGCGTGCTCGAGCAGGCGGCGAAGGACAAGGTGCAGATGAAGACAGTTGTCGTCTCGGCTCTTTATCGCGATCAGATCGTGTCGCAGGCGATGAGCCGCGGCGTATCGTTCTTCATGCCCAAGCCCTGCGAGCTGACCTCGCTTTTAGACCAGATGCGCCGCGCGGTCAACGAGGGTGAGGAGAGCGAGGACGAGTCGCAGGCGCTTGAGCGCGAGGTCACGGCAGTGATCCACGAGGTCGGCGTGCCCGCGCACATCAAGGGCTATCAGTACGTGCGCGAGGCCATCGTCATCGCCGTGCAGGACATGGATGTCATCAACGCCGTGACAAAGGTGCTCTATCCCGAGGTCGCGCGCCGCTACAGCACCACACCCTCGCGCGTTGAGCGCGCGGTGCGCCATGCGATCGAGGTCGCGTGGGACCGCGGTGACCTTGAGACGCTCCAGCGCTATTTTGGCTACACGGTATCCAACACGAAAGGAAAGCCGACCAACAGCGAGTTTATCGCCATGATCGCGGACCGCATCCGTTTACAACGGAAGATTTATAGGGTGTGAAAAGCGAAAAAGGGCCTTGATCAGAAGATCAAGGTCTGCATGAGTGATGAAGTGTCGATTTACAAAGACAGTGATGTGAAAAACTCAGCGCTCTAATGTCAAGTGAAAAGCCCTCGGCTCATCAGTTTTTTGATGGGTCGGGGGCTCTTCCTATAATGTGGCGGAGATAAGTTAATCTTTTTTTCTAAGTCGTTCTATAAGACTGTGAGCTAATTCAATATCTTCGTCTGTCAATCCAGAGACGTTGATTGAAGCGGTAGACTCGACACCGAGTAAGTAGTCGGTCGAAATCTTAAAAATGGCAGCCAATTCAACAATGTACTGTGTGGAGGGAACGGAGATTCCTTGCTCCCAGGCATTGACGCTTGAACGGGTTATACCGAGCTGCTTGGCAAGCTCTGACTGGGTCAGTCCTCGCCGCTCTCTAAGTAATCGGATACGGTCAGAAACCATGCTATCACATCCTTTATGATAGTATGGTAGAGAAGACTGAACGATATTGCATTATCAAAAAGATATTATAAATTGACAATGAAGATAAAATGTTATATCATATGGAGAGAACACAGGGCCAAAGGTGGTGTTCAAAGAATGAAGTAGGAGGAGAGAAAAGTGAGAAAGTGCAGCGATATGAAAAACATTTGGAGACGAATAGCGATTCTAATCTGTGTGTTGGCGACGGTATTTATACTGTCTGCCTGCGGTAAGAAATGCGCGGTAGATGGCTGTGAGAATAAGCCGATAAAAGAGAGCGACTACTGCGAAGAACACACGTGTGCAGTAGAAGAATGCTTGCTTTCACGTGAAGTGAACTCAAACTATTGTAATGTACATACCTGCTCGATGCTCAACTGCTATGAGTTGGTGATTGATGGTTCTAAATGCTGTCAAGAGCATACCTGCATAGTCGAAGGCTGCTTCGAACGGGTGAAGGATAATTCGACCTATTGTAAAAATCATGGTTGTGCATACGACGGTTGCCCTGATAAACCTATTGAAGGCGGAGAATATTGTTCAAAGCATACTTGTGCTGCTGAAGGATGCCTAAACGGAGTAGCAACCGCAAAGCCGTACTGCTTTGAACATGCATGCGGAAAAGCTGCATGTAAAAATCCGCATATCTCCGGCGGCGAATACTGTCAGGAACATACTTGCAAAGTATCTGGATGCAAGGGAGGAACAGTAGAATCAATGGGATATTGCTCTAAACATATTGCTGAGATGGCTGAAAAGGAGAAACAGTCTGTACTGGCAAAGTTAAGCAAGGACTATGATAAAGTAGAGAACATTACATGGTATAAGCCGCAAGCATATCCTTATTATGCAAACAGCAGAAGCTATGTGTTGCCGTACATAGGAGTGGACAGTTATGGGAATGCATGGCTGAGGCTGGTGTTCCACTATACTGGCGATAGTTGGATTTTCTTTAAGAAAATTACGGTATCAGTGGACGGACAGAATTATGTGAAAGATTTTGATTATTTTGAGGTGTCACGCGATAACGGCAGCGGTGATGTTTGGGAATATGTAGACATTAGCCTGAGCGGCACGGACATCAATATGTTAAGGGCAATCGCTGCTTCTAAAGAAACGATTGTCCGCTTCCAAGGTGATGATTATCACTATGATTTGACGGTCAAGAGCTCAGATAAGTCAGCAATTATATCAGTGCTGGATGCTTATTCGCTGCTATAGTTGATAAATTCATAGAAAGGAGAGAAGAAAAGTGGCTGACAAGTATTGCTTTTGTGCGAGTGCAGGGAAAGATGTCGTAATTACAAAAAACGTGATCAAGACTGGCGGAACAGTAAGTATGGGAATTCTTGGGAAGATTGCCACATCTGCATGCAGTAATCAATTCGATTGTCCGCACAGTGAGAAATGTGATCAAACTGGAGGCTCGCGTGAATTCCATCCAAAGCTGTGTGTGAAGTGGGAAGTAAAGAAAGCTGCCCTCTTTTGAGAGCAGCTTTCTTTACTTTTTCTGTTTCTTTTTCATGCGGCGCTCAATGTGCTGCAATCCCCGCAGGCACAGCCAGGAGACGGCGCCGAGGAGCAGCGAGCCGAGCGCAAATTGCTTTTTCTTCATGTCGATATCCTCATGTGTCGCTTTCGCGTAAAACAACGTCTGCGGTGAAGCGCTTGCCGTCGCGCTCGACTAAGAGCTTGAGCGTTTCGCCTGCTTCATGGCGGCGGCGGACACGCAGAAGGTCGGTGGACTTTGTCAACGCTTCGCCGTCGGCCGCTACGATAAGGTCACCCTTCTGGATGCCGGCCTCCTCGCCGGGGCCGCCGGGCGTGACGTCCATCACGCGCAGAGCGGTCTCGCCGCTATCTAAAATGACGGGCGCGATCTGTACCGAGATACCGATCACCACCTCGCCGTGCACCTCGCCGTAGGCGATCAGGTCATTGATCATATAGGCGGTCGAGGCGATGGGAATGGCAAAGCCGAGGCCCTCTACGCTCGTGGTGGAGGACGAACCCATCTTCATCGTGTTGATACCGACGACCTGTCCGTACACGTTGATGAGCGGGCCGCCGGAGTTGCCGTTGTTGAGCGCGGCATTCGTCTGGATGAGCGTCATCGTCACGCCGTCGACGTACACGTCGCGGTTGATGGCGGAGACGATGCCGTCGGTCAGTGTGCCGCGCAGCTCCACGCCGAGCGGGTTGCCGATGGCGTACACCGGATCGCCGACCGTCAGCGCGTCAGAGTCGCCGAATTCCGCGGCGGGAAGGCCGCTGGCCGCGATCTTGATGACAGCGAGGTCCTTTTCTTCGTCAAGTCCCAGAAGGCACGCACGGTAATCCTCACCCGTGTCGAGCACGACGTAGCACTCCGAGCCGCCCGCGATGACGTGGGCGTTCGTGAGGATGAAGCCATCCTCGGTGAAGATGACGCCCGTGCCGACCATGGCGCTGCCGTCGCGGTTGCCGGTGAGCACCGTGACGGTGGAGGGATTGACTTTCTGGTAAATTTCCTGGATCGTCAGCGCCTCGCCGTGGCTCTCGTTGTAGCGGAGCTTGACCTGATCGGTGTTGGGCAGGCGCTTGATGGTCGTTTCGCCATGCTCGCTGTTGTCGTAATAATCTTCGTCATGGCGCTGCTCGAAATCATCGTCGTGATAGGACCGGTGATCGTCGAACGCGCCGCTGAGCCACAGCGCCGTGACGACGCCGCTGACGATGAGCAGCCCAAGCATGCAGAAAAGGAAGATTTTAAGTCCTTTCCGCTTTTTGCGCGGCGGGTCCTTTTTCGGCTGTCCGGGCAGCGGTGTCGGCTGCACGTAGCGCTCCACGATGGGCGTGACGGGCGCTTCATAGCGCAGCACGACCTCCTGCGGCTCGCCGCTCTGGCTGACCGTCGGGGATAACTCCTGATTCTCGTGATCCATAGCGTGTTTCTCCTGTTGAGACTTACTGCGCGGTCTGCCCGCCGGCGAGCGTCACGCTGAAGGTGAACGTCGTCAGGCCGTTTTCGCTTGTGACGGCGATGTGCTCCTTGTGCTGGTCCAGAATGGTTTTGACCACGTAGAGCCCGAGGCCCACGCCATCCTTATCCTCGGAGCGGGATTTGTCGCTCTTGTGGAAGCGCTCGAACAGCAGCGGGATCTCCTCGGCGGGGATGGTGTCGCCCTCGTTGCGAACCGAGATCAGCGCCTTGCCGTTGAGCGTCGTCACGCCGAGGTAGAGCGCAGAGCCCTTGCGGGCGAATTTTGCCGCATTTTCGAGCAGGTTGTAGATGACCTGCGTGATGAGGTCGTTGTCGCCGAGCACCATGATGCCGCTGTCAGGAATGTCGGCGTCGACATCGAGCCCGCGGTCGGTGATCTTCTTCTCCATCGAAATGAGCACGCGGCGCATGCTCTCGCACACGTCGAACGGCGCCTTCGTGCGCGTCAAGTCGCGCGACTGGAGCTGCGAGACCTCAAGCATGCGGCGCACGAGGCGGGACAGACGCCGCGCCTCATCCGAGATGATGCGCAGGTACTCCTTTTCCTGCTCGGGCGGGATCGTGCCGTCTAAGATGCCGTCGGTGTAGCCTGCGATGGTCGTCATCGGGGTCTTTAACTCATGGGAGACGTTCGCGATGAACTCGCGGCGCTGGCGTTCGGTCTCCTGTAAGGAGTCCGCCATGTTGTTGAACGACTCGGCGAGCTCGGAGATCTCCGTCACACCCTCGTAGTTGTGCATGCGCACGTCGAAATTGCCCTCGGC
>ENA-OPRV01000857-OPRV01000857.1-human-gut-metagenome-genome-assembly--contig:-NODE-857-length-18160-cov-3.086109_pt1 | contig 18160 bp, 9 predicted proteins | sample MGYA00241896_ERZ501886 | MGnify/ENA primary metagenome ERZ501886 (study PRJEB25962, sample SAMEA2042452) | human gut metagenome | biome: human gut; feature: human-associated habitat; material: faeces... | reverse complement strand
TCTCCACCGGAATACGTCCGAAGTCATGAAAGCTCCATGTCGGTCCGTAAACGACCTTTGCCGTGGAACAAGCGTTCCTCATTCCACCTTCCGTCAATATAGTGACCGGCTCGGAGTCTACCGTTCCATTAAAGTCTCCAGTGATAATTACCGGAAGCTCTCCCGCTATTTGCTTTATCTTCTTGAGTATTAACTTAGCGCTTTCTCGACGTGCCACCTCACCTACATGGTCAAAGTGGGTGTTGAAAGCAGCTACTTTCCTGCCACTCACCTTGTCTTTCAACACAGCCCAAGTCACGATACGCTCGCATGCCGCATCCCAGCCTTTCTTTCCGATGGAATCGGGAGTCTCACTCAGTCCGAAATCTCCGTTCTTTAAAAGCTCAAAACGCTCTGTCTTATAAAAAAGGGAGCAATATTCGCCTTTCTCTTTTCCATCTGCACGACCTACGCCAAGGGCAGTATATTGAGGAAGACGCTCCTTCAAGTCATTGAGTTGATTCTTTACCACCTCCTGCATGCCCACAATGTCCGGAGCATAATAAGCAATCATCTGTGCTGCATTATCCTTACGGTATTTCCAGTTATTCATACTGTCCGCTACATGATCCAGACGGATATTAAACGACATCACCTCCACCTTAGCTTCCGGTTGCTTGCCGCACGAGGCGACAAGCAATACGAAAGCAACCAATACACTATTGAAAAGCACGTTTTTCATGGTTATAATCCTTTTTAATCTATATAAAATTTACCAAAATCAAATCCTGCCAAACCTAATCAGCCTTATTCAAATAAGGAGACGTAAAGCCTAATCTCTTCAATCCCTTCTGTACATCGGGATGACTCATGAAAAGCTTCCAAATTAAACCGGTGCGATAGTTCTCTATCATCACAATAATCGGTCCCTGGTCAATGGCAAGATACGAAGGCGCAAACCAATCCTCAGTCAGATTAAATGCATCTTTGAACCCATATTCACCCCAAAGACGGTCACCCAGTTCTTCATAGAAATAGCGCATGGCCTCCAAAGAATATTCCGGTGTATAAGGGATGGATGAAAGGGCCGCAGTAGGCGTAATCACGCCGCGATCATTTCCGGGGCTATGGGCCGAATAGCCTTTATCACCGTCACTGGCTGTCAATCCCCAGCATTTCTCACCGTAACCCTTATATCCCTTCGGATTGTCGATACAATAGGCACGGTTAATCAAGGTATGGGCCTTCATTTGTTCCTCGTAGTCAGCATAGCGGTCCTTCAAGCCATGCGGATCAAGCCCCATGTAAGAGTAATGAGTAAAGAACAAAGGACCGCCCTTACCGTTATCGTTTCCGAGAGGAAGCCTGATGCCATAATACTCCCGACCATTCAGAAAAGTATTCGCATTGACCCAGCCTTTATGATAAACACTCTCGGCAATCGGATAAGTAGGAGAAGACGCACCTAAAATATAAATAATGTGGCACTCGTTATGACCTTTAATCTGATGGTTCATCGCCCACCCGTTATAGGGTGACCAATGCCAATACATCACATCTTGCCCCTGAGTGAAAAAATTCCACTCTGCTTGGCGCCACAGATTATTAATCATTCCCCGGATACGGTTTTCCGTCGGATTATCCTTTATAAAATACTGATGGGCAGCCAACAAACCTTCGAACATGAAAGCGGATTCTACAATATCGGCTCCATCATCCTTACGGCTGAAAGGAATGGTCTTACCGGTTTTACCGTTCATCCAATGTGCCCACATGCCGTGATAACTGTCGGTATTCTTGTCGCTCAAGAAACGAACAATCTTCAGTATACGTTCAGCACCTTGTTCACGGGTGATAAACCCGCGTTCTATGCCGACAATGATAGCCATCACTCCGAATCCCGACCCACCAATGGTAGCTGTCTCGGCACCACCGTTACTCCGTTCATGCGCCAATCCGGATTCAGGATGGGCAAAATCCCAAAAGTAACGGAAAGTTTGCTTCTGAACGAGGGTCATAAGTTCGTCGTCAGAAAGCCGCTTCTGCTTTTTCTGTCCCGAAATCAAATTAAAAGGGTATAGCAAAAGTATCAAATATATTAATATTCTCATCATAATCATTCTTTTAGTTTAAGCACGGACTCTGAAAGCCAAGCTTCTTCAGTCCTTGTTGGATTTCCGGTATAGACATAAATAAATTCCAAAGGAGACTTGTTCTATAATTCTCTATCATACAGATTATCGGCCCTTGGTCAATGGCTATGTACTGAGTATCGTACCAATCTGCCGTCAAATTAAAGGCATCTATAAAACCATAATCTTTCCAAAGTTTGTCTCCCATCTTATAATAGAAGAAATGCAGCGCTTCCATTGACTCCTCCGGAGTATAAGGAAATGCAGACAAAGCAGCTGTTGGAGCAATGACCCCTTTATCATTAGTAGGTGAATGAGCTGAATATCCCGTATCGCCGTCACTTGCCGTCAACCCCCAACAAGAAGCGCTATAACCCGTATATCCTTTAGGATTTTCCTTACAATAATTGTAATTAATCAACGTATGATTGCGATTTTGCATCCAGTAATCGGCATATTGGTCTTCCAGTCCTTGTGGGTTAATGCCTAGAAAAGAATATTGAGATAAGAACAGCGGTCCCCCTTTATCCGAACCTAAAGGAAGAGTGATGCCATAATAAGATTTTCCATTCCTGATTCCTCCATTTTTAGCCCAGCCCGCTTCATATACAACTTTATCGATAGCATGTGTTGGAGACGAAGCAGCAAGTATATAAGTAATCAGACACTCATTCCATCCTCTTATTGCCAGGTTCTTCTCAAAACCGTAATCGGGACTCCAATGCCAATATAGTACATCTTCACCATTTTTCCGGAACCAAGTCCAGTCAATAGCTTCCCAAAGACGGGTTATGTCGGCACGCAACCTGCTTTCTACTTCCGTATTTTCCTTGAAATAGGCTCGAGCGGCAAGCAAACCTTGAAATAACAAGGATGTCTCAACCAAATCGGCACCGTTGTCTTTCTCACTGAAAGGTTTGGTTGCTCCCGTTGCGCCATTTATCCAATGTGCATAAGCACCATGATAAGCCGTACATTCCTTATCAAGAAAAGTAACTATCTTCTGCACTCGTTCAACAGCTTGCTGACGGGTAATAAAGCCCCGTTCAGCAGCTACCAGCATGGCCATCACGCCAAAGCCGGTACCACCGGTAGTAACGACATCGCCCGAAGTAGTACGTTCGCGCGCCATTCCGGAATATTCATGCCCAAAGTCCCAGAAGTACTTAAAGGTCTGCTTCTGTACCAATGTCAACAAGTCCTCATCAGGGATACGCTCAAACTTATCTGTATCATCCATTCCTGTCTTAATCATACAAACCTTGCCATTGGAAAGCAGTGTCCCGGAAGTGGATTTCACCCCCGGATTGACAATCAATTTATACGATGACAAGATTTTAAACCCCTCCTTAGGAGTCATCGATACTTTTTTCTCTTGCAGGAACTCATAATCGCAGCTTATGGGAAGCTCCTCATGTTTCAAAGCAATATTGTTACGGGCTGAAGCCTCATCTACAGCATCCGAGAACTCCAAAACAATGGCTACATTGGGAGCAACATTCTCAAATGTCTGTTGGTTTTGTTGGTCACCCACAATGATATTCTTCAACTCGAAAGGCTGATTCACTTCAGGTTGATCATCACCACCGCACGCAACCAACAAAAGACATACTATGAAATATAATACTTTCATCCTATCATCAGATTAAAGTGTAGCTTCATTCTTTTCCAGAGTAAATACTCTGAATTTCGGTTGCCGTCAACACCTTGTCATATAAGCGGAACTGATCAAGCTGACCGGGAAAGTTCTTTGCCCAGGTTTGTGCTCCTGCACCCGAAGTAAGACTCGGAGTAGTGCTGAACTGAAATGCACCAACAGCCAAAGAAGCGCCTACATTATTAAACTTCAATTTCCCACAATCTGGCAATTCTTTGGTAAAGACACCCTCACCATTACGATAAACAGTAATGGTAGAAGTATTGCCATCATACACAAAAGCCAGATGCACCCATTCGCTACCAAAAATATCATCTATTTTTGCCTCAACCCATCTTTCATCATTCTCTTTTGCTGTCTGATTGAAGATATGAACCTTGAAAAATGCCTGAGTCTCGCTATTATTATTCTCCAAGAAGATGTCGAAGTTGCCCCAGAATTTAATAGAGTTAGGGATAGAGAACAAACCTTGCGCAGAAGTATTCTTAGTGGTTCTCATCCAGAAAGCTACAGTCAAATCACCGATAGTGGGCATGTTATTTTCCAATATAGAAGGAGTCTTGGCCAAAATGTAAGCATTCTCAGCACCTTGATAGGCCATGCCAGCGATTCCGTCTTCCGCAAACTTGGCATTACCGTTATCTGCTACCAAAAATCCCCATTCACCTTTATCCCGAATGTCCTCTTCATCAAAAGGAAGATACATCTTCAAAGGGGTAGTAGGTACTTCACCTGTACTCTCAGGGTAGTCGAAAGCAGGATGATCCATATCCTGAAAACAAGACTGCATACACAATGCAAACAGGCAAGAAGCCACAGATACTATATATTTTTTCATAAGTAGTTAGTACATTTATAGATTAATAATTGGGATTTTGAACCAATACACCATTCGACTTGTCAATTTCGTCTTGCGGAATGGGCAACAAAGCATGTCTGTCTTGATAACCGGTCTTGCCTGCCGCATGAAGTACCTCTTTAGCAATACCCCAACGAACCAAGTCGTAGAAACGGTCGAACTCCATACCTAACTCAACACGTCTTTCATGACGAATGGCCTCACGCAGTTCATTCTGGTTGTTGGTCGTCACTTCCGGTAGAATTCCGATATTATTGCCACGAGCACGAGCGCGCACCATCTCCAAATAGTTACGGGCAGAAGACAAATCACCCACAAGCAGCTTCGGAAGCCATTAATACCACATCAGCATAACGTATCAGACGAATATTTACCCAATATCCTCCCTTTGTGAATTTCAAACGCATCGCCGGGTCCGTATATGCCTTCTTGTTAAAGTATTTAGCTATAACATCAGCATTCGAAATAGGTTTCTCACCATAAGGCTTGTTAGCAGGTATGGACTCTGGATCGTCCTTGCCGTTGCGTATAAAATAAAGCAGAGTTTCGTCTTTTCTCGGATCTCCCTCTTCAAAAGCATCTGCCAATTCTTGAGTAGCGGTGTGTTGCCCCCAACCGAGATTCCACTCGCCTGCGCCACGTACACCCTGAACGGAAGCAAACTGGCTTCCTATGTCATTAGAACCTGGTTGTGATTCTGTTGCCGTACATTGCAATTCAAAAACAGATTCACTACAGTTTTCACCTTTTTCTCGGAATATGTCTTCATAAGGTGTTTTCAGATTATATAAACCGGAGTTAATCACTTCTTCAGCGGCAGCCTTCATATTCCCCCAGTCATTACGCATCATGTATGTGCGTGCATGAAGAGAACGAGCAGCTCCCCAAGTGAGACGACCTACATAAAGTTGCTCCCACGTTCTGGGCAGACTGTTTTCGGCTTCCGTAAGGTCAGAATCTATTAATTCATATATCTTTGCCACAGAAGACTTTGGAACATTTGCCTCAGCTGCATCATAAACTTTAAAGTCAATCAAAGGCACTTCACCAAAAGCGCGTACAAGGTTGAAATAACAGAAAGCACGTACAAACAAAGCTTCCCCCTTATTGACGAGGTCACCTTCTGTCAATGACGGATTTTGGCTCATCTCATCAAGCAAATCATTTACCTTATGTATCAATGAATAGTTATCATTCCAATAACTCTTAATCATCCCATTACTTGCCAAATATTCAAAGTCATCGAACATCTTGCCGGTAGCTGCTCCATCGGACAATGTACTTCCTTTCTCTGCGTCCTCAGAACGCATACCGTGGATTGCCAATGCAGTATTGCCGCTTGTCAAATGAAAACCGCGCAACTTGGCATACATATTAAAAACCTGTGTTTCATAAGTACCACCGGTCAAATCATCCTCTGTCTGTTGTCCAAGCGGTTTTCTATCAAACATATCCTCACACGAAGTTAGTGCAAAGCTTACTGCTAAAAATGCTATATAATAAAATATCTTCTTCATAGTCTGTCTCTATATAATTTTAGAAAGTCAAATTAAAACCAATCGTATAAACTGTAGGCATAGGATAGCCTCCACCATCAATACCAAACGAAATAGCACTTCCGCCCACTTCCGGAGTATATCCTCCATTACGGCTCCAGGTCTTGGGATTCTGCACATTGGTATAAAGACGCAGTGACTGTACCTTGATACGATTCAACAGTCGTTTGTCAAAGTTATACCCCAATTCGATATTACGGATTCTGAAGAAACTGCCATCTTCGATGAAATACGTGGAAGCCTCCTGATTTATTTTGTGTGAAGGGTCGAGCAAGGGCTCCCAATTGGAAGTGCCCTCTCCATGCCAACGATTCAATTGCTCTGTGCGATAATTCAGTTGTGCATAGCTACTGCTTCCCCAATTACGGTAAATTTCATTTCCATAAACACCCATCATGTCAACAGTCAGGTCCAGATTCTTCCATCCCAAATTAACATTAAAACCGTAAGTAAAATCAGGAGTTGGATTACCTATCATTGTACGGTCATTATCAGTAATTTTGCCATTACCGTCAACATCAGCAAATTTCAAGTCACCCGGTGTTACCGAGCCAACCGAGTTAATCGGAGAGAAACGGATGTCGTCTTCGTTCTGATATACACCCTCAACCTTGTAACCATAGAAATAGCCAATCGGATAACCTTCGGAAACACGTGAGGGACCACTGATAATATTATAGTCTTTGTTTACCAGTGAAAGCACCTTGTTATCAATAGTGCTCAAATTAGCACCTAATCCATATCTCCAATCTTCCCCAATCTTGTCGTTCCAAGAAGCACTAAGTTCAAAACCGCGATTGCGAATCTCACCCACATTCTGTAATCCGGGAACAGTACCTGCAATACCCGGAATGGAAGTCAACATATCTTTTGTTGTTTTGTTATAATAAACCGGAGAAAGCTGCAAACGATCATTGAACATATGCATGTCAAAACCTACTTCCCATGAATAATTACGTTCCCATCCCAAAGTAGGTGAAATCAGTTTGTTGGGGCCTTTACCCGCAATGATATTGTCACCGAACACAGCTGAACCCGAACTAACAATGGTGGCATATGCCGGATAACTGGAACCAGTATTCTGGCTACCCAACACACCCCAAGAGCCTTTCAACTTCAAGAAGTTAATTACATTCTGGTTCTGCATAAACTTCTCTTCGGTCATTACCCAACCGGCACCGAAAGAGTAAAAGTTGTCCCAAGTATTACCTGTCTTATAGAAAACAGATGAACCGTCCCTACGGAAAGAAGCATTAAGTAAATAACGATTCTTGTAGTTATACAATACTCTGAACAAATAAGACATGGTAAATCTGTCACTCTGAGAACCGCCATTAGTTGCCGTAGATACATCGTCGATGGTAGAGAGCCACCATCTGTCCGGGTCGTCGCCCACCAAAATGCCGTAGCCCGCAAGCTGGCTGCGTCCACCACTCAAACTGGAAGACTCATTGTAATTGGTTGTAAGACCGGCAGTCAATGTCAATCCATGATTGCCAAACTGTCCGAGATAAGTCAACACATAGTCAGACTGTGCAGCAAGAGAGGTAGACTTGCTTTGGTTCACACTTTCTCTTTCAGTCAACCGTTCTTTCCCCCCCTCCACATCGGGATTATAAACATAAATCAGCGGAGAATATGAACGTCCCTGACTGGAAGCATAGTCCATAGAGAAAGTTGCTTTGAACGTAAGGTTCTTCAGAATATCTATCTCTCCGAACACATTACCTGCCACGCGATAGTTTTCAGACTTGTTGTGAGCACCGCGCAGCTCTGTTTCAATAAGAGGATTCCACACTTGTGCACGCTGGAAGTCGGGCAGCGTATGTATCAGTCCCGATTCAAGGTCATGAGTAGGAGCAATAGGAGCAGCCTTCAAAGCACCATCCACACCCTTTGCATCAGGATACTTGGCACGAACTCCATTAAGCTGGAAACCAAAACGCAGGAAATCGGTTACGCTATATTCACTGTTCAAGTTTACGGTAAACTTATTGAGCTTTTCCGTTTTAATGGAACCTTCTTCCATGACGTAACCCAAACCCAAATAAAACTTACTCTTATCCGTTGCACCCGTAATGCTCACATTGTTATTGGTCAGAAAACCTGTCTGGAATATCTCATTCTGCCAATCAGTATTACCAGTCCATTGAGTATAATCATAAGGGTCGCTTCCTTGAGATATCAACTGCTCGTTGTACAGCATCTTAAACTCTTCGGCATTCGTCACACCTACACGGTCATAAATAACCTTCCAACCCACTGAAGAGTTGATGTTGACCATCGTCTTCCCTATTTTTGCCCTTTTAGTAGTAATGATGATTACACCATTGGCACCACGCACACCGAAAATAGCCAAAGAAGAAGGGTCTTTCAAGATTTCCATAGATTCAATATCCGCAGTGTTCAGATAATTGATATTGTCCGTGAACAGTCCATCTACCACATAAAGGGGTTTGAAACCGTTAATGGAGTTCGTACCGCGAACACGGATTTCAGGGTCTTGTCCTGCACGACCCGTATTCACCACCTGTACACCGGCAACCTTACCCTGTATGGATGCCAGTGGATTGGTAGAAGGCTTAGAGGCAATCTCGTCCGCTTTCACAGTAACGATAGAACCGGTCAAGTCGCGTTTCTTGGCACTACCATAACCAACTACAACCACCTCATCAATGAGCTGGCTGTCCTCTTCCATCTTCACATTGATAGTTGAACGCCCATTTACGGCAATCTCCTGCTCACGCATACCTATATAACTAAAAATCAAGGTAGCATTAGATGCCACATCAACAATCTGATATTTACCATTTATATCAGTAATACTACCTTTACTCTCCTGCCCTTTTACACGAACAGAAGCACCGATAACAGTTTCGCCTGTCTTGTCCGTAACGACACCCGAAATCGTAATTTTGTTCTGTGCCATCGAAGTAATGGCAAACAATAACATCACACATGTAATTAGTAGATTTTTCTTCATTTTGTATTGATTTAAAATTCTTTTGCAAACATACCGGAGAAGTTGATATATGTCAAAAAACAAGCTACCACAAGAGTACCACAGTTCACCGGAGGGGTACATCATTGCTACTACTGTATAACATAAACGACAGATTATAAGGAATATAAAAGTACAATAAATATTTAGGTACTATTCATATAATAGAGCAAAAAGATAGAAAAGCAAAGGGGGCTTTTATCCTATTCTGAAGTTTTTTATCCCATATTCAAGAACGTCATACCTTTCACTGCCTCAAAGCCGACCATAAGATTTCCATAACCGATTGCCATTATACGATAGATTATATACCAAGCAAATACTGCAAAACGTTTGCAGTGAAGATGTAGACAATATGCAGCAACAATGCCATCTCAACGCAGTGGCTCGAATGCTGCATATTGCCGTCTTGAGAATCAGTTAGAGTAACTTGAACGCTGCTTTCTTTACGTCCTGGCTATTTCTGCCAATCATCACCTCAAAGTCACCGGACTCGCATACAAAATCAAGATTGTAGTTGTAGAACTTCAGCAATTCGGGAGTAATCTTGAAAGATACTTTTTTAGATTCACCGGCTTTCAGGAAAATCTTCTCAAAGCCTTTCAACTCTTTCACCGGACGGGTTACACTTCCCACAAGGTCACGAATATAAAGTTGAACCACTTCTGCACCGTCTCTCTTGCCGGTATTGGTCACAGTCACGGTAGCAGTCAGTTCGCCCTTATCCGTCATGCTAGTCTTGTCCAAAGACACGTCGCTATAAGAGAATGTGGTATAGCTCAAGCCGAAACCAAAAGGATAAAGCGGTTCATTGTCTATGTCTATATAGTTGCTGCGGAATTTCTGGAACCATGCACCGTCGGCAAGAGGGCGGCCCGTGTTCTTGTGGTTGTAGAACAAAGGAATCTGTCCCACGCTCTTCGGGAAAGTCGTAGTCAGCTTCCCACTCGGATTCACATCACCAAACAGTACATCACCGATGGCAAAACCTGCCTCACTGCCCGCAAACCATACATTCAGAATGGCCGGCACGTTTGCCTGCTCCCAGTTCAGTACCAGTGGACGACCGGTAAACAGTACCAGTACCACTGGTTTTCCTGTTTTCAATAATTCTTGTAACAGCATGCGTTGGGTGTCGGTCATTTCAAGATTCGTGCGGCAACTGCTCTCTCCACTCATTTCCGAAGACTCACCGAGCGCAGCCACAATAACATCCGATTTGGCAGCCACGGCAAGAGCCTCGTCCAGCAACTCCTTGTCCGAACGATTGTCACGGTGTAAAGAACGTCCGAACATAGTGGCACGTTTCTCATATTCGGCATCACTCATCAAATTACAGCCTTTCGCAGTCAATATTTCGGCTTTATCGCCTGCTACCGCCTTCAAACCTTCAGCCAAAGAAGTTGCATTCTTCAATACAGCAGCCACACTCCAAGTACCCGGCATATTACTGCGGCTGTCTGCCAACGGACCTACCACAGCAATAGTGCCTTTTTTGGCCAGCGGAAGCACATTACCCTCGTTCTTCAACAACACCAAGCTCTCCGAAGCAATCTTACGCGCAACAGCACGATGCTCTTTGGTAAAGATTTGCTTCTTGGCACGCTTCACATCACAGTATTTATAAGGATTATCGAACAAGCCCAACTTGTACTTAGCTTCCAAAATACGGCGACAAGCCGCATTAATTGCTTCTTCTGTCACTTTTCCTTCTGTCAATGACTTCTTGAGCGTACCTACAAATGTATCGCTCACCATATCCATATCCACACCTGCATTCAGTGCCAAGGCGGCAACAGTCTGCGTATCGCCCATACCGTGGTCGGTCATCTCAGCAATTCCAGTATAGTCTGTCACCACAAAGCCGTCAAATCCCCACTGCTTACGCAGTATATCCGTCATCAACCACTTGTTTCCAGTGGCAGGAATGCCATCGACCTCATTGAAAGAGGCCATCGCACTGCCCACACCGGCATCAACCGCCGCCTGATAGGGCAACATGTATTCATTGAACATGCGCTGATGACTCATATCTACTGTATTATAGTCACGTCCTGCCTCACCGGCACCATACAAGGCAAAATGCTTTACACAAGCCATGATTTCATCATTACGGCTCATATCCTTTCCCTGATAACCACGTACCATGGCCTGCGCAATGGCTGCTCCCAGAAACGGGTCTTCACCGTTGCCCTCGGACACACGCCCCCAACGGGCATCACGGCAAATATCCACCATCGGACTGAATGTCCAGCAAATACCGTCGGCGCTGGACTCAATGGCTGCAATACGTGCCGATTCTTCAACCGCCTTCATATCCCATGTACACGACAATCCCAAAGGAATGGGAAACACCGTTTCATATCCATGAATAACATCCATACCAAATAAGAGAGGAATACCCAAACGACTTTCTTCAACCGCCTGCTTCTGTACATCGCGGATACGTTCCACGCCTTTCAGATTGAAAAGCCCGCCCACTTCACCGGCACGAATACGTTTGGCCACATTACTACTTTTAGCCTGACCGGTCGTAATCTCACCGGTAACCGGCAGATTCAACTGACCTATTTTCTCTTCCAGGGTCATCTTCTTCATTAAATCGTCGATGAAACGATTCATATCGACCGGAGATTTCTGCGCATACGCACTAGCGGCAGTAAACACCAACAAGACTAAAAATGATTGTAACTTGAAAAGTAAATGCTTCATGTCTTTCATGCTTTTAATTTATAGAAATATTATTTTGCTGCAAATAAAAGAAAAGCATGCGACAACCTCCACATCCCGCACTACAACAAAAGTACACCCATCACTAAAAAACAAAAGAGGAAGTACAATATTAGTACTTCCTCCATTAATATTTTACTGTAAAACAGTCATTTAAAATTTATAAGGAAATCAGTCAAACTTTCTTCCGGAAGCAAATTGAATTTCTTACGTAACCGGTATCTCGCAGCATCAACCCCACGTGTAGAAATGTTGAGCAACTTCGCTATCTCCTTTGTCGGCATATTCAAGCGGAGCAATGCACAAAAGCGTAAATCTCCTGAAGTCAAATCAGTATATTGAAGTTTCAGATTCCGGAAGAAATTTTCATGTATACGGTCAAAATTAGCTTGAAACATTATCCAGCTCTCTTCATCAGACACTATATTATTGTTAACCAAAGCGAGAAGCTTATCCAAATTCTTACGACTATGCTGTCCGGACAACTTTTGCTTCTGTATCTCCTCTTTCAATGAATTCAAAAACTCCTGATGAGCGATATTCATCATTACCACGCTGGACAATTCTTTGCTTTTAAAACGCAAATCGGCCTCAAGCTGTTCCTTTTCCAACTCGATAATCTTCTTCTCTTGCCGTTCAAGCTCTGCCTGATGGGCTACACGCTGCTGCTCAATCACACGGTCCTTCTTTTTCTTCACAAAACGATAAACAATATATTGCAGCAAGGCCAGCAGGCACAACCCTATCAGAATGTAGCTTCCCACAGCCCAATAAGACAAATACCACGGAGACAAAATCTCAAAGGGAAACTCTACCGATGCCAAAACTCTACCAGTATCATATATCTCCGCCCGAAAAACATAACTTCCATAAGGAAGACGGGCATACTTTTTCTGCAAATTGCGTCCATCGGGTATCCACTGATCAGAATACCCTTCCAACCGGTATCTTACTTTATAAGTATAATCGTTATAAACCGGATAGCACAATGTAAAACTCACTGTATTAAACTCATGTTCGACCTTGACTCCCGACTGCACGACCAATGTTTTCCGTTTATCACTGAATTCCTCAGTAACCTGCATCTCTGAAATCCATAAAGAACGCCTAGTCTGAGATTTATATAACGAGGAACTATCTGTTTCAATACGGGCAATAGCATTATTCAAGCAAAGATAGGAATGATTATTTCTCTTGTCATAAACCACGCTTCCTCGTTCTTCCACAGCCAGACCGTCAAACAAAGAATATGGAATCCGAAGTTCGATATTGAAAGTATTTATCGCACACTTCACCAAATACACAGTCCTGTCGCCCACAAACCAATAGTAATCTCCGTTCGCATGACTCACAGTCTTGATTCCCTTCAATTCCATCAATTGTTCATTCATTGTTTCATAGGGAACAATCGAATCAGTCATATCTTCGTAAGTATAGAAATATTCCCCATTAGAAAAAACTACCCGACCATTGATTTTGAACAAAGTAAAACTCCCACCTTTCACTTCTCCCAAACTCTCATACTTCCGCACATCCTTTACCTGCTTCATATCCGAATCAATCCGAAAGCGATACAAACCATTCCTTAAATGTTTCGCCCAAATATTCCCTTGATGGTCCACTTCTATATGACGAATCATGTGACTGAACCCACGTAAGGACCGAGTAAAGCAATACTCTCCCGAAGCAGTCTCCGTATATAAATTCAGAAGCGCATAAGCTCCCTCCAACAAAAAAGATTGTTCCTTCAATTCAATTTTTTCCATACACATCCCTCCTTTTACATCAGATGCCAGCTTTGATTTCAGTCCTGATATAAGGAAAGTTCCCTTGTTGTGCCCGCAGAAAATCTGTTTTCCCCATTCATCGACGAACCACGCTTGTTCTTCCAAACCCGGAACTAATTCAGTCTTTCCATCCCTAAGCCAATAAAGTCCTTGATTAGAAGCAATATAAGCTTCATTTTCCCTTACCAAAACATCATATACCATGCCTATTTTACGAAATGGAGGTTCATAATAATAGATTAAAGAATTGTTGTGTATATAGGCAATACCTTCATCCAAAGCTGTCCATATATTGTTGTCATCATCACAATACAATCTCAAAACAGTATTGTTCTGTAGTTTATTATCCGTATTGACCTTCCAAATCAGCTTTCCCTTTTTATCCAACGCATATATGCCATCGGATATTGTGCCAACAACGTAGCAACTATCTTTGGTCATCACCGCACGATTAATGGTATGCTTCTTGAATATATCATCACATTCAGTTTCCCATTTTTCTACCCTCCCATCTCGATACAGGAAACCTCCCTGATTACGGGTAAACATTAAAACCGCATCATCATAAGGGAGCCCGGCCAGGACATCACTATCTCCAAATGCCTTTCTGGGAATAAGTTCTTTCATTTCCCTACCGGCAAAGACATAAAGTCCACCGTTTATTCTTTGAGAATAAAAAGTATTTCCAACCTGGAACAAATTCAGTGGAAGGTTCTTCATTCGAATACCTTCTACCGAATTTCCATTATAAAAAAAGAGAGAACCGAATGATTGAAATACAATTTCTCCTTGAACGCAAGCAATATCCCAGATTTCGTCATTATGAAACGCAAAATCTTTCACCTTATTTTTCAATGAGTGATATTCAAGGGTACTATAAGGAGTATGAACAAAATAACCGAATTCTTCGTAAGAGCCTACATAAATTCTTCCATCTTCACTGATATATATAGCACGCACAATTCCTTTTGTCGGTAATTCATACAGCCGCCAAGCACTTCCATCAAATTCCAACAGCCCACTGTTATTACCGAAATACATCACTCCTCTTTCGTCTTGAGCAATGGCCCAATTCTGAATACCGGCATTATAATCCGACACCGAATAGTTCCTCACTATAGGAGAAAAAGGTATGGGTGAAGCTTGCAGCAAACTACTGAAAACCAAAAACAAGAGAAACGTTATTGCAATTCTCATGAGTACTGTTTATAGGTATTTACCAGCAAAGATAAAGCTTTTTGCGTTTTCGTAAAAACAAAATCGCAGATTATCCTCTTTTATAGAAAGATAACCCGCGACAACTGATAACTCACTTTATTAATTTTCAGCCGTTTTCTGTTTTCCCAAAGGAATAGAAACCCCCAAGTAAGCATTGACATTCTTCGTATTCTTGCCAAAGAACATATAGTCTGTTCCCGCAAAGAAAGGACCCAGTTTCAGTGCCAGACCGAAGGTTTTACCGGCTCCTTGAAGTACGGAATAGCTGGCAGCTACATTGAAAGCATTCGTCGGACGGATGCAGGCAGAGAAAGTCAGCTCATTCAAAGTTTTCGGTTTGGCAAAACGACCGGTATACAAGGCACCCACTACCAGCCAATCATTCAGTAAGGCATATTCAGCGCCAAGAACCATTGTAGAAGTCAATCCACGGGTACGGCTCTTCTCAGAAGCCTCCTCCGTCTTGAGCTGCAACATGTCATAGTTAAGAATCTCGCCGCTGTTCACAATATTTATGAACTCCTGCTGCGAGGCCGGGTCAAGAAGATCATAAGTCTGCTCCGCATTGGCTCCCGCTATACTGGTATTCGATTTAGACCATTTGATAAAGCCCAAATCAAGAACTGAAGCAGAAAGTGTCAATTTATCCAGTAACTTGTAAGATACTCCCAAATCAATAGCCCCACCATATCCGGCAAAACCAAAACTGCCAAAATCGATTTCATCGATATAATCACCATTCTCATTCTCGGGAAGTTCTAACAGCTTTGACGAGTTCTCCAAAGTTGCATCCACTTGAATGGAAGCTTTACTCGTCACTCCTGAAGAGCCGACAGAAGGAGTTTCCACATGAATCTGGTTGATGTTCAGCTTTAAGTTACCGATACCCAGCAGCATCTTCACTTTACCGCCCACAGCCAGCCGGTCTGTGATATTCCTTGCAAAGCCAAGGCCGACTTCCGCATAGGAATTTATCTCAAGCTTCTGTCCATTAATGGTTTCGTTAATACCCAAATAGTCAGAAATATTGTCACCAAACTCCCGGCTGCTCATGTTATTCATAAACTGGAACATGGTTTTCGGTATGGCGGCACCGATATCATTACGCATCCCCACATTGACTGACCAGAAGTTCTTTCCTTTATACCATCCGGCAGACAGAATGTCGGTACTCAAATTCACATTCAAGTTATTGGTAGCATCCAGTCGGTTCATAAAGTCATTGCTCATGAAATAGTCGCTATCATCACTGTTCTCAATAATGTCCATAATATCCCTATACCCCAGGGAACTGGAGTTGACGGTAGCATTCAACGAACCTATCACGGGAATATTCAGATAACCGCGTCCCGGCATCAAGGCCGGATTGAGCTGCATACGCTGGTTACTTCCTTCCATAAAGTAGGAAGTGCGCAGGAACTGGGCTTGTCCGGAAAGAGAGAAGCAAAGCAACAATACCACAGACAGCCATACTTTCAGAGAATTCAATTGTTTCATAACCTTGTCAATATTTTCATTATCACCTGCAAAAATATAAAACAAGTTAATACCCTACAAACAACTTAACCGAATAGTCGTGTATAAAAGGCTTATACAGAGACTATCCGGTATAAATTAAGGAGCAAATAAAAGAATCCTCTTAAGAGTGTCCTTATACTATTTCATCATAAACATGTTCATTTGCTCTCGTAGCGGTACTCAGAAAAACCGGGGCTGTCTCCTTTCTTTGTTGCAGAGACATTGACGTCACTGCCGGAGCAGTCAACATTTCCTTGTATTTTTCCGGAGCAGTGAGTATCTTTACAGCCTCTTTCAAATCATCATCATCTTTCAACTGCTGGATAATGCTTCCACGCTGGAAATAATAACGCTTGATGATTTCTACCGCAATCATGCTCTTGATGTCCTTGGAGAAATGGTCAAGGTCACGGTCCAGATTATGCGACAATTTTTTCTCCAACGCTTCAAACTCTTTCGAAGCATCAGTCAGATAGCCCTCAAATTCGGCCATCTCCTTCAGGTTCTTCAGCATCTTCTCTGTCTGCTGGTCGTATTTGAAGTCCGCCTTTTTCACCATCGCCTTGAAGTCCGCATAATCGGCATCTGTAATTTCAAACTGCTCTGCTGAAGAGATGGTAGGATGTTTCAAGCAATAGTCCGTAGCATAATTGAAAATAAGATTGTCATTGACAAGATAGAACAGAATGTTGGGCAGCTTCTCCTGCTTCACCGCAATGTCCGGAGTCACGCCTCCACCATCACGCACTTCACGTCCGGCAGCCGTATGGAACACGGTAGTAAGGCTGTCCGGAATACGTCCCACACTGCCGTCCTCATTCCGGTGCTTGTAGTCGATAGCCTGCACACAACGGCCGCTGGGAATATAATATTTGGAAGTCGTCAGCTTCATGGTACCACCGTATGGCAACGGACGGGTGGTCTGCACCAATCCCTTACCGAAAGTACGGTTACCGATAATGACCGCACGGTCAAGGTCCTGCAAAGAGCCCGCAAGGATTTCTGACGAAGAAGCCGTTCCGCCATTGACCAGAACAGCCAAAGGAATTTCCAGATCCAACGGTTCACGCAATGTCTTGTAGGTATTGCTGGCTTGCTTAATCTTACCCTTTGTCGTCACAAGTGTTTTTCCGCGAGGCAGAAAGAAGTTGGCTATCTCTATAGACTCATCCAGCAAGCCACCCCCATTGTTCCGCAAGTCAATCACCAACGAAGTCATCCCCCGCTTCTTCAAGTCCAGAAAAGCCTGCTTGAACTCCTTGGAAGGATTCCCCGAGAAGGTGCTGAGATTGATATAACCTATATTATTATCCAGCACCGTATAATAAGGTATGAACGGCAATTGGATGGAACGGCGCACAATGTCGAAATCCAACGGTTTCTCTGTACCGGGACGTTGCACTTTCAGCTTGAAGCTGGTACCCACTTGTCCGCGAAGCATCTCGCTGACTTCCTGGTTGTTCTTTCCGGCAAGGTCTTTTCCGTCAATTTCCATCAAAATATCTCCGGCTTTCAGGCCTACATCGGCAGCAGGCATATTCTCGTATGGCTCAGATATCATGGAACGTTTCAGTTTCGGATTCCAAGTAATCACAGAACCTATACCACCATAGGAATTCTTCAGCATCTGCTCCAATTCGCTTTGGTCATCTTCCGGATAATACTCCGTGTAGGGGTCCAGGTCGCTGACCATGCCGGCGGCGGCCCCCTCCATCAGGCGGTC
>ENA-OPRV01000854-OPRV01000854.1-human-gut-metagenome-genome-assembly--contig:-NODE-854-length-18200-cov-2.572775_pt1 | contig 18200 bp, 11 predicted proteins | sample MGYA00241896_ERZ501886 | MGnify/ENA primary metagenome ERZ501886 (study PRJEB25962, sample SAMEA2042452) | human gut metagenome | biome: human gut; feature: human-associated habitat; material: faeces... | reverse complement strand
GCGATACGGGCCGGGAAGTTGGCTTTAATCGTACCCGTGATGATATTCGTCGTCGGACGCTGTGTAGCGATAATCATGTGGATACCGACAGCACGCGCCAACTGGGCGATACGGGCAATCGGAAGTTCCACCTCCTTACCTGCCGTCATAATCAGGTCACCGAACTCGTCGATAACAACGACAATATACGGCATGAACTTATGTCCTTTCTCCGGATTCAGACGACGGTTGATAAACTTCTCATTATACTCCTTGACATTACGTACATGAGCCATTTTCAACAGGTCATAACGGGTATCCATTTCCACACAGACGGAATTCAGAGTTTGCACAACTTTCGTCACGTCCGTAATAATCGGTTCACCGCCATCGGGAAGTTTGGCAAGGAAATGGTTTTCAATGACCGAGTAGATGCTGAACTCTACCTTCTTCGGGTCGACCAGGACAAACTTCAGTTCAGCCGGATGTTTCTTATATAATAAGGAAGTAATAATTGCATTCAGACCGACAGACTTACCCTGACCGGTTGCACCTGCCACCAATACGTGCGGCATCTTGCAAAGGTCGAACATAAAGACTTCATTCGTAATAGTCTTTCCCAACACAATAGGCAGGTCAAACTTGGATTCCTGGAATTTCTTGCTTCCGATAACACTTTGCCCGGAAACAATCTTCGGATTCTTGTTCGGTACCTCAATACCGATGGTTCCCTTGCCCGGTATCGGGGCAATGATACGGATACCGTCAGCAGACAGGCTCAACGCAATATCATCCTCCAATCCGCGAATTTTGGAGATACGCACGCCTTGTTCGGGAGTTATCTCATACAGAGTAACCGTAGGACCGACCGTTGCCTTAATCGTGCTGATTTCAATGCCGAAGCTGCGCAACGTATTGATGATACGGTCTTTATTGGCATTCTGTTCATCCATATCAATTGTCGGATCGTCGTTTTCAAAATGCTTCATCAGGTCGATCGTGGGGAAACGATAATCCTCCAAATCTTTTGTCGGGTTATAAGGTTCCATTTCCGGTCCCTGATATTCTTCTTCCGAAACGGCAGACTCCACTTCAAAACCGGGTTCTTCATCCTCCGAAGACTCTCCCCCTAAAGGAGAAACAACATTGGAAACGGTTGGTTCGAACACCATGGTTACCCCTTCACTCTCATCGGATGAAGCGGAGGATATATCGTCCGTTTCCGGTTCACTCACCGGAAATTCTTCTTGGGGTTCTTCCGCCTGTATATCCATTACAGGTGCCGGAGGCGGTGTCTGTTTGTATGTCCGTTTCAAGTTAAATTCTACTTCCTGCGGTTGGGAGGTCGTAAATTCCTGCGGTTCTTCTCCGGTAGTGGCAAGCTCTTCTTCCTCCTTCTTCTTTCGTTTCAGGAAACTCAATGCAAAGAGTTTGCGCAACCAAATCACTGTACGCGCACTTATATATATAAAGAAGCAAATAGCCGTTATCAACAGAATCATCCACACCCCGGGTACACCGACCTGAGAGATCAGCCAACGGCTGACATTGTATCCGTGCATACCGCCCAAATAAATGAAAGAATCCTGATAATGATCCATAAACACAAATCCGAAGAATATAGAGAACCATACCAGTAACAATGTGCAACCTATAAACCACTTCCACAGACGGACAACACGCACACGCATCAACTTCAATCCTGCCACCGCCAAAAAGACAAGAATAAAGAAGGAAGAGACACCGAAGCAATCATTAATCAAGTAATGAGCCAACTGCGCCCCACGCGAACCGGCGTAGTTCTTCACATGATTGTTGACTGCCGACAGGTCTGCCGGATTTCCACTGTCGATAATACTCTGGTCGGCAGCTCCCGTGAAAAAGAAAGAGGAAAAAGCCAACAATAAATAAACGGAAAAAATGACCAACATTAATCCGATAACAAAGTGGACAGTCTCATTCTTTAAAATTGCTGCGATTTTACCCGGAGAAGAGGAAGTACGTTCGGCCTCCTTATCTAATTTTTTTTTTGCCATGAGTCTTTTATTCTTTTTATAAAATTGGAATCGTAATCTAAGCCGCAAAAATAATAAAAAAATAACGAGCGCTACGCTCATTCAATCCTTTTTCTTACCTTTGCGTTTCAAATCAACGCTGATTATGGAAAAAGAAAGCCAAACGATATTTGATAAGAATGTAATTGAGTTCGTAACGGTAGCCGCCGAATTTTGTGCATTCCTCGAACGTGCCGAAAGCATGAAGTGCAGCACTTTCGTTGATACATCATTGAAAATACTGCCTTTACTCTATCTCAAAGCCTCCATGCTGCCGAAGTGTGAGACGATCGGGGATGAGGCACCCGAGACGTATGTGACTGAAGAAATTTATGAAATTCTTCGTATCAACCTTGCAGGATTAATGGGAGACAAGGATGATTATCTGGACGTATTTGTGCAGGATATGGTATACAGCGACCAGCCTATCAAGAAGTCCATATCTGAAGATTTGGCTGATATTTATCAAGATATCAAAGACTTTATTTTTGTTTTCCAACTGGGATTGAACGAAACGATGAACGATTCGCTGGCCATTTGTCAGGAAAACTTCGGAATGTTGTGGGGACAAAAGCTGGTTAATACACTGCGCGCCCTCCACGACGTGAAGTATAATCTGCAGGACAACGAAGAAGAGGAAGAAAACAACGAAGAAGGATTTTACGAACCAAGCGAAGACGACAGTTGTTGTGAAGAAGGCGGTTGTCATTGCCATGACGACGAATGTCACTGCCACGAAGGCAGTTGCCATTGTCACGATGATGAAAAATAAAAATGATTGTAAGAAGAACCATTGATAAAGACGAATTAAAGGAACTCCCGAAAGTAGTTTTTCCGGGAAGAATCCATGTTATCCAATCGGAATCGGAAACGGAAAAGGCGGTAGCCTACCTGTTGTCGCAGCCGATATTGGGTATCGACAGCGAAACGCGGCCCTCTTTCACAAAAGGGCAATCACACAAAGTAGCGCTTCTCCAGATTTCTTCCGAAGAATGTTGTTTTCTGTTCCGGCTCAATATGACGGGACTTACACAGCCATTGGTTGACTTGCTTGAGAACCCGGGAATTATTAAGGTGGGGCTTTCGCTGAAAGACGACTTTATGATGTTGCATAAACGTGCTCCTTTCAACCAACAGAGTTGTATCGAATTGCAGGACTATGTACGTCAGTTCGGCATACAGGACAAAAGCCTCCAAAAGATTTATGCCATTTTATTTAAGGAAAAAATTTCCAAATCGCAACGACTGTCCAATTGGGAAGCGGATGTGTTGAGTGATGGACAAAAACAATACGCCGCCACCGACGCCTGGGCATGCCTCAACATCTACAACCTGCTGCAAGAACTTAAGCGGACAGGTAATTATGAAATAGCTCCCGAAGAAAAGAAAGAAGAACATTTAATAGAATCAGATAAATAAAACACTATGCATAAAGTATACCTCAAACCCGGTAAAGAAGAGTCGCTGAAAAGATTTCACCCCTGGATTTTCTCCGGTGCTATCTCCCGTTTCGACGGAGAACCCGAAGAAGGTGAAGTTGTAGAAGTATACACTTCGAAGAAGGAATTTATAGCCGAAGGACATTTCCAGATCGGAAGTATCGCCGTACGTGTGCTTTCTTTCCGGCAAGAACCGATCAACCATGATTTCTGGAAACGCAAACTGGAAATTGCATACGACATGCGTTGTGCCATTGGAATCGCTATCAATCCGGTCAACGACACCTATCGTCTCGTACACGGTGAAGGTGACAATCTCCCCGGACTGGTGATTGATATTTATGCCAAAACTGCCGTCATGCAAGCTCACTCGGCAGGAATGCACGTAGACCGCATGGTGATCGCCGAGGCTTTGTCCGAAGTCATGGGTGACAAGATTGAAAATATCTATTATAAATCAGAAACAACGCTCCCCTTCAAAGCCGACCTTTTCCCCGAAAATGGTTTCCTGAAAGGAGGAAGCAATGATAATATTGCACAAGAGTACGGTCTGAAGTTTCATGTAGACTGGCTGAAAGGCCAGAAAACGGGATTCTTTGTAGACCAACGCGAAAACCGCTCGTTATTGGAACGGTATGCCAAAGATCGCTCGGTACTGAATATGTTCTGCTACACCGGAGGCTTTTCTTTCTACGCCATGCGCGGAGGTGCAAAGCTCGTCCACTCGGTAGACAGCTCTGCGAAAGCAATCGACCTGACCAACAAGAATGTGGAACTGAACTTCCCTGGTGATCCCCGCCATGAAGCATTCGCTGAAGACGCCTTCAAATACCTCGACCGTATGGGCGACCAGTACGACCTGATTATCCTCGACCCACCCGCATTTGCCAAACACAAGGATGCGTTGCGGAATGCATTGCAGGGTTATCGGAAACTGAACGCCAAAGCATTCGAGAAAATCAAGCCGGGTGGTATCTTGTTTACTTTCTCCTGCTCACAGGTAGTAACCAAAGATAATTTCCGCACAGCAGTATTCACCGCAGCCGCCATGTCGGGACGCAGCGTGCGTATCTTGCACCAGCTCACCCAACCTGCCGATCATCCGGTGAATATCTATCATCCGGAAGGCGAATATCTGAAAGGACTTGTACTCTACGTAGAATAAGTCCGGCAAGATGTCGGAACCAGATTTCTACTCGAAGGATAAAAAAGAATATTATAAGAGGAAATCAGGAGGCAGTAACAGAAAAAAGGAGTATTCAAAGTTAATTAGAGTTAACAATATGCAGTTTTTCGATGAAACATTATGTTGTATAACATAAACCACTTATCTTTGCACTGTGTTTTTCATGGTATTAGATTTAAGGTTAACAAAGATTGGCTGTCTGGGATAGATAGCCTTCTTTTTTTATATACCCTTTCCATTCTTATTTTTTATCATAGATACTCTTCCTTCTTTGCATTTATGCCTTTTTTATCGCCTTTTTATCAATTAACTTGCTCACCCAATCAACGAAAATATTATATTTGCATCTATTATTAGCAAAAGAGAAACACAAATTTAAAAAGTCATGAGCATAAAAGTTCGTTTGATTATTATGAACTTCCTGCAATTTTTTGTCTGGGGGTCATGGTTAATTTCACTAGGTGGCTATATGGGCAGAGAACTCCATTTCGAAGGAGGACAAATCGGAGCCATTTTCGCCACTATGGGAATTGCCTCTTTGGTGATGCCCGGCATTATCGGTATCATTGCCGATAAATGGTTTAATGCAGAGCGTTTATACGGACTTTGCCACATTGTAGGTGCAGCCTGTCTTTTCTACGCTTCCACCGCTACGGGATACGACCAGATGTATTGGGCCATGTTACTCAATCTATTGGTATATATGCCTACTTTGTCATTAGCCAATACCGTTTCATACAATGCATTGGAGCAATATAAATGTGATTTAATCAAAGATTTCCCCCCTATCCGCGTATGGGGAACGATCGGTTTTATCTGTGCCATGTGGGCGGTAGACCTTACCGGATTCAAAAACTCAAGCGCCCAACTTTATGTCGGTGCCATATCCGCACTGTTACTGGGAGTTTATTCTTTCACCCTTCCGGCTTGTAAACCCGCCAAAACAGAAAACAAATCACTGCTTTCGGCTTTCGGGCTGGATGCATTGGTGTTATTTAAAAGAAAGAAAATGGCAATTTTCTTCCTTTTCTCCATGCTTTTGGGGGCGGCTTTACAGATAACCAATACATACGGTGACCTGTTTCTAGGCAGTTTTGCCGGTATTCCGGAGTTTGCAGATTCTTTCGGGGTGAAACATTCGGTTATCCTGCTATCCATATCACAGATGTCCGAGACACTGTTTATTCTTGCTATACCGTTTTTCCTGAAGCATTTCGGCATCAAGCAAGTGATGTTAATCAGTATGTTTGCATGGGTATTCCGGTTCGGTTTGTTCGGCTTCGGAGATCCGGGAGGCGGATTGTGGATGTTGATTCTTTCCATGATTGTTTATGGCATGGCGTTTGATTTCTTCAACATTTCCGGTTCCTTGTTTGTTGAACAAGAGACTAATTCCTCCATTCGTGCCAGTGCTCAAGGGTTGTTCTTTATGATGACTAACGGTCTGGGAGCTATCATCGGAGGATATGCCAGCGGAGCTGTGGTAGATGCTTTCTCGGTATATGCCGACGGCAAATTAGTGAGTCGGGAATGGACGGATATCTGGCTGATTTTTGCTGCGTATGCGTTGGTTATCGGCATTCTGTTTGCCTTGGTATTCAAGTATAAGCACCGACGGGAGAGTAAAACAAATTAAGTAAAAAACAATGGATAAAAAGGTAGAATTACAAGTTTTAAATATCACAAATAGCCAAGCGCAGGTAGGTGCATTCGCAATGCTATTGGGTGAAGTGGACGGTGAACGGCAACTGCCTATCATCATCGGTCCCGCCGAAGCCCAGGCTACCGCGTTGTATCTGAAAGGAATTAAAACTCCACGCCCGTTAACACACGATTTATTCACCACAAGCCTTACCGTATTGGGGGTAAGCCTGATACGTGTGCTGATTTACAAAGCTAAAGACGGTATTTTCTACTCTTATGTTTACCTGAAAAGAGACGAAGATATTATACGTATTGACGCACGTACATCGGACGCCATTGCATTGGCGGTACGTGCCGACTGCCCGATTCTGATTTATGAATCTATCCTCGACCGGGAATGCCTGCGCATACCGGATGAAGAAAGGAACCGTTCTGAAGAAACAGTTGGTGACAAGGAATCTATGGAAGAAGAACATGAATCGTCGTCGCGCAGTGCCACTTCCAAAACACTTGAACAAGCATTGGAGCAGGCTATTAAAGACGAGAACTATGAATTGGCCGCTAAAATACGCGACCAGATCAATCAAAGAAATAAAAATCAATAATTATTATATGCACGTTTTTTATACTCCCGATATACAGAAAACCAACGAGCTTCCGGAAGAAGAAGCACAGCACTGTACCCGTGTCTTGCGGTTAAGTATCGGAGACGAAATCACCCTTACCGATGGAAAGGGTAGTTTCTACAAGGCAGAAATTACGGCAGCAACCAACAAACGTTGTCTGGTAGCTATCAAAGAGACAATTTTCCAAAAACCACTATGGCCGTGCCACCCGCACATCGCCATGGCACCAACTAAAAATATGGACCGTAATGAATGGTTTGCCGAGAAAGCCACTGAAATAGGATTCGACGAACTGACATTTCTCAACTGCCGGTTCTCGGAACGTAAAGTTATCAAGAACGAACGGATCGAAAAGATTCTTATCTCGGCAATCAAACAATCACTCAAAGCCCGTCTGCCGAAACTGAATGAGATGACAGATTTCAATAAATTCATCAATCAGGAGTTTAAGGGACAGAAGTTTATCGCTCACTGCTACGAAGGTGAGAAACCTCTGCTGAAGGACGTACTAAAAGCCGGAGAAGACGCCTTGGTGCTGATCGGCCCGGAAGGAGATTTCAGTGAGGGCGAAGTAGAAAAAGCTATTGAACGGGGATTCACGCCGATCAGCCTGGGTAAATCACGACTTCGAACAGAAACAGCGGCATTGGTGGCTTGCCACACGTTGAATCTGCTAAATCAACAATAAAAGAACAGTTAAATTGAAATTTATACACCATTAAAAAATATGAGTATGGCAAAGAAAATGATTTCACGACTCTCGGTACTTGCAGTACTGATTGTTTTCCTGGCAGCATGTTCCAAAACAGTGGAATATACCAATATAATACCGGCTGATGCTACGGTTGTTACCTCTATAAATCTAAAATCCTTGGCTAGTAAGGCCGGATTGAATGATAAAGAGAATGAAGCTGCCAAGCAAAAAGTATTGGAAGCACTAAAAAGTGGAATGAACGCTGCCACTTTCCAACAATTAGAAAAAGTGATGAATAACCCCAGTGAATCGGGAATTGACGTAGAAGCTCCTGTCTACGTATTTACTTCGCCCTCTTTTCCATACTCTACCGCAGTTGCGAAAATCAAAAGCGAAGATGACCTGCACGCTTCCTTGGAAATAATGGTAAAAGAGCAAATCTGCCAACCAATCAACGAAGCAGCTGGATATAGCTTTACAACCATGAACGGAGGTTTAGTCGCTTTCAACAATTCTACCGTAATGCTCATTTCCGTAAAAGGAACATCTCAAATAGAAAAAGCCAAAGAAGGCATCACCAATCTGTTGAAACAAACCGCAGATAACAGCATTGCGAAATCCGGCGCTTTCCAGAAAATGGAAAAACAGAAAAGTGACATCAATTTCTTCGCTTCCATGGCAGCTATTCCTGCACCTTATCAAGAGCAAGTCAGTATGGGACTTCCCGCTGAAGTGAAAGCAGAAGACATAACCATAATAGCCGGATTAAACTTTGAAAAAGGAAGAATTGCCTTGAAAACAGAAAATTACACGGAGAACGAGGCTGTAAAAGCTTTGATGAAAAAACAGTTGGAAGCATTTGGAAAAGCAAACAATACGTTCGTAAAATACTTCCCGGCTTCTACCCTGATGTTTGTCAATCTGGGTATAAAAGGAGAAGGTCTTTATAATCTCCTAAGTGAAAATAAGGAATTCCGTAACACAGTATCTATCTCCAAAGCAGATGAAGTTAAAGAATTGTTCAGTTCCTTCAACGGTGATATCTCCGCAGGGTTAATCAACGTAACCATGAACAGCGCTCCTACCTTTATAGTGTATGCAGACGTAAAAAACGGCAATGCACTCGAAGCCCTTTATAAGAACAAGCAGGCATTGGGACTGAAAAAAGGAGAAGATATTCTGGAACTGGGCAAAAACGAATATGTCTATAAGAGTAAAGGAATGAACGTATTCTTTGGTATCAAAGACAAACAAATGTATGCCACCAATGACGAGTTACTCTACAAAAATATAGAAAAAGCGGCAGACAAGTCTATCAAAGACGCTCCGTATGCATCGGAAATGAAGGGAAAAACCGTATTCATGGCTATCAACGCAGAAGCTATACTTGAACTTCCTGTTGTTAAAATGCTGATCGGATTTGGTGGTGAAAAGTTCCGGACCGGTTCTGAGATGTTATCAAAAGTTTCCTATCTGTCCGTTAGTTCAGAAGGAGAAACAAGCGAAATCGACCTTTGCCTGAAAGATAAAGACGTCAATGCGCTCAAATTAATCGTTGACTTCGGTAAACAATTTACCGGTATGTAATTCGTAAACAAACGGCATGAATAGCATTCATTTACAGCAAACACTTCCCCAAGTGTTTGCTGACCGTAATTCGGTGACTTCGGATATATGGCATCAGGATCTTATCTTCCGGAAAGGGGAAATGTGTCTGATAGAAGCGGCTTCCGGCACCGGAAAATCTTCATTGTGCAGCTATATTTATGGCTATCGCAACGACTATCAGGGGATTATCAATTTCGATGAGACTAATATCAAAGCATATTCTGTGAAGCAATGGGTAGACCTGAGAAAGCATTCACTGAGTATGCTTTTTCAAGATTTACGTATCTTCACCGAGCTGACTGCTCTTGAAAATGTACAACTGAAAAATAATCTTACCGGATACAAAAAGAAGAAAGAAATCCTAGCCTTCTTCGAGAAACTGGGACTTTCGGACAAGCTGAATGTAAAGACCGGTAAACTCTCGTTCGGGCAGCAACAACGGGTTGCCTTTATCCGAGCACTCTGCCAGCCTTTCGATTTCCTTTTTCTGGATGAACCTATCAGTCATCTGGATGATGACAACAGCCGCATTATGGGAGAACTTATTATTGGCGAAGCTGAAAAGCAACAAGCCGGAGTAATCGCCACTTCCATAGGAAAACATATTGAGTTGCCTTATCAACGCATACTCCAGCTATGATAAGTGGCGAGTAATGAGTTATTGTAAATTATAATTTGTAAATCATAAATAAAATGTCAGCCCTTGTCTGGAAACTTCTCCGCCAACATATCAGTATCGGCCAGTTAGCCGGTTTCTTTTTAGCCAATCTATTCGGTATGATGATTGTATTGCTTAGTGTACAGTTTTATAAAGATATCATTCCGGTATTCACCGAAGGAGACAGCTTTATGAAGAAAGATTTCATCATAGCCACAAAGAAGATTAGCACGCTCGGCTCTTTTGCAGGAAAAAACAACACATTCTCTGCCGAAGACATCGCCGACCTGAAGAAACAATCGTTTACCAAGACAATCGGAGCTTTTACCCCCTCCCAATTCAAAGTTTCGGCGGGACTGGGTATGCAGGAAGCTGGTATTCATCTTTCCACCGATATGTTTTTCGAATCGGTTCCCGATGAATTTGTTGATATTAAACTCGATAAATGGCACTTTGATGAAGCCACACACACCATTCCTATCATTATTCCCCGCAATTACCTGAATCTTTATAACTTCGGCTTTGCCCAAAGCCGTAGCCTGCCCAAGCTATCGGAAGGCCTAATGAGCCTGATCCAAATGGACATCATGATGCGCGGAAATGGCCGGGTAGAGCAGTATAAAGGAAATATCGTCGGTTTCTCCAATCGACTGAACACCATTTTGGTCCCCCAGTCTTTTATGGAATGGGCCAACATGAACTTTGCCCCGAATGCGGAAGCACAACCGGCACGACTGATTATTGAAGTCAGCAATCCTGCGGATTCCTCCATCGCCGGTTATTTTCAAAAGAAAGGATATGAAACGGAAGACGGAAAGTTGGATGCAGGCAAGACTACCTATTTCCTTCGCCTGATTGTAGGTATTGTGCTGGGAGTCGGCCTATTTATCAGTATCCTTTCATTCTATATCCTGATGTTAAGCATCTTCTTACTGCTACAAAAAAATACGACCAAGCTGGAAAGTCTTTTATTAATAGGATACAGCCCCAATAGAGTAGCATTGCCTTATCAGATACTCACAGTAGGGTTGAACATCGTTGTATTACTGCTATCTATCGGATTAGTAACCTGGCTGCGTAGCTATTACATAGAAAGTATCCGCCTGCTATTCCCCCAATTGGAAACAGGTTCACTATGGGCAGCTATCGGCATGGGTATTCTTCTGTTCCTTATCGTATCAATCATTAATATACTCGCAGTCAAACGAAAAGTACTTTCTATCTGGATGCACAAAAGTTAACACTCTAACATTATATATCGTATGACAAGCAAAACTACCTTACTGACACAAATATGTCAAATAGCTCTGATAACAGGAATGTTATTATCAACTTCAATGCTATCAGCACAAAGTATGCAAGATACGGTTATTGCCAATTTTAGCCTGTTAGAGAAAATACCCCATGAGAAGGTTTATCTCCACCTGGACAAACCATTTTACGGTGCCGGAGAGAAAATCTGGTTCAAAGGCTACCTGATAAATGCCATTACCCACCAAGATGATAGCCAGAGTAACTTTATCATTACAGAATTAATCAATCGTTCCGACTCGATCGTAGAACGAAAAAAAATCCGTAGAGACTCTTTAGGTTTCCACAATGCTTTTACCCTGCCTCCTACCCTCCCCGCCGGTGATTACTACCTGCGAGGATACAGTAACTGGATGTTGAATGAAGGACCGGAATTCTTCTATTCACGTAATCTGAAAATCGGAAACTCCATAGATAACACCATCCTTTCAAACATCGAATATCAACAAGAGGACGATACCCATTATACAGCAAAAGTCAAGTTTACCAGCAATACCCAAGAGGTTTTTAAGAACACAGCAATCCGGTATCGGTTTATCGTAAACGGAAAAATAAAAGATAAAGGGAGAAAAAAGACAGATGAAAACGGACTGATTTCCATTTCCTTACCGGATTTGAAGCCAACTGCTGCCCGCAGCATTGAAGTGGAATTTGACGACCCGCAATACATCTATAAAAAGACTTTTTATTTGCCGGCATTTACGAATGACTTTGACGTCACTTTTTTCCCGGAAGGAGGCGCACTACTTGCTGTTCAGCGCCAGAACATAGCGTTCAAAGCTCAGGGAGCAGACGGATTCTCCAAAGAAATAGAAGGTTTCTTACTGGATTCCCAAGGAGATACACTGACATCTTTTCATTCCGAACATAAAGGAATGGGGATCTTCACATTAAACCCTTCCAACGGCAGTTCCTATTACGTAATGGCTACGTCCAGCGATGGAGTTACCAAACGATTTGACCTCCCGGCTATCGAACAAAAGGGAATCACACTTTCCATAAGTCACTATAAACAGGAAATACGTTATGAGATTCAGAAAACAGAGGCAACAGAATGGCCTCAAAAGCTATTTCTCATTGCTCACACCCGTGGAAAACTTTCCATACTTCAACCTATTAATCCGACAAGGACTTTCGGAAAAATGAATGACAGCCTGTTTACAGAAGGGATCACTCATTTCATGTTAATCGACCAGCAAGGGAATGTGCTCAGCGAACGGCTAGTCTTTGTTCCCGACCGCAAAACTCCCCAATGGCAAATAACTCCGGACCGACCGACATACGGAAAAAGAGAAAAAGTATCATTAAATATTTCAATAAAAGACGACAAGGGAAATCCTGTAAACGGTAGTTTCTCCGTCAGCATTACCAACCGGAAAAGTATCCAACCGGATTCTCTCGCTGACAACATTGTATCAAACCTACTGTTGACTTCCGATCTGAAAGGATATGTGGAAGACCCGGGGTTCTATTTTCTCCGCCAAGATGCACGAACCCTACGCTCGTTAGATTTCTTGATGATGACACATGGCTGGCGCAGATACAAATTTGATAATGTACTGCGTGCTCCCTCATTGAACTTCACTAATTATATTGAGAAAGGACAGACTATCAGTGGGCGTATTAAAGGTTTCTTCGGAGGGAATGTAAAAAAAGGACCTATCGTATTATTAGCTCCTAAACAAAACATTATCGCCACAACAACCACAGACGAGAAAGGAGAATTTATAGTCAATACCTCATTCAGAGACAGTACCACTTTCCTCATACAAGCACGTACAAAGAGAGGTTTTGCCGGAGTTGATATTGAAATAGAAAAACCTGAGTATCCGGTTGCCTTCCATAAATCCCCTTTCCGTGACGGAGCAGCAACCTTTATGGAAGACTATTTGCTCAATACCCGCGACCAATATTACATGGAAGGCGGCATGAGAGTCTACAATCTGAAAGAAGTACTGATTACAGGAAACCGGAAAAAGCCCAGTTCAACAAGTATTTATACAGGAGGAATCAACACCTATACTGTCGAAGGAGAGCAACTGGAAAAATACGGTGCACATACAGCCTTTGATGCAGTAATGAGACTGCCGGGAGTTAGCGTAATGAATGGAAACGAAATACATATACGCAACAATCCGCAACAGCCTGTTATTGTGATTGACGATGTAGTGTACGAGGATGACAATGAGATCCTGACCACCCTGCAAGCCAGTGATATGTCCAGTTTAAGTCTGCTCCGCGGAGCAGATGCGGCAATATTAGGTTCCCGTGGTGCTGCCGGTGCCATTGTTATCACATTAAAAGACGGAAGAGAGCTTCCGGCCAGACCGGCACAAGGAATCATCACTTACTCTCCACTCGGGTACAGTGACTCGGTGGAATTTTATCACCCAACCTATGATACTCCCGAAAAGAAAGATGCCCGGCGTTCAGATTTAAGGAGTACTATCTATTGGAATCCGGCACTGCAATTGGATGAAGAAGGAAATGCAATAATAGAATATTACACTCCAGACAGCACCGCACCGGAGGACATTATTATTGAGGGTATAGATGAAAACGGGAAAGTATACAGGCTAACGCAGACAATAAATAAATGAAAATCTATTCCTATATCCTCAAAAGACATATATTTTTTTGATATTTCTAAATTAAATAGGATATTTGTATACGCAATTTATTTAATTGCGTGAACCTCATAAAGTCTAATCAATCATGAAGAAACAGAAATCCGGCTTATATGAAAAAAGTCTTATTCGTATTATTTTGTTTTTGTGCATAAACTTCATACATTTTCCTTTATACGGATATTATTTTAAAAATATAGGAGTAAAAGACGGACTCTCGCAACCTTCAATACTAAGTATTCATCAGGATGAATTGGGAAGGATGTGGTTCGGAACATTGCAAGGTTTGAGTATCTATGACGGAAATGAAATGATAACCTTGAAAGGAGGTGAAGAACGTTTTGACAACTATATTAAAAATAATACAATTTATCGAATCGTTGAAGATTCAAATCACAATATATTTTTGCGTGCTGACAATTCTTTGGTTTGTTATAAATTGACTGAAGACCGTTTTCAGTGTATCAGAGAAAGAGATATAAACGCTGTTAATTCTATTGGTGGCAAAATTTATATAGCTGCTAAAGATTCAATTTTGGAATGGAATGAAGGCGATAATCGTTGGGATTTCTTCAAAAAAATAGAAATCTCTTCAGGAAGAATAAGTTCTATATTTTGCAATAGAAGTAGTGAATGGTATATCGTCACGTCAAAAGGATGTTACAAAGAATATAAAAATGGATTATGGAAATGTATATTGGACATACCTTCCATCGAAATGCTTTATGAAAGTAAAGATGGTTCTATTTGGATGGCAACTCGTTCAAACGGGCTGTATCAGTTTGACAATGATATTTGTGTAAACCATATTGTCAATAATCCCGGAACAGCGAATAGTCTTTGCAGCAATGACGTAAGGGTGGTAACCGAAGACCAGTCCGGTAATTTATGGATCGGAACTCGTGAAGGACTGAACAAATACTCTATCTCAACCGGTAATATAGAGTCCTATGCCTCAGGAGGTTTTTCCGGTGACATGAAACATTCATCCATATTCGCCCTCTATTTGGACAAGGAGGGAGGATTATGGGTCGGCACTTATTATGGAGGGGTCAGTGTCTTTTCCCCAGAGAGTAGAATTTTTAAATACTATCCCGCAAACAAGGAACGCTCTGATTGTCTCAATTTTCCATTTGTCAGTGGAATTGTAAAAGACAAACGGGATGATTTGTGGATATGTACAGATGGCGGAGGACTTAATTATATGAATCATAAGACTGAAATATTCCGTCACCTCAGTACGAAAGACTCCGGTCTTGTAGCAGATAATATGAAATCTATCTGTTATGATAAGAATAAGGATAAATTATATATTGGTACCTATTTATCGGGATTGATAGCTTATGACATACCTTCCGGAAAATTCACCAAGTGTTTTAAGTCTCCAAAGGATAGAATGTTACATCACACTGTGACACATGTATATATGTATGGCGATAAAATTGTATTTTCTTCAAGTGATGGTATTTATGTGTTTAATGAAAAAACCAACGAAGTTACCCCGCTATTATGTATTAAGGGAGTACTTGCGTTTGTTATCGATCAATCAGACCAGATATGGGCGATATATAATAAAAATATAGTTTGTATGAAAATAGGTGTGCCAGATTCAATGAAACGATACCAATCGAGTGATTTTGGCATAAAGCACAATGTACTCTTATGTATATGTGAAACAAGTAACGGTGAGATTTATGTAGGTACGGAAGGTGGTGGAATGTTAGGATATAATGCTAAAGAAGATACTTTTCAAATATATAATTCCAAGAATTCCCTAATATTGGATGATTATTGCTTTAATTGTATTTCTCTCGATGAAAGATTTATGATAATTATGTGTAGTAACGGACTTTCTTTTTTCGATACAAAAGAAAAGAGAGTGAAATATTCTATATCGGGGAAAAAACTGCCAGTTTCATCGTTTGGTGTAGATAACGGACTTTACGTTTCCGAAAATAAGGATATATATGCGGGCAGTTTGGAGGGGCTGGCTGCATTTTCTGTGGATAATTTAAAGAATTCAGCTAACAAAAAGTCCTTGTATCTTTCAAAATTATTTGTAAATAACGCATTAATGTTACCCAATGACAGTAACAAAATTCTGAAGCGTATTATTTCATATACAGATAAAATTGTATTGAAACACAATCAGAACAATCTGGAATTTACTTTCTCGGACAACGATTTTTATTATTCTATATTTCCGACATTTTATGAATATAAATTAGACGGATTGGATAAAAAATGGATAAAAACTAATGGACATCATATCACCTATACCAATATTCCTCCTGGCAATTATACGTTGCATATCAGAGAAAACAATATTTATGGTAATGAACAGGACGAAGGAATAAGTCTCGATATTGTTGTAAAATTACCTTGGTGGAACACTTGGTGGGCATGGTTGATTTATTTTATAATAGTTTTATCAATACTATTCATTATAGCAAAGGAAAAGATAACATCTTTCAAATTTAAACTCTTATTGGATAATGAAAAAAGAGAAAAAGAAAATATAGAGAAAATCAATCGGTTCAAACTTGACTTTTTTACAAATGTAAGCCATGAACTTCGTACTCCGCTTACTTTAATAACTACTCAGATTGAACTACTCTTGAGTAACAGCAAGGATATTTCCAAACCTGTTTATGATAAAATATTAAAATTACACAAACATGCATCTGATATGCGGAACCAGATTAGCGAATTACTTGATTTTCATAAGCTAGATCAAAAACAAATGCGTTTATCTGTTCAAGAAAAAAATCTTATTCCTTTCTTAGATGAAGTGTATTTGTCATTTAAAGAACAGGCAGAAGCACATAACATCAAATACCTGTTTACAACAAGCTGCGAATCGGCGTTTTGCTGGTTTGACAGTGTACAATTAAGAAAAGTGTTCTCGAATCTGATTTCTAATGCCTTAAAGTTTACCAACGACAATGGAAGCGTTGAACTTTCTTTGATTAAAAACAATGAAATGTTTATCATACGATTAATAGATAATGGCATAGGAATCGAAGCAGGAGAGATTGATAGGATATTTGAACGTTATTATCAATCTAAAGGTAAATTCTACACATTCAGTTCAGGCATAGGACTAGCTTTATGTAAGGAGATTATCAATCTGCATCATGGTAAAATTACAGTGGAAAGCAAACCCGGCTATGGCAGCATATTCAGCGTCATGCTGAAAACCGGTAATGAACATTTTATAAATGACCCGCTTGTAGACATACAGCATGATATAAAAGAAAGCAAGTCTATTGTGCAGAATTCAATACCGGACAGTGATTTTATGAAAACACTAAAAGAGAATAATAAGATAGTCTATCATAAAAATGATCCTGATGAAGCCGATGTCAGACGAATACTTATTGTTGAAGATAATGTAGAACTCCTGAATTTGCTTGCGGAGATATTTTCTCCACTTTATCAGGTATACAAAGCAACAAATGGGGACGATGGCTTGAGAATTACAATAAAGGAACAACCGGATATTGTATTAAGCGATGTAATGATGCCCGGTATAAGTGGAAATGAAATGTGTAGAAGAATAAAGAATAATATACACACATGTCACATTCCGGTAGTTCTGCTAACCGCAAGAATATCTCCCGAACAACAAGTGGAGGGATTAATGTCGGGGGCAGATGATTATATTACCAAATCTTTTAATGCTAAAATTCTTCTGATTAAAATTAATAACATACTCCGTAATAGAGAGTTGCTTCATCATACAAATACTGATACCAGCCAGTCTACAAATGTTCCAGGAGTGGTTCAAAATGAAAGTGACAAAAAACTACTTGATAAAATAAAAGAGATAGTAGAGAAAAATATCGAGAATCCTGATTTTAATATAGAGCAACTTGCATCAGAGGTATGTATGGGACGTAGTGCTTTTTTTGAAAAGATAAAAGACATTACAGGTACAACCCCTGCCAATTTCATTTTGGAATGTAGACTTAATAAAGCTACTGCATTACTGATAAAGAACCCGACACTTCGCATGGATGATATTGCTGCATATTTGGGCTTTAGTTCAGGACGCTATTTTTGTAAATGCTTTAAGAATCATTTTGGAATTTCTCCGCTACAATATAGGAAACAAGACCAGGGATAGTCTAAAACGTTCTAATTCATAGAACGTTAAAATAGGCACTCATATTTTTTGGATACTTTGTTCGGACATTTTGGTACAGTTATAGAAAACGCTATTTCTATTTTTGCCTTCGCAAAGAATCGTTTTAGCCATTATAACTAAATCTATATTTACCAAATTATGAAGAATAAAGTACAGAGACATTTTTCCTTATTTAAAACAAATAAGCTGCTATTATTGGGGGCTATCACAGTTTTAGTATGTTC